>LLEN01000055.1_pt1 | contig 23817 bp, 30 predicted proteins | sample 595881 | NCBI WGS metagenome assembly LLEN01 (sample SAMN02919314, study PRJNA255460) | bioreactor metagenome | biome: chemostat; feature: culture 2012_10.3; material: sediment; isolation source: day86 10degC chemostat 2012 inoculated with Wadden Sea sediment taken from... | place: Germany: Bremen ...
TGTCTTGATGTAGTGGTTGTTTAGCCACAATAGTTTGTCTGTATTAAATGCAGACGCAGACTTACTGATCGAGTCAAGAGTGAACAGCTTGGTCATTTCTTCTAGTGAGAAAATTTCCTGATCGCCATGAGACCAGCCCAGGCGTACTAGATAATTGAGCAATGCCTGAGGCAAATAGCCTTCGTCACGGTACTGCATAACACTTACTGCCCCGTGACGCTTGGACAATTTAGCCCCGTCATCACCAAGGATCATTGCGCAGTGCGCAAACTCAGGCACTGGTGCACCTAGAGCACTATAGATATTGATCTGACGAGGGGTATTGTTGATATGATCTTCACCACGAACTACCTGTGTGATCCCCATATCCCAGTCATCAACTACCACGCAGAAGTTGTACGTCGGGCTGCCATCAGTACGACGAATGATCAGATCATCAAGCTCACTGTTGGCGATTTCGATACGTCCGCGAACATGGTCGTCAAATACAACCGTGCCCTCTTTCGGGTTACGGAAGCGAATAACAAATGGTGACTCTTCAGTCGCCACACCGTTCGCCGCGACGATTTTAGGGTGGTTAGCATCGTAGCGAGGCTTCAGGCCTGCAGCCATCTGTTCTTCACGTAGCTCATCAAGCAGTTCTTTCGGGCAGTAGCACTTGTAAGCTTTGTCTTCGGCAATCAGCTGATCAATTAGCTGGTTATAACGATCAAAACGCTTGGTTTGATAATGAGGACCTTCATCCAGTCCAAACCCAGCCACTCCATACCTTCAAGGATGGCATCGATCGCTTCCTGTGTAGAGCGTTCAAGGTCTGTATCTTCAATACGAAGAACAAATTCGCCACCCATGTGTTTCGCGAATAACCAAGAATATAGAGCAGTACGAGCACCACCTACGTGCAAAAAGCCTGTTGGGCTCGGTGCAAAGCGAGTTTTAACCGTCATCTGAAAGTACCTAAATGAAATAGAAGAGTCCGACAGCACGAATAGCTGCCTGACAACAAATTGGCTGCTATTTTAGCACTGTGAATCAATTGTACAAATATAACAAAACGGAAGATGTTTTCAGACAGGAGAATGATGAGTCACTGAGTCAAAAGCAGTCGCTTGAAAGTCGAAATATTTTCAAACGACCCAAGTGACTAGAAATATGTCTTACCACCTTTCTGCAGGCAAATATGATGCGGTATCCACTCTTCTTTAGCGCTGCTATCAGTATCAATAACACACCGATAGATTGGCATCGCTGGCGCACCACCGGAGCCATTGCTTGCAATAGCCAAGCTTGAGGAAAGCGACATCATCAGAACAAGACTTGCTGCAAATAACGTTTTCATACACCCTCACATCAATATGGTTCAGATCCACACTGAGTATAGGACAGTGGCCATTTGGCAAAATGAGACAGAATTATTTTTTTTGAAACAAAGAAATAGTTCATCTCATATCTGACACGTTTTGTGTTTTTCCTGTGATACAAGAAAGCCGGGCTAGCGGCCCGGCTCAATAACTAACAACTCATATGCGAATCGACTTACTTAATGGTAAACGGAATCGTTAGTGTTACTTTGATATCAGACTCGTCCTGGAACAAGTTGGTATATGGTGCCCAGTTGCCAACATCAGTATCGTTGATATATTCGGTGTAGTAGAAGCCTAGGTTAGCCCCCTGCAGTGCACCACCCTGTATCGCATAGTTCGCAAACACGCTGCCGGCATACTCGAACAGATCATCGACACCGCTGATATCGGAAGAGGCGATACCAAATGCACCCGACACACCGGCACTGAAGCCTTGAGCACCAACATCGCTAAAGTCACGAGAAACAGAAGCGAACCCGGCAAATTCGCCATCGTGGTTGAAATCAGAACGGTTGTTCCACCAAATATCGTAAGTACCATTAGAACCACCGTACGCCGAAGTCAGACGGTACGACATATTTCCGACAGCCGTTGAATCAATAGACTCAGCCGCTGTATAGGTCGCTTCGGCACGAACAGAATAAGCCCCGTACGTTTTTGCCGACATAAACGCTAACTGATAAGCCGTACTGTCAAACTCCTCATCATCATCGACAACATATAATTGACCAGCCAGGTACCAACCGTTATCCAGAGTATTGTTCACTTTCACATGAGCATTTTTACGATCGCCATCAGTCAGACCGGCATAGGCCACATCGAGCAGCAAACCATTATTGAAGGTGTAACGTGCACCGACAGAGTAGGCATCTCCGGCGTCTTCACCGTTAGTTGTTTGTAGACTGTAAGTATCTTTAAACCATGGCGTCTTTGTATTTAGCACCGTATACAACACCCAGCTCTAAGTTATCGAACTTGTAGCCGACCTCACCACCAAGCCAGGTGCCTGCTGCATAGCTCCAGTTTACGCCGATGGCCGAAGGAACCGATGGCTGAAAATAACCCAGCTTGGCAGTACCGTCCTGACCTAACTTGAACTTAGCCGCCACAGTCTGATAGCTGATGCCATTGTCGGTACAGCTGCTATTCCACTGGCTATTACTCTCTTCCAGCTCCCCTGTTTCTGGTTGGTTGTGACATTCTGACATTCATTGTTAGCTGGATTCATATCAAATGGATTGTCAACATTCCAGAAATTCATTTCATGATCAGGTGAAGCGTTTTGCCACATATCAAAGGTCGCATAGACATTTAAGTCCAGACCAACGACATCATTCGCATATCCCGAATTAAAGCCTAGGCTGGTATAAATCGAACCGTGGTCGAGATTGGGAGTTTTACTTGTATCTTGACCCGTTTCAGCATCAAAACCACCACGAGTACGATCACGCATCCAAAAGTTAATCGCACCGTTAATTGACGAGTCTTCAAAAAAAACCACTCGCCTGCGCAGAAGGGGCTACGGTGACGGCTGTGCCTGCCATAATACCGACAACAACAGCACTGAGCAGCGAACGCTTGAACATGTTTTCCATGGAAATACTCCTAAATTATTAGCTGTATTTGAATGCACTCCTCAGTTGGCCGCCGAAGGAGTACAATCAAACTTTTATAGTGATCAATCTAATCACGACTAAGCCTAACCTCTTTTTTTTCATCGTGAAGATAGAAGCAAAATAATCATGACAACCATCAAATAACGGAAACATCAAAAAAAACATAAACCAATAAATAACAACAAGTTACAGCTAAAACCCCAGAAAACATAAAAATAACTCGACATAATTTTCTGTGCGAAACACCGCAAAAATCATGTAAAATCGAATTAATGAGTCACAACTGAAACAAAAAAAACAAAGGTAAGATTTGAAGTTATTAGAACTATTTAGATGAAAGGTGTGATCTAACGCAGATATAGAGGGGAACTAAACGCCAGGCGCTTATTGTTTCGATACTAATAAAAATAAGTAAGAAGTAATGTTTAGTTAGAGCTTAAATATACAATGAAAAGGTAAGAATTATGTGGAGAATCCATTCTCCATAAAAACAACTTAAAAGTCGGTCTTTTCCCCTTTTCCACCTTTCATTTTACAATAATGCCAAGGTACAAAAATAAGCTTTCCTGATGGCAACTCGCAAACAGTCTGCCCGAACCCACCAGCCCCACCCGAATTATCAGCATGGACAGAGAATGAAGTTACGCTAGCCAACAATATTACGGGTATAAAGAACGCCAGTGTCTTTTTCATATACAGCCCTCACACATGATTAATGTCACATTTAGTATAGGAGCTACTTGCTATCTGGCAATTTTATAGAATTATTTTTCTTAGAAAATTAATGGCTTATATTTCTTTAAGAAAAATATCCTGTACAACACGCAATAAAGCCAGTCATAAAATGACTGGCTTATATTCTTAAATCAAGAAACTCGATTAGTTAAAGCTATATGGGATAAGTACTTGGAAACGTAGGTCAGTTTCGTCGTAACCACCAGCTACATCTTGATCTGCAAACTCGTCGCGCACTAAGTATGTACCGTGGAGACGAACTGTCGAACCTTTCAACGAACCGCTCTGTAGAGAGTATGATACCGTACCGTTTACAGCATACTCACTTTCGAATGCAGAACCTGCTTGACCATTCTTCGCCTCATCAGCTCCCGTACCATATCCGAAGCCAGCGTAATAGTTCCAGCCATTACCGGCATCGTAAGCTACGCGGTTATACCAGGCAAGTTCGCCATCCTGGTTCCAGTCAGACAGGGCATCCCACCACTGTGACCAAGTACCATTGTTCATGCCGTATGTTTGGATAGTACGCGGCACAAATTCAGCACCACTCTTGGTATCGGTATAACGCAGTCTGATGTCCATGAAATCTTATCAAAGCTCTTATTCAGAGATAAGCCCGCATGATAACCTAAACCATCATATTGAACATCATCATCGACACCGTAGAAGTCAAAAGCAAATGTCGTGGTATCATTGAATGTATAACGCGTATAAGCTCGGAACGATGTGTTGTCGTTGTCCTCTGGTTGTGCGTTATAGAGTACATTTGTAGCTTGGCCAACACCAAAAGCAAGATATAAGTCTTCTGTCGCGTTGCCGCTTAAGCCAAGTGAGTGCAAATAGGTCCAAGATGTATCAGCCCAGCCAGTTGGAGCGTAATCATCTTCGCGCAGAATCCACGGCGCAGTGTATTGATCAGCACCAAAATATGACAAGGTGAAGTCACCAATCTTACCATTTACTTCAAACCCACGGTAAGTACCTGGTACAAAGCTCCATACATTGCCAACAGTACCATTGCCACCAGATTGCAACATACCGAAGCGACCATCAACTTGATCGTTAACCTTGAACTTTAACGCCGCCTTATAGATTTTCAGTTGGTTACCTTCACCTGAGCCCCAGTCAAGGTTATTACAGGTTGAGATTTCGTTACACAGATACTCATCTGTTTCTCCGTTCACCTGACTTGAGTTATACAAATCACCAGAGAAGTAACCACCAACATCAGCACCCAGCCAGCCATCATGATAACCCGATGCGAAATCAAGAATAAGGTTATATGAACCGTAATCAAAACGGCTCCATACCTCATCACCTTCCAGGCCACGATTACGCGTACGGTACGCGCATCAAAAATAACAGAGGCATTCAACGCTGAGTCCTTCATGAACTCGTTAACTGTCTCAACATACTGATCACCAGCCGCACTTTCAGACGATGCGTGCACAGGTAGAGCAAGAACACCAAACATTGCTGCTGTTAATGCTGATACCTTAAAAAGTTTTGAACCTTTTTCCATGGAATAACTCCTAAAAAATACTAGCTGTTTATTCGTGTCTTTATGGTTGGCCGCCGAAGACACCGAATAACTCTCCCATATGTCAGTCAAAAATCTTAACTTGACCCAATCATATTTTTTTTAGTTCTCACGAACCCGTGTTTAACTTCAGCTACAAGACTACTTTCGCAGCGCAAAACATCAATAAGAACTTAATTTACTGTTTGAAAAATATGACTCAGTGCAAAGTTTCTCGTTATTAGTGATCCACATCAAACCTTTTTATATAAACTTATAAATAAAAATAAACCACATAAAAACATACACTTGAAAATATAAAAACTTATAAATGCGAACTGACCCTAGTAAATTCATGCACACTGAAACCGTTACATGACAATAGAGGCATAGCCGACATTTGCTCTTGTGCAATATTTTTTTTAGAGGGGTGAAATCGCAGAAAATAGAGAGAAAAAAAAGAAAAGAAACGAGGCCCACAATAAAGATTGCGAGACTCGTTATTTATTAAATAATTTAATTTATTAGTATCAATAAAACCAACGTTATACCCAAATACAATACTTGACCGCTATCGATTCATAAAGTCAACAAGGGCTTGTTCATCCCAAATATCAATTCCCAGTTCTTGTGCTTTAGCTAGTTTCGAGCCTGCCGCTTCGCCAGCCACGAGTAAGTCCGTCTTCTTAGAGACACTTCCAGTTACTTTTGCCCCAAGGTTCTGAAGCGCTGCTTTCGCATCAGAGCGGGTAAGCTGAGATAGCGAACCTGTCAAAACCACCGTTTTTCCGTCTAACGGAAGATCCGCATCTTCAGGTGCTTTTTCAATTGCAGGCCAGTGAATACCAACCTCAAGCAACTCATTAATAACCGTGAGATTGTGCTCTTCACGGAAAAAGTTGAATAGATGCTCAGCGACAATAGCACCGACGTCAGAAACTTCTATCAACTGCTCCTTGGTCGCTTGTGAAATCGCATCCAACGTTTCAAAGTGGTTCGCCAAGTTTGCTGCAGTTGCCTCTCCAACTTCACGGATCCCGAGCGAATATAAAAATCTCGCCAATGTCGTCTGCTTCGACTTCTCCAGGGAGTCGACTAGGTTCTGGGCTGACTTCGGTCCCATTCGCTCAAGTACCGTCACGATACCGGCCGAGAGCTTAAATAGGTCTGCTGGCGTTGTGACCATTTCACGGTCCACCAGCTGTTCAATAACTTTTTCTCCGCAACCATCAACATCGAGAGCCTTGCGGGAAACAAAGTGCTTCAGGGCTTCTTTGCGCTGAGCCTGACAGAACAGGCCACCGGAACAACGAGCAACGGCTTCACCTTCTACACGCTCAACCTTTGACTCACACACCGGACACTCGGTAGGGAAAACGATCGGCTCGGCGTCTGCCGGACGGCGAGATTCAATCACCGAGACAATCTGCGGGATCACGTCACCGGCACGGCGGATAATAACGGTATCTCCCACCATCACTCCCAGCCGTGCAACTTCATCGGCATTGTGAAGCGTGGCATTGCTTACCGTTACGCCACCGACAAATACCGGTTCCAATTTGGCAACTGGGGTAATGGCACCAGTACGGCCAACCTGAAACTCAACATTATTCAACCGTGTCATCTCTTCCTGTGCCGGGAACTTATAGGCAATAGCCCAGCGTGGAGCGCGGGCAACAAAGCCTAATTGATCCTGGAGCGCGACATCATCAATCTTGATCACCACCCCATCAATCTCATAAGGTAGCGACTGGCGCTTTTCGCCGATCTCCTGATAGTAGCCAATAACCTTATCAAGGTTGTTCAGCTGTCGAATCTCTGGGCACATAGGTACCCCCCAGCCCTTCAGCTGTACCAAACGCTCATACTGACTCGGCGCAAGCTCCAAGCCCTCCACAATCCCTACAGAATAAGCATAAAAGCTTAACGGACGAGTTGCCGTGATCTTTGAATCTAGCTGACGCAGACTTCCGGCGGCTGCATTGCGCGGGTTGGCAAAGGTCTTCTCCCCTTTTTTTTAAGCGCCCTTTCATTTAGCTCATCAAAGCCTTTTTTTTCGGTAAGAAGACTTCGCCTCGCACTTCCAGACGAGTAGGCCACCCTTCTCCTTGGAGCTTTAACGGTATCGAGCGAATGGTGCGGACATTAGCAGTAATATTCTCACCAGTTGTACCATCCCCCCGTGTCGCCGCCTGCACCAAGATGCCATTCTCATACATCAGGCTGACAGCCAAGCCGTCCAGCTTGGGCTCACAGCAATAACTCAACGAGGCAGTAGAAATCAGGCGATCTATCATGCGCTTTTCAAATGCCTGTAACTCTTCATCGTTAAAAGCATTATCCAGCGATAACATCGGCAACTCATGAGTCACCTGGGTAAAACCACCAAGAGGCTTACCGCCGACACGCTGGCTAGGAGAATCAACAGTCACAAGATCAGGGTATTCCGCCTCCAAAGCCAACAGCTGCTGCATCATTCGGTCATATTCGGCATCAGGGATTTCAGGGTTATCTTCGACATAGTAGCGATGGCCATGATATGTAAGTTGTTCGCGCAACGCTGAAAGTTGTAGCTGAATGTCGTGACTCATTATTCTTCCTATCGTATAAAAATCAGGCCCCTAGAAAGGGGCCTGATTATATCTCATTCAATACCCGCGTTACGGCCGAGTATAAAGCTTGGCTTTTTCTCGATACTCGTTAATACGGTGTGGGGTGATCATTGCTCGCTCATGGTCGAGCACATCAGCACCCAGCTCGTCAGCGACACGCTGAACAGTCTGAAGCATATGGTTAAAATTAAGATCAGGGCGACCATGGCAAGGCAGCATTAGATAAAATGCAATACCCGGTGTTTCAAAGCCATCGCTACCACCGTCAGGAAAGTGAGCCGGATGGATCATATTGGTTACAGAGAAAATAATCGGCCCGGTGCCAGCAACATCAGCATGGCGGTGATAAACCGAATTTTCACCATAAAATAGGTCGTTTTGTTCCAGACTATTAAACAATTTGGTCCCACGCAGGCTACTACCATTGCGAGCATGCACATTAAGTACCAAATAATCAGGCTTAAGCTCTGGCTCTGGCTCTGGCTCTGGCTCTGGCTCTGGCTCTGGCTTAACAATGATTTGCTCTTCGACGACAGGCTCAACGGTTGGTTTTAGCTCTTCCGGCTCAGCATGAAGTGGCTGCTCACTTGGCTGTACGACTGTCATTTCTTCAGGGGCTATCAATGTCTGCTGAGGCAGTTCAGGTTCAGCGGTCACCTGTACCGGTGCAACAAACTGCGGCTGCTGAGGGTCATCAGGCGCGACATACTCGGGAGCCACAGGCGACGATTCAACAGGCACAGGTTCGACAGATGAAGACTGTGGCAGCTCAGTCTGTACTGCTGGCGATACACTTAGAGAGTCGGGCTTTACCACAGCAGGCTGGGAATCAGGCTTAGCCGACATTTTAGGCAAGTCTAATGCAGGTTCTGACGTGAAATCACTGGAGCTTGGCTCCATCAACGGATCCGCCTCGATCTTTTCCCCAAAATGGAGTTCGGGTTCTCTTCGAGAAGCCTTCTCTGGTGCTTGAATATCACTATTCACCACCCTTACGTTACCGACACCATCCTGATCAAAACCTTCCGCATCGACATTGCTCGCATCATCTAACTTGCCCAGCGGCTTCTCACCAAACTTAGCGGGCTTTTCCTTTCGGCTACTCCACAAGCCATGCAACAATAACGCTGCAATAGCCAGAGCGCCGACAATAATAAGAACCAGACGCAATTCCTGCATATGAATACTCTGAATTTACTCGTTACCCATAACGGGATTAATGACAATACAATAAATGTTTCATCAAGCTGTTCAATGATCAAGACATCACATTGAACTAACCTAATAACTCTCTACTAATTCCTTTGATTATCCGCCTAAGTAGTGCAGATAATCAAAGGAATTAGTAGTAATGTACCAAATCTCAAATCAGAAAGAGAAGATGATTATCGTGATTCGTGCAAGATAGTGCTCCTGAGCACAAAATCGAGCAAAATACAGTCAGTTCCATGGCATTTTTCTACTTTCCCTCCTAAGAGCGCTTCAATGAAATTTGATTCTGTGCCCCGCACACCGTTAACATGCTCTTACTATTCTTTCCTCGGTTGGAAAACCCCTACCAAGAAATGCTCATGAAGGAGAATCAGATGCAACAATCACCAGCCATCCAAAACCCGGTCAGCGGAGCTGGGTATTTCTTTAAGGGAATGACGTTAGCGATGCAGCCTGGTACCCGCCGCTTCGTCATTTTACCTCTGCTGGTGAATATCGTCCTGTTCGGAAGCGCTTTCAGTTTTGTATTGAGTCAATTGAGTGACTGGATCAACAACTGGATGGCTTATCTTCCGCAGTGGTTAGACTGGCTTTCATACCTACTGTGGCCACTACTGGCAATTGCTGCATTGGTCACCTTCTCTTATTTTTTTTCAGCACCATTGCGAACTGGATTGCCGCACCGTTTAACGGACTGCTAGCCGAACACCTCGAGGCCAAGTTAACCGGAGAGCCTGCTCCAGATACCGGGCTAAAAGATATTCTCAAGGATCTACCGCGGATCATGAACCGAGAATGGATAAAGCTGAAATACTACCTGCCAAAGGCGCTTGGCCTGTTTATCCTGCTTTGGATCCCCGCCATCGGCCAGACAGTCGGCCCGGTACTGTGGTTCCTGTTCAGTGCCTGGATGATGAGCATTCAATATGCCGACTATCCGTTTGACAACCACAAGGTACCATTTCCCACTATGCGTGATGCACTGAAGGTAAAGCGCGGCAAGTCCCTCAGCTTTGGTAGCCTGGTAATGCTATTCACCATGACACCGCTGCTTAATCTTATCGTTATGCCTATCGCAGTCTGTGGTGCCACGGCAATGTGGGTAGATCACTACCGAGCACAGTATAAGCTGAGCTAAAGATAAATAAATTCGGACGACTGGTTTCGAGGTTCAAGAAAAAGCGAAAGGTATTAGCCTTTCGCTTTTTCTTTTAAGCCCTCAGGGCATAGAGCCTTAGGGCCGATCTTCTGCTCTTCTCCGCCTCTCGAAGCGCAGCGTCACTCGCTTCCTATGCGAAGCATACTTCCTTGCTCCCAAGCAAGGCGAAGCCTTCCGCCTATATAACAATAAGATATAACAATAAATTACTTTCCAAATGCCAATCACGGTTTATGCTTTATTTGTCATTTGTTGAAACGTGTCACGAAGGAACGACAAGCATGAGCAAGATTTACGAAGATAACTCCCTAACGATTGGTAACACCCCGCTAGTTCGTCTTAACCGTGTAAGTAAAGGTAACGTACTGGCTAAAATTGAAGCTCGTAACCCTAGCTTCAGCGTTAAATGCCGTATCGGCGCAAACATGATTTGGGATGCAGAGAAGAAAGGCATCTTAAAAGAAGGTGTTGAGCTAGTTGAACCAACTAGTGGTAATACAGGTATTGCCCTTGCTTTTGTTGCATCAGCACGTGGCTACAAGCTTACTCTAACCATGCCAGAAAGCATGAGCCTAGAGCGCCGCAAGTTGCTGAAGGCTCTGGGTGCCAATCTGGTACTAACTGAAGCACCGAAAGGTATGAAGGGTGCAATTGAGAAAGCGGAAGAAATTGTGGCATCTGATCCATCCAAATACCTTCTTCTTCAGCAATTCAACAACCCAGCCAACCCAGAAATTCACGAAAAGACAACAGGACCAGAACTCTGGGATGCTACTGATGGCGAAATAGATGTGTTCGTTTCAGGTGTAGGAACTGGTGGTACACTCACAGGTGTCAGCCGTTTCATTAAGCAACAGAAAGGAAAAGCCATCACAACCGTTGCCGTTGAGCCTTCCGAGTCTCCGGTGATTACCCAGACAGTAAACGGCGAAGACATTCAACCTGCCCCACACAAAATTCAAGGGATCGGTGCCGGCTTTATTCCTGGTAACCTCGACCTTTCACTAATCGATGAAATCGAACGCGTTAGTTCCGAAGATTCGATTGAAATGGCACGCCGCCTGATGGAAGAAGAAGGCATTCTTGCCGGTATATCTTCTGGTGCCGCAGTTGTAGCTGCCAACCGAATCGCTGAACGGCCGGAATTTGCGGGAAAAAAAACATTGTTGTAGTGCTACCAAGTTCAGGTGAGCGCTATCTGTCCACGGCACTGTTTGCTGGTATCTTTACTGAAAAAGAAACCCAACAGTGATCACACTTTATAATGATAGATTGCTAATTGATGCTTAAAAGCCCCCCTTGAGGGGGCTTTTTTTTGTTGCATTTTAATCCGAGCTTTAATATAAATCCGTTGTGTTTTATTTTTAGCATCGAAATAAAAGGTCAAAGATCGTCCTTTTTGATGCACCCAAAACAATAAATGTCACAAAAAAAATTGACTTGGATTAAGCTAAAACACCGAACTGTTGGGTAGTTTATACTCCCAGTTAGCAAGCATACGTTATCCACGTTAAGCTTACTTTCAGTTACGTTAATATTAAATAAATACTATATCTACATCGGGGTGAAAAATGTATCAGAAGCAAGTTGAGATCACTGCAGAAAACGGTCTACATACTCGTCCAGCGGCCCAGTTCGTTAAAGAAGCTAAAACTTTCGAAGCGGACATCACAGTGACATCTAACGGTAAGAGTGCAAGCGCTAAGAGCCTGTTCAAGCTACAAACTCTAGGTCTAGTTAAAGGTACTGTTGTGACTATCTCTGCAGAAGGTGCTCAGGCACAAGCAGCTGTAGATCACCTTGTAGCACTAATGGACACACTGCACTAATCCGCAGCTGTTTATTACTACGTCCCCTAGTTTTTAGTCAATTTAAGGTAAGGCTATGATTTCAGGTATCCTGGCATCTCCTGGTATTGCATTTGGTAAAGCATTACTGCTGCAGGAAGAAGAGATTGTTCTGAACAAGACTCCAATCGCTGCAGACCAAATCGAGAGCGAAATTCAACGTTTCTTCGACGCTCGAACAAAATCTTCTGAGCAACTAGAAGTAATCAAAGAAAAAGCACGTGCTACCTTCGGTGAAGAGAAGGAAGCGATCTTTGAAGGTCACATCATGTTGCTTGAAGATGAAGAGCTTGAAGAAGAAATCATAGCCTTCATTAAAGATAATAAAGCGTGTGCAGCCCTCGCAATTCATTCCATCATCGAAGAGCAGGCAGTAACGCTAGAGTCGCTTGACGACGAATATCTGAAAGAGCGAGCAACGGACATCCGTGATATCGGCAACCGTTTCGTAAAGAACGCACTGGGTATCAGCATCGTTAACCTAAGTGCAATCAACGAAGAAGTTATTCTGGTTGCTAACGACCTGACGCCTTCTGAGACTGCGCAGATTAACCTAGATTACGTACTGGGTTTCATTACCGATATTGGTGGCCGTACTTCGCACACCTCTATCATGGCACGTTCTCTGGAGCTACCTGCAATTGTAGGTACGAACAATGTTACCGCTCAGGTTAAGAACGGCGATATGCTAGTTCTTGATGCAATCAACAACACGATTGTTATCAACCCAACCGAAGAAGAGCTAACCAAATTCAAAGCAATCCGTGACGCTCATATTGCAGAGAAAGAGGAACTTGCGAAGCTTAAAGATCTTCCGGCAATTACTCTGGACGGCAAGCAGGTAGAAGTTTGCGGTAACATCGGTACAGTAAAAGACTGTGACGGTATTAACCGTAACGGCGGTGAAGGCGTTGGTCTGTACCGTACTGAATTCCTGTTCATGGATCGTGATTCACTTCCTACTGAAGATGAACAGTACCAGGCATATAAAGACGTTGCTGAAGCAATGCACGGCGAAGCTGTAATTATCCGTACTATGGATATCGGTGGCGACAAAGATTTACCCTATCTCGATTTGCCAAAGGAAATGAACCCATTCCTGGGTTGGCGTGCAGTTCGCATCAGCTTGATCGCCGTGAGATTCTCCGAGATCAGCTTCGTGGCATTCTACGAGCTTCGGCACACGGTAAAATCCGCATCATGTTCCCGATGATTATCTCTGTTGAGGAAATCCGTGAACTAAAAGCAGCTATCGAAGAATACAAAGCAGAGCTTCGTGCTGAAGGCATTGCATTCGATGAAAATATTGAAATCGGCGTAATGGTTGAAACACCAGCGGCGGCGGCAATTGCTCACCACCTTGCCAAAGAAGTTGCCTTCTTTAGTATTGGTACAAACGACTTAACCCAGTATACTCTTGCAGTTGACCGCGGTAATGAGCTGATTTCTCACCTGTATAACCCGCTATCACCAGCAGTACTTACCGTGATCAAGCAAGTAATTGATGCTTCTCACAAAGAAGGTAAGTGGACTGGTATGTGTGGCGAGCTTGCCGGTGACGAACGTGCTACCCTATTGCTATTAGGTATGGGGCTGGACGAATTCAGCATGAGCGGGATTTCAATTCCACGCATTAAGAAAGTTATCCGTAATGCTAACTTTGCTGATGTTAAAGCTATGGCAGAACAAGCACTTGCAATGCCAACAGCAGCTGAAATCGAAGCACACGTAGAAAAATTCATCGCAGAAAAGACCATCTGCTAATATAGCTGCAGATAGAATAACAACGCTTAGGAGCAACGATATGGGTCTGTTTGACAAATTGAAGAAGCTGGTTTCTGATGACAACAACGAAGCTGGTGCAATCGAAATTATTGCACCACTATCTGGTGAAATCGTAAACATCGAAGATGTGCCAGATGTTGTTTTCGCAGAAAAAAATCGTTGGTGATGGTATCGCTATCAAACCTACTGGCAGCAAAATGGTTGCACCAGTAAACGGTACTATCGGCAAGATCTTTGAAACTAACCACGCTTTCTCTATTGAGTCTGACGATGGTATCGAACTATTCGTTCACTTCGGCATCGACACCGTTGAGCTGAAAGGTGAAGGTTTCACTCGTATCGCCGAGGAAGGCCAAACTGTTAAAGTTGGCGACACAGTCATCGAATTCGATCTTGCTCTACTAGAAGAGAAAGCGAAATCAACTCTGACTCCTGTTGTTATCTCTAACATGGACGAAATCAAAGAGCTGAACAAACTTTCTGGCGCAACAACTGTGGGTGAAACTCCAGTTCTACGCATCAAAAAAAATAAGATTGTTTCAGTCTTAGCGAAAACGCTGCCTTCGGGTGGCGTTTTTTTTGTTGGGGAAAAGAAAAAAAATGAGCTTCTAGGTGCGAGTCTTGAATCGTTACTCGCACCTAGCTTCTCGGAGTTTCTACAAACTCTTTAACATTTCTGCAGCCGGAGCAAAAAAAAGTAAGCACCAGTAACCGCATTAGTGAAACGTAACATCGTATCTGTCTTACCATCCGTTTCGCCATACATACTCTCTAGCATCGCTTTGAAATTATGCTGAGTATTGCAATAGGCAATGAACAGTAAGCCATGCTCGCCCGTTACAGAGCCGTATGGCAGGCTGTGGCGCACGATCTTCAGGCCTTTCCCTTCTTCCTTGATATCGACACGGCCAACGTGAGAGTTTTCAGGAACATCGTCCAACTCAATAGAGTCAGGCTTGGTGCGACTATCACTTTCTCCTGCGCCTGCACGCTGAGACGGTGCCATGCCGGTAGGTTATGGACAAATCGCTGAACCATTACAAAGCTACCACCAGCAAAGTCGCCCTCTTTGATCAATGCAACATCACCGCGGGATTCCAATGTTTTCGGATTCTCTGTACCGTCAATAAAATCCGTCATATCTCTGGAATCAAGGTACTTATAGCCGTATGTCTCATCCATCACTTCAACAGCCTCAGCAATCGGCTGTAAAAATTGGCGCAATACATAGAAATTCAAATCGTGGCGGCTCGAGTTAACATGCAGAAGAATATCGCCACCGGTAGATGGGGCTGTCACCTCGCTTCGCCCAGGGTGCGAAAATCATCAAATTCAGCTGGGCACCCCTTGTCTAGGGAAAGCCAGAAAGACTTGCCAAAAGAAACACTCGCACGCAAGTTTGCGTCTGCTTGCTGCTCATTCAACATGGTCAAGCTCTGGTGAAGGCTCTGACACTGCTGAAGGACAGCTCGCTTATCTCCTACAACCTTCATAACAACATACAAGGCAAAGGACCGGCTTCCGGTAAGATTGCAGGTTGTGCGATAGCCATATTATTCTCCTAATTAGCCATTTTACAAAAAAAACATTTGAGTATATCGCGCTTCTATAGCGTGATTTTGATCGTGGTCATTGCTCTCAATAAATCACATCCCCTCTTTACTTCACAGCATTAGTTCACCAAAATTGGCTCCTGGCAAAAAAAATGAATCCAGCAGTTGCATATTGTGAAGAAAATACTATCTCTGCTTCTCTCCATAAACCTAACATTACTGGCTATGCCGGTAGCTGCACTAGAAAGCGTATCACTGCAGCTACGATGGTTACATCAGGCCCAATTTGCCGGGTTTTATATGGCAAAAGCGAAAGGCTTCTATCGTGATGCCGGACTGAATGTAACAATAAGAGCTGGCGGAAATAGTAAAGTCCCCATCAATGAAGTCTTAGATAGAAACGCTGATTTTGGCGTCGGAAATACCGAGGTTCTCGTAGCCTACGGACACGGCTTTCCTCTCACAGCCCTCGCTGCAATTTTCCAGAACTCCCCCTCAGTGCTTGTCGCAAAATCCGACAGTGATATTCAAACTATTCATGATTTAATTGGCAAACGCGTAATGATGTTCTCGGGAACCGAGGATGCTGAACTGATTGTACTACTATCGCGCAATAACATCGCGCTATCCGATCTTGAACAGGTTACAACCTCTGCAAATATTGATGACCTGTTAGACGGTAAAGTCGACGTATTTAATGGTTACCTCACCAACGAGCCCTTCTATTTGCAAGAACACGGTGAGCAAGCCCTCACTTTTGCGCCTTCAGATTACGGTATTAATTTTTATAGTGACGTGATCTTTACCCACCAAGACTTCGCAGATAGCAACCCGAAGACCGTTGAACGCTTTCTCGCTGCTAGCCTGCAAGGCTGGTATTATGCGCTCACTCATATAGAAGAAACCCTTGATATCATAGAGCAGCAATACCAACCGCAGAAATCCCGGGCTAACCTCGCTTATGAGCTGGAGACAGCGGCACAGCTAATCATGTCTGAGCTTATTGAAATCGGACACATGAACCCCAATCGCTGGCAGTCCATCGCCAACGAGCTGACTAAGCTAAATATTATTCCCCAAACCACAATAGATGGCGATTTTCTATATCCGCTACGAACCCAGCTTTCCTGGCAGGATATCAAATTGTGGATTCTGCTTGGAGGTCTGCTCTTAGCCGTAACGTCATTGACCACAGGCTATTTTTCGTATGTCAATCGACAACTCAAACTAGAGATTTCACGCCGGATCGAAGCCGAAAAAAAAGCGGAAGAAATGGCCAGGAAAGATACGCTAACAGGAATAGCCAATCGCTATGCCCTCGTTGAAGAGCTGCATCGTGTGGTCAATGGCATCAAGCCCCGTCAGGCCAACCCCGCCTTACTGTTTATCGACCTCGATAACTTTAAAACGGTAAACGATACTTATGGTCACCATGCTGGTGATCGGGTATTACAGCAGTTTTGCTTTCGAATAGAAGGTCTTTTGAACGACGAACACAGTTTTTTTTCCCGGCTGGCAGGCGATGAATTTGTCATCTTGTTGAATACGACATCAGAAACTGATGCCATGAAGCTGGTAGAGGAAATTTCTTCTATTGCCCGCAAAATCTTTACTGTCGGTCCCCATAGAATCCAAATTGGTGCCAGTGTTGGGATCACCTTCTACCGCCAGGGAGATACACCCGACTACTTCCTATCCCGTGCAGACAACATTATGTACCAAAACAAAAAGCGCTCCCAAAAGGAGCGCTTTGAAGCAACAATAAAAGCGGAATAACGATTACACAGAGGTCACTTCGACCTGAAGTTTTACTTGCTCGTCTGCGTCACCATTAGTTGTTTCAAATGAGGTTGGTGAATTCAGGCCCGTCGATAAAATCGGCGAGATAAGCGTTCGCCACGCACCATCATCCAGTCGCTCCTGGACCTTAAACGCGATTTTCACCTCTTCGGCAGACACTTCAAGCAACTCGGCGCTGCCAACCAACTCTCGCGGGTTACTGCTTTCATCGGTAGTACCGAAAAATACGGTTTCTTCGCCTGGCAACAAAGACAATGAAGTATTCACCGTCTGCGTATTGCCAGCGCTTGATAATTCAAAATTCACATCCAGTAGCCAGTCGGCCATAGCCAGAGGGCTTAAGAAGGCACTAAAAAGGACTAAGCCTTTACTCCAATCATTCATTTGCTTTACCTCTCCAAGGGCTTATCCGCAAATGTATTCCTGACCCGGGTGCTCCGAGCTAAATAAGCGCTTAACCACAGTGTCAGTAACAGATTTACCGCCTGGGTCCAGCTGAAAGCACCATCAATAAGAGAAAGTTGATACACTTGCAAAGCACAATCAGTCATATAAGCAGCAAGTAAGATGGTCTTCCCGTGCTGCCATAGTCTATTTATTAGTTTTTTTTATTTTTATATCGTTGTCCGGGTAGCCACATTAACAGTAATGCAGGTAACCCTATTACCATTGCGAAATACAAGTTCTCTCGCAACGGATATAAAAGCTCAAGAATCCGTGCCCCTTGCTCTCGCTTGCGCCCGCCATCATAAAAACGACCCACGCCTTGGCGCTAAAAGCCAAAGTCAACCAGAGCATCGCTGAAGGTTTTAACAAACCGTACTTGTCATAAGCATCAATCGGATATAACAAACTGTTTCCCCATACACCATTTCCCTTTAAGCAATGGAGGTTCAGCCTGACAATTTCAACCGTTAATGAAGTAGCACGTTATATTATTTATGCTGACACGATAATTCATCTAGCTCCAATCGCAACCCTACAGTGATTAATTCTGTGCTTTACCGCACTTATCAATTGTTCATCTTGTAGCCAAGATCACGATTTTGGTAATAACAATCGTACTTTTCCGCATTTCATTACACATTCCATACAACACAGCGAATGAGATTAAATTCATAAAAACAGCATTCAAATATAAACTTATCAAACTCTTACATGGAAAATAATCAGCTCGCAGTTATAACTTGCACATTACTCACCTGTTGAAATATTCCTACATTCTCAGTGGTTATTATTTCTCAAATGGCTCTTACAACCCATTTGAAGCAAGGTATAATTACCTGAAAAGATTGAATATCAACTATCTTCAACGGAACGAGTATGAGCAAGCCAAACCAGCAAACAAGCCCGTCACCAGAAACCCAGGCTGAAGCATTAAATATTGCCCGTGCAACGCAAAAGCCCGGTCAGACGAAGGAACAAACCAAACTTATCGCCCAAGGTATTCAAAAGGCATCGAGCAATACAAGAAGCAACAAAAAGTAAAGTCACGAGATAGAGATAAGCAGCGCAAAAAGCAGACCAAAGACAGGCAGGCTCCAACGCAGCATGAGGCTCAAACACAGCAAGAGACGCCAACAAATATTGAAACCCAGACTGTCTATAAACAACACTGGCTCCCTTGGCTACTACTTGTGCTTTCATGGGGCGGATTTGCCGCATTTCTGCTGCAATAGCCAACGAGTCAAGGTTTTCACAAATACAGACACCACCGTTTAACGGTCGCTTCCTCTCAAGACAAAGGACTGCAAAATGATTAAGCCGTTACTGCTACTACTGCCTAGCCTGATACTACTAGGCTGCTCAAATGCGGACACCGAGGCTCTGATACTGCCAGATCGTACGGTTGATATGTGTGGTGAAAAACCCAACTGCGTCTCGACCATTGAACCGCGAGGTGATTTCAGCCTGTCAGTATTCAAACTGAGCCAGCAAGGGTTGAATCAGTGGCAGGCCATCAAAGAGATAGCCTTGTCTCTTCCCGGTGCCAGACTGGGGCAACAAGGCAATCATTACATTCGGGTAGAGTGCCGCAGCAAAGTCTTTGGATTTGTCGATGACTTTGAAGTCAAACTACAGGGTGATGAGCTGATCGTTCGCTCCGAATCACGAACCGGGTACTCCGATTTCGGGGTCAATCGTGAACGCGCAGAGCAATTCCGCCAGCTTCTGGCGGCTGCAGAATACCTCAAAAACTAGATCCAAGTTGCAAACAAAACAATTAAGAATAAAATCCACTTGATAATGATTACCATTTAGATTTATATTTACAAGTATAGTTCTAGAGGAAATCTTATGGATAGGCCATCGTTTCTGATATTCAGCTTTATTGGCTTAATAAGCATGGTCACCTTGCACTTGGTCGAAGTTTGGCTGCTAGAATATGAAGGCTCGCTGCTCAGGCAATTTCTTCTGGAATGGCTACCGCTATACCTGATTTGGATGGGTATGATGCTTATAGGGATATTCAAGCGAGCATCAGCTCCCCCTCAGCAACAATAAAAAAAAGCCATGTCTTGCGACATGGCTTTTTTCAATTAGCAAACACTGACTTAGGCGTTCTTGTCTTTACCTAAAGCCAGAAGCCCTACAGATATTGCAGCAACTGCCGCGAATCCCGTCAGGATGATCACTGGCATTGCGGCATAACCCAGCGTGTGCCAGATAAGCGATTCTAATGAACTCATCGTGTACCTACCTTTATATTATTGCCGGATAACGAGGCCTTACTGCCAGCCTTCAACATTTTTCATATCAGGTAGCTTATGCGCAATACCTTTATGACAGTCTACACAGGTTTTCTCACCCGAAGCCAGTGCCGTGGAGTGTTGTTTCACACTACGAGGGCCCTGCTCCGAAAAGTCCATGTATTCAAAGTTATGGCAGTTTCGACATTCCTGAGAATCATTTTCTTTCATTCGGTGCCATTCCCGGTTCGCCAGATAGCCCCGTCGTTCCTTGAACTTCTCTTCAGTTCCAATTGTGCCCATCGCGAAAGCTACTAGCTCTTTCGATGCCTGTACCTTGCGAACAATTTTATCGGTCCAGTTATGCGGTACGTGGCAATCCGAACAGATAGCTCGAACACCAGAACGGTTGGCAAAGTGAACCGTTTCACGAATTTCTTTTACAATCGGCGCGTGACAACCCGAACAGAACTCTTCGGTATTTGTCGCTTCCATACCGGTATTGAATGCGCCCCAGAACAGCAAGCCGCCCATAAAGCCCATGAACAACACCAGACCAACCGCAACCTTACTCGGTGATGTTAATCTGCGCCAAAATGCTTTTAAAATATTCATCTATAGCCTCTCTTTTATTAATGGCTATAACTAGCGCAGCGCATCAACACGTTGGAAGTCATTTTCAACTAACGGCTTTGCATCAGCCTGAGCACATGGCACTGCAGACAGAAGTAACGACGAGGTGAAACATCTGAAAGCACCTGGCCCTCACGCGTTTGGTAGTGAGTCACACTGATCTTGGTCGCGCCCATTTCATTGGCATTCTTCCAGCTATGGCAAGCCAGACATTTGTTGGCATTCAGTGAGACTTCATAATTGCGAATCGTATGCGGAACCAGAGGTGGCTGGTAGACATAATCGCTATCAATCGTTCCCTGATCACGCGGGAAACGCTTGAAGTTGTCAGCTGCACGCGTTGCTTCAAGTTCGCTGGCACCTCGTAATGATTCTACCCCACCAATACCGCCCGGGTTATGAAGTTCTTCTGCACTCTGTGCGGCACCGGCTACCAACATACCTACAGCCATGACCGCTAAAACTAGTCGTTTCATTGTATTCTCCGCCTAATGGCTAAATTCGAGTCAAGAGAGTGACTACCCAATTGCATGTCATGGGCAGTCACCGCTGATATAATTCGATTACTTATACTTTGGTGATCTTGATTGGGCACTTCTTAAAGTCTGTCTGCTTAGACAGCGGATCCGTGGCATCCAAAATCAGCTTATTAACCAAAATACGAGCATCAAAGAAAGGAACGAAAACCAAGCCAACTGGTGGACGGTTACGACCTCGGGTCTCAACTCGACAACGAACTTCCCCACGACGTGATGCAAGCAACACTTCATCACCGCGGCGAAGACCACGGGACTGCGCATCATCTGGGTGGATGTAACACAACGCATCTGGGGCAGCTTTGTACAGCTCAGGGACACGGCGAGTCATGGAACCAGTATGCCAGTGCTCTAATACACGGCCAGTACATAACCACATGTCGTAGTCTTTATCTGGTGTTTCCGGTGCTTGTTCAAACGGGGCAAAGATGATGTTCGCCTTACCGTCTGGTTTACCGTAGAAACGGTAACCTTCACCTGCCGGTACATACGGGTCAGAACCTTCAACAAAACGCCACTGGGTTTCTTTGCCGTCAACAACAGGCCAGCGCAGGCCGCGTACCTGATGATAAACATCGTATGGTGCCAGGTCATGACCATGACCACGACCAAATGCCGCGTATTCCTCGAACAGACCTTTTTGCAGATGGAAGCCTTGCGATTGAGCATCATCGTTAAGCTCTTGCGCTTCAGAAAGCGGGAACTTATCAACCTGACCATTACGGAACAGTACGTCATACATGCTCTTACCACGGTATTCAGGCATTTTCGCCAGCAACTCATCGCCCCACACTTCTTCTATCGTAAAGCGCTTGGAGAATTCCATGATTTGCCACAAATCAGACTTCGCATCACCTTGTGGTTTAACTTGTTGATACCAAAGTTGAGTACGACGTTCGGCGTTACCATATCCCCCTTCTTTCTCTACCACATGGCTGTTGGCAGGATCAGATCAGCAGCCTGAGCTGTCGCTGTTGGGTATGGGTCAGAGCAAACAATGAAGTTATCCGGGTTACGGTAACCAGGCAGGCGCTCTTCATTAATGTTCGGTCCCGCTTGCATGTTGTTGTTACACATCACCCAATAAGCATTTAGCTTACCGTCTTTAAGCATGCGATCCTGAACAACGGCGTGGTAGCCCGGCTTCGGTGGAATGGTGCCTTCAGGCAGTTTCCAAATCTTCTCGGCAATTGCGCGGTGCTTAGGATTTTTAACCACCATATCTGCAGGCAGACGGTGAGAGAACGTACCCACTTCACGTGCAGTACCACATGCTGACGGTTGACCCGTTAGCGAGAACGGGCTGTTACCCGGCTGAGAAATTTTACCGGTTAACAAGTGAATGTTGTAAACTAGGCTGTTCATCCACACACCGCGGGTGTGCTGATTCATACCCATGGTCCACAAAGACATGACCTTGATTTTCGGATCCGCGTACTGCTTAGCCATCTCCAGTAGTTTCTCTTCAGAAACCCCAGACATTTTCGATGCTTTTTCTACCGTGTACTCTGCAACCGATGCTTTATACTCTTCAAAGCTCATTGGATGCATTTTGCCAACGTTAGGGTTTTCAGCTTTCTGCTGGAGCGGGTGCTCATCACGCAGGCCGTAACCGATATCCGTAGTCGCACGCTTGAAGTGAGTATGCTTATTGACGAAGTCCCAGTTTACCGCATCGTTCTGAATGATATAGTTGGCGATAAAGTTGGCAATTGCCAAGTCAGTCTGAGGTTCGAAAATCATTCCGTTATCAGCCAGTTCGAATGAACGGTGATAATAGGTAGACAACACGTTTACTTTTACATGAGGATTACTTAGACGGCGATCAGTAATACGTGTCCAGAGTACCGGGTGCATTTCGGCCATGTTCGAGCCCCAAAGCACAAACGCATCGGCATGTTCGAAGTCATCATAGCAGCCCATAGGCTCATCGATACCGAAGGTACGCATAAAGCCACCTACAGCAGATGCCATACAGTGACGAGCATTTGGATCGATATTGTTTGAACGGAAACCAGCCTTCATCATTTTTGATGCAGCATAGCCTTCCATTATCGTCCACTGACCTGAACCAAACATACCAACACCCGATGGGCCTTGCTTCTTCAGTGCGGCTTTCCATTTGTCAGCCATCACATCAAGCGCCTGATCCCAAGATACCGGCTGGAAATCACCATCTTTGTCAAACTTACCGTTCTTCATGCGTAGCATCGGGGTTTGCAGACGGTCTTTACCGTACATGATCTTTGACAGGAAGTAGCCTTTAATACAGTTCAGGCCCTTGTTGACTGGTGCTTCCGGATCACCCTGGGTTGCAACAACACGGCCGTTCTGCGTGCCAACCAGTACCGAACAACCTGTACCACAAAAACGACAAGGCGCTTTGTCCCATTTTATTTTGGTTTCATCAGAACTAACGATTAAGTTAGTTGCTGATGCTGGTAACGTAATACCAGCTACAGCTGCTGCTGATGCAGCGGCGTTTGCCTTAACAAACGCACGTCTTGTCATTTTCATGAATCATCCTCAGATTGCGAATCAAAGTGTTCAATTTGGTGATACACTAAAAAAAAGTTATTAAAACATGTTCTAAGTTATTGATTTTATCGATGGTATCCGTCACGTAACCCTGATTAGCTGTCTCCAGAACTACAATGATTTTTCCCTCTTCACTTTCGCCGTGATCTCGGTATTTGGCAATTCAAGTATTTGAGCTTTGATCACATCTAGATATTCAGGTTTTACATGAACAA
>LLEN01000056.1_pt1 | contig 23771 bp, 31 predicted proteins | sample 595881 | NCBI WGS metagenome assembly LLEN01 (sample SAMN02919314, study PRJNA255460) | bioreactor metagenome | biome: chemostat; feature: culture 2012_10.3; material: sediment; isolation source: day86 10degC chemostat 2012 inoculated with Wadden Sea sediment taken from... | place: Germany: Bremen ...
TCCATAGACGATATCCAACTTCGGGTCTGAGTGAAAATGTAGTATGCAGAAATGCAAACCAATAATTATAACAAACTTCTTAATTGTTGACCACTGACTAGCCGGGACGGTTGAGTATCAATGACTGCAACTCCCGCTTCTCTTCGACTGATAAGCCGACGGTGTTCGATTTAGCCTGCAACTTTTCGATTTGTTGTTTGACGCACAGGTCTATGACTTTGTCCATTGCGTCTAAAAATACATCTAAAGTGTTATCCTCGTCTTTAGCGAGGGGTAGCTCCCATGTGGCAAGTCGAGCCATCATGTTTTCGCTTTTGCTACCACGCCAGTACTCTAGTAACTGGCCTGTAGTGATATTGGGGTTAGAACGGCATTTATCAACTACTGATATCAATAAATTTAGCCCTGGGACCGTAATCTCTTCAAACGCGGCCATGTCAAACTCGAGGCTGCTGACAAAACGGGGATTTTGGATCAGTAGAGCGACCACGTCGCGCATTGGCGTACGCTTGATGTTCTGCTGAGGCTGTCGCGGCCTTTGGGTGTCATCCCGTTTTATTTCAAGCCTGATTTGATCTGGTGGTAACCCTAAATTATAGCCTAGTGCATTTAACAGGTATTCACGAAGGGTTTCACCGGCCACTTTTTCTAATAGCGGTTTGGCGAGTGTCTTCAGTTTTGCCTTGCCTTCCTTGTTGCTCATGTCGACTTGGGCGACGAGCGAGTTGAACATGAATTCTGAGAGCGACATGGCTTGTTTGATCTGATGCTCAAAGCCTTCTTTGCCAAACTGGCGGATATAGGTATCCGGATCCTCACCATCGGGCAGGAACATGAACTTAAGCTGGCGGCCATCGGTAAGATAGGGCAGAGCCTGCTCCATGGCGCGCCATGCAGCATCACGGCCAGCCCGGTCACCGTCGTAACAACATACCACGGTGCCCGTTTGACGGAACATAGTCTGAATATGGTCACCGGTGGTGGAGGTTCCCAGCGAGGCAACGGCATAATCAACACCGAACTGGGCCAGGGCCACCACGTCCATATAGCCTTCGACAACCAGCAGCTTTTCCGGCTCGCGGTAGGCCTGCAGGACTTCATATAGGCCATAGAGCTCTCGGCCCTTGTGGTAAATAGGGGTTTCCGGTGAGTTGAGGTACTTAGGGGTACCATCACCCAGTACTCGGCCACCAAAGCCGATCACCCGGCCGCGGCGATCATGAATCGGAAACATCACTCGGCCACGGAAACGATCATAGCGACGACCATTGTCGTTTTCGATCAGCATGCCTGCTGTGACAAGTGATTTTTGCGATTCAGCATCTCGGCCAAATCGGGTACGGACCATATCCCACTGATCGGGAACAAAACCAATACCGAATTTTTGTACGACTTCGCCTGATAAGCCTCTGTCTTTCAGGTAATCAACGGCGACTTGGCCTTCTTTCGTACGGAGCTGGGATTGATAGAACTGGGAAATCTGTCCCATCATCTCATACAGGCCCAGTTTTTCTTTGCTCCTTGGCGCAGATGAGCCTCCGCCGCTGCCTTGTTCGCGGGGAATTTCCAAACCGAGCTGGGAGGACAGTTCTTCTATTGCCTCGACAAACTCAAGACGATCAAACTCCATGACAAAATCAAGGACGTTACCGTGAGCACCACAGCCAAAGCAGTGATAGAACTGTTTTTCCTGGCTGACGGAAAAAGAAGGGGTTTTCTCATTATGGAAAGGGCAGCAGGCACCAAAGTTCTTGCCTTGCTTTTTTTTAGTTTCACTCGGGCATCAACAATATCCACGATGTCATGTCGTGCAATGAGATCATCGATAAAAGTACGAGGGATTTTTCCTGCCATAAAGTGAGCGTTACCTGATTTAAACGGGAGTAAAAGTGTAATTTATTGACGCTAAAATACAAACAAGCCGCGCATTCCTAGATGGATAGCACGGCTTGTTGCAGAATTGGGTTAGTTTTAGCTAAGCTTCGCTTTCACTAACTGGCTAACTTTACCCATATCGGCACGACCCTGAACTTGCGGTTTCAGTACGCCCATCAGCTTGCCCATGTCCTGCATGCTGGTTGCGCCGGTTGCAGCAATTGCATCATCCAGCAGTGCGGCAACTTCGTCGTCGCTTAGCGGTTGAGGCAAGAACTCTTCCAGAACTGAAATTTCAGCTAGTTCAACATCGGCAAGATCCTGGCGACCTGCCGCTTCATATTGAGCGACAGAATCACGGCGTTGCTTAACCATTTTAGTCAGTACTGCCAGCACGTCGTCGTCGGAAAGAGTGATCTTTTCGTCAACTTCACGTTGCTTAATCGCAGCCATTACTAAACGGATAGTACCTAGACGAGGCTTATTTCTTGCCTTCATCGCCGTTTTTTTTGTTCGTCTTTAAGACGTTCTGTCAGGGTCATAACGCGTTCCTTCTGTTAATCGCTAGATTAGTACAGACGAACGCGACGCGCGTTTTCGCGAGCCAATTTCTTCAGGTGACGCTTAACTGCCGCTGCTTTCGCACGCTTACGTACAGTAGTAGGCTTTTCGAAGTGTTCACGACGACGTACTTCAGAAAGGATACCTGCTTTTTTCGCAAGAGCGCTTGAAACGACGTAGTGCTACGTCGAACGGTTCGTTTTCACGTACTTTGATTACTGGCATGTAATACTCACCTCAGAGTGATTCGGTTAACGCTGACGTTCAAAAGTGTCAGCTGATTAAAAATGGTGCGAAATTCTAATCTGATCTGGGGGCATTTGTAAAGCATTCTGCAACCCTGAACTGGTTAATTTCTGTTAAGGGCGGTAACATTGCCTCCAATTACCATAAGTATAGAGGTTGTTATGCGTATACTGGGCATCGAAACCTCCTGTGACGAAACAGGCGTTGCAATTTTCGATGATGAAAAAGGCCTTTTGGCACATGAACTTTACAGCCAGGTAAAACTGCACGCGGACTACGGTGGTGTAGTACCTGAGCTGGCTTCTCGTGATCATGTAAAGAAGACCATTCCACTGATCAAGGAAGCACTGGCTGATGCTGGGCTAACGCCGGACGATCTGGACGGGGTTGCGTACACTGCAGGCCCGGGCTTGGTCGGCGCCCTGTTGGTTGGTGCGACAATCGGCCGTAGCTTGGCGTACGCATGGGATTTGCCCGCGGTAGCGGTTCATCATATGGAAGGTCACCTACTGGCGCCGATGCTGGAAGACAATCCTCCTGAATTCCCGTTTGTGGCTTTACTGGTTTCTGGTGGCCACACCATGATGGTTGAAGTAAAAGGCATCGGTGAGTACGAGATCCTCGGTGAGTCCGTTGATGATGCCGCTGGTGAGGCGTTTGATAAAACTGCCAAGCTGATGGGGCTGGATTATCCTGGTGGCCCATTGCTGTCGAGGCTGGCGGAAAATGGCACGCCGGGACGGTTTAAGTTTCCGCGTCCAATGACTGATCGTCCGGGGTTGGATTTCAGCTTCTCGGGACTGAAAACCTTCGCGGCCAATACGATCAGAGCCAATGATGACGACGAGCAGACGCGGGCGGATATTGCTTTTGCATTCCAGGAAGCGGTGGTCGACACGTTGGCGATAAAATGTAAGCGTGCCTGAAGCAAACGGGTTTCAAGCGCCTGGTGATTGCCGGTGGTGTTAGCGCGAACAAGTACCTGCGCCTGGAATTGGAAAAATTGATGGTGGGGATGAAAGGTGAGGTGTTTTATCCACGCACAGAGTTCTGTACCGATAACGGGGCGATGATTGCGTATGCGGGGATGCAGCGTCTGAAAAACCAAGAAACGATGGACTTGAGTGTCAAGGCTCATCCACGCTGGCCTATCGATCAGCTAAAACCGATCAGCGAATAAGCCTGTATATCAGCTGCAATAACAAGGCAGGACGGAGAGTAACTCTATGAGTTGTTGTCAGAGTGTTTGGTATTGCGGCTGAATTTATTCCATATTTTGCTTTCCTTTCCATCCAGCAGACGACGAACATTATCGTGGTGGCGAAGGACAATCAGACAAGAAAGCATGGATACCGGCATAGTGTATTCAGGCTTGACCAACCAGGTAAGCATCGGAGCTGCCAGCGCCGTGATCAACGCGCCGAGGGAAGAGTAGCCTGAAATCAATACGGTCAGTAGCCAGGTTCCAATCAGCATTCCACTGAGATCCCAGCCAATAGGCGCCAATGCCCCCAGTGCTGTTGCGACGCCTTTCCCACCACGGAAATGGAAGAATATCGGATAGATGTGGCCGAGACAGGCTGCTATTCCAATAATACCGAGCAGGAAGGGGTTTATCCCAATCAAGTAACTTATCCAGACTGGCAGCATCCCCTTGAGAACATCGCATACCAATACCATAGCTGCCGCCCCGCGTCCGCCAAGGCGCAGAACGTTGGTTGCCCCCGGGTTGCCAGAACCGCTGTCTCGAGGATCCTCCAGGCCGTACAGCCTGCAGATCAGTACGGCGCTTGAAATGGAGCCAAGCAGATAGGCGGCAATAATGATCAGAAGCGCGAGTGGTGTCATGCAAAGTTCCAGTTGCTGGTGACAAAGAGTTGCTTATGAAAAAGGCATCGTCTTTCTTCAGGTTTGACCCCTGACTTTCATTCCGTTTTGGCACAATGACTGTGGTATAGTGCTTGCGACCTGCTCAAAGGCACAACGCCGAGCAAGGGATGAATGTCATAAATTTTGACGATTACGACCTGATAATACGCGTTTTTGCTCAAATTAGGTATCCGACCTCTAACAAAATTAGCGATTGAACATGGATTCAGTATTTATCGAACATCTTGAGGTTATCGCCACTATTGGGGTGTATGACTGGGAACAAACTATTAAGCAGAAGCTCGTGCTCGATTTGGAAATGGCGCATGATAACCGCCCTGCCGCGAATAGTGATGATGTGGCCTATGCCCTCGACTATGCAGCGGTAAGTGATGCCGTGACTGGACATATCCAGAACGGCCGTTTCTTGTTGGTCGAGCGTGTTGCCGAGGAAGTGGCAAGCCTGATCATGACAACGTTTTCCGTGCCGTGGATCAGGGTTAGGGTAACCAAGCCGGGTGCAGTGGCGAATGCCAGTGGTGTCGGGGTGTTGATTGAACGGGGCAGCAAGTGACCATTGCTTATATCAGTCTTGGTTCCAATATTGAGCGTGAATACCACATTCAGGCCGCGATCACTGAGCTGAAAAAGCTGGGAACCGGCTTTCGGGTATCACAAATATTTGAAGCTGAGCCTGTCGGGTTCTGCGGGCCAAACTTTTATAACTGCGTTGCTGCTATCGATACGTCATTGCCACTTGATAGGCTGCAGCAGATCCTAAAGCAGCTTGAGCTGCAGTATGGGCGGGCACCTGATGCCCAAAAAAAATCAGAGCCGGACCCTCGATCTCGATCTCTTGTTGTTTGGTGACGTTGTACAGGATGCAACTCCGGTGCTGCCTCGGCCTGATTTGTATAAGTTCGCCTTTGTATTATTGCCGATGCTGGAGCTGTGTCCGGAACAGGCTGTTCCGGGTGACGGACGAACCATTGCTCAGTTGTGGCACTCTTTTGAATACTCTCAGGCATTATGGCCTGTAGAGCGCATTGCATGTTAAAGGACAAATAATGAGTCATTTTGAAGCCTTTGTGTTGGCACTTATCCAGGGGCTGACCGAGTTTTTGCCGATTTCGAGTTCGGCACACCTAATTTTGCCTTCTGAAGTATTTGGCTGGGATGATCAGGGACTGGCATTTGATGTGGCAGTACATGTCGGTACGCTGGCTGCGGTGATTTTGTATTTCCGTAAGGAAGTCGTTACGCTGCTCGGCGCTTGGATTGGCTCTATCTTTCAGGGCCGGCGCTGTGCCGAAGCCAAGCTGGCCTGGATGATTGTGCTTGCCACTATTCCGGCCTGTATTTTTGGTCTTTTCATGAAAGACATTATTGAGCTGTACCTGCGTTCAGCGTGGGTGATTGCAGCAACGACTATCTTTTTTTTGGCCTGCTGCTATGGTGGGTTGATACCCGGGCCACTCAGCAGGACAATGAATATCAAGCTGACTGGAAGCGCTCGCTGTTTATCGGCCTGGCTCAGGCGGCTGCGATGATCCCGGGGACCTCTCGCTCGGGGGCCACCATGACGGCGGCGCTTCATCTGGGCTTTACCCGTGAGGCGGCTGCACGTTTTTCGTTCCTGATGTCGATTCCGATCATTGTATTGGCTGGCGGTTATCTGGGGACGAAACTGATCGCCAGCGGCGAAGCTATTGAGTTCGGTGCTCTGGGGGTTGGTCTTGCCGTGTCATTTGTCAGCGCCTATGCGTGTATTCACGTGTTCCTGAAATTGGTCACCCGTTTAGGTATGTTGCCGTTCGTGATTTATCGCTTATTGCTGGGGGCGGGTTTGATTGCATTTCTGCTGAGCCAGTAAGGCAGATTATTGCCTTGTAGTTGAATCGTGAAGTTGAATAAAGCCCGACGTGATGTCGGGCTTTTTGATCGCGTTTTAGTTGATTGTCGCCAGGCTTTCCTTTACCGCGTCGGCACGGTGTAGCGCCAGTTGTTCCTTGATTGCCTTACCGGTGAATCCGGCGTCCAAAATCGGCTTGACGGCGACGGTCTGGGCCGCCGTAAAGGCGGCTTGCAGAATGTCGGCCTGGCGGTAGAGATCATTTTCGTGACCCGTTCGTCCGCGGACATCGGCCCGACAGCAGAGTGCCAGTTGCTCGATGCGCTCGGGTTTGCGCCAAGCATCAATCTGGTCAAAAATTTTGATGAAGGTGCTTGGTCGTAGCTCTTCGGCATGATGGATCTTGGTGTGCTGGGCACAGACTATCAGGGCTGCGTCACGGTATTCATTGGGAACCCGAAGCCGCTGGCAGAGAGTTTTGATTGCTCCAAGGCCTGTTTGGCAGTGGAGTTTATGGCTAGGCCATTCTTCAGGTGGAGTGAGTGCCTTACCTAAGTCATGCACCTGGGCGGCAAACCGGATTGCAGTATCTGTGCTGAGCTTGGCGGCCTGCTCGGCAACCAGAAGCGTGTGAAGTCCGGTATCGATTTCCGGGTGCCATTTCTCGGGTTGTGGTACCCCAAAGAGTGCGTCTATTTCTGGCATGATAACGCCCAGCGCACCGCATTGGCGAAGCACTTTGAGAAAGGTCTCCGGATTGTCGGACGATAGAGATTTGTCCCACTCTTTCCAGACCCGCTCAGGGGTCAGCGCAGCAAGTTCGCCGGCCACGACCATATCCTGCATCAGAGCGAGAGTTTCCGGTGCAACGGTAAAGCCAAATGGGCGAAACGGGCAGCAAAGCGAGCTACCCGAAGTACCCGTAACGGATCTTCGACAAAGGCGGATGAGACATGCCGCAGTTGCTTGTTTAGCAAATCTTGTTGGCCGTTATAGGGATCAATGAGCGTGCCGTCATCGGCCTGGGCAATGGCATTGATGGTGAGATCCCGGCGCATCAGATCCTGCTCGAGGGTGACATCCGGTGCGGAGTGGCAGATGAAACCGGTATACCCTTTGCCTGATTTTCGTTCTGTTCTGGCAAGAGCAAACTCCTGTTTGGTCTTCGGATGAAGGAATACCGGGAAATCGCTACCGACCTGGCTGTAGCCCTGGTCGATCATCTGCTGCGGAGTAGCACCCACCACGACCCAGTCTTTGTCTTTTACCGTTAACCCCAGCAGCGCATCGCGAACGGCGCCACCCACAAGATAGGTCTGCAAGCTTCACTCCTTTTGTATAACAACAGCAAATTTGAGATATCGTACTGATATCCTTTGCATCATAGATCGCTTCAATACCGTATCAGGGTATACAATCTTGAGTAGCAAAGGTAATTTAATCATCAATAACTAGCATCATTCTAAACTGGAACAAGAGTATAAGGCATGTACAAGGATTTCTTCGGGATTGATGAATCCCCATTTTCAATTGTACCCAGCGCTCGCTTCCTCTATCTCAGCGAGCGCCACAGGGAAGCATTAACCCATATGCTGGCTAGCTTATCCGGGGGAGGAGGGTTTGGGTTGCTGACGGGGGAAGTGGGGACAGGGAAAACCACCGTATTGCGGGCTCTGGTATCCCGCCTTCCTCAGGAAACCCAGGTGGCAATCATCTTGAATCCGGCGTTGTCGGCCCATGATTTGTTAGCCACCATCTGTGACGAGCTGGGAGTCGACTACCCGCACGATGCCAGCTACAAGATCCTGACTGACCGGATTTATCAACATCTGCTTGCCAACCACAGCGAAGGGAAGCAGACGCTATTGCTGGTCGATGAGGCCCAGCATCTAATGCCGGATGTGCTGGAGCAACTCCGGTTATTGACCAATCTGGAAACCGATAGTCTCAAGCTGCTGAAAGTGGTGCTGGTTGGCCAGCCAGAGCTACAGCAGCTGTTGCAACAGGAGCGGTTACGGCAGCTGGCGCAGCGGATCACCTCTCGCTACCATTTACTGCCACTAACTGCTGAAGAAGTCGATGAATATATTAACTACCGGTTGAGGGCGGTTAATTGCCTGTATAACGTCTTCGATCCTGCGCTGACACGCCAAATTGCCAAGGCGACGAGTGGGATCCCGCGCCTGATCAATTTGGTGTGTGACAAAGCCATGCTGCTGGCGTGCCAGCAGGCAACGCATCAGGTAAACAAGGCGATTGTCAGCCAGGCATGTGATGACGTGCTTAGTTGGCAGTTGCCAACGGCTGATAGGGTGAATACGCGAGCTGTCAGTGGTTATGGCAGTCGGGTAGCGCTATGGGGAAGTGCCCTGATGCTAGGAGGCGTGTTATCAGCTGGCCTCTGGTATTGGCAGGGGCAACTCCATGTGCCGGTTGTGGTGGCCCCTTCTGTACCGGAAGCTCAACCTTCAGCCCCTAAGGCAGAACCACCTGTTGTGGTTGCTGTCGCTTCCGCGCCTGTGATTGAAGCCAAACCGGAAGTGGTCGATTTGGCGGCAAAGTGGCAGCTATTGATGGAGCAGAGCCGTTCTGAGCGACAGGCAATGCAAACCCTCTACCGGTTATGGGGATATGAGACCCGCCTGAATCAGGCTAACTGTGAGACGAGCCAGCGGGTTGAATTGAGCTGTCACCAGGGCAAAATCAGTTTGGAGCAGCTCAGTATTATCAACCGGCCGGTTATCGTGCCGTTGCAGGAAGACGGGAAGCCGCTTTTCTATGCCGTGGTGTATGCCTTGGATAAGGACACTGTTGAGCTGTTGCTGGGTGAGGAGCGTATCGCGGTAAGTTATGACTGGCTAGAGTATCGCTGGCAGCAGGCATATACTGTTATGGCGGCCGCCGCTGGGTGATAAAGCAACGATTCGCTACGGCCAGCAAGGGCCAAGGGTGATGTGGTTGAATCAACAGCTTAGTTTATTGCTGGGAGAAAATATCACTCAGGATGATCATTTTGATCAGGTGCTACTGGATAAGCTCCGCCGCTTTCAGCGGGCACAGGATCTGACCGCAGACGGTATTGCCGGGCCTAGAACCCTTATGGTCATTGATTCGGCGCTGAACTTGCCGGGACCGACGCTGCAACCGGAGAGAAGTTAATGTCCAATTTGCTCAATGCTATTGCGCAGTCAGATCAGCAAAACCAGTTTCAACCGTCGTTGGTGGGCCGGCCTGCCCGTCAAGTTGCGGCACCCCGCCGTTTGCCGTCTTGGCTGCTGCCTGCCGTGCTGGTGATGACTCCGGTAGTAGGTACTCTGGCATATAGCCAGTACATTCAGACCCAGCCGCATTCTACCGCTACCGTTACGTCTGGTAAGGTTGCAACCGTGGCCGATACGGTTGCGGTTCAGCCGAAGGTTATCGTAGAGGTTGAGTCGGTAACAACCGCTCCGGTAGCTGCTAGGCCGATAGCAGCTATGACTAAAAGTACCCCGCAGATTCTGGGTGAGGGGGAGTCGCAGATACGTTTCTTGTCTTATCCTGAGTTGCGAACCGAGCCGCTACCGTCGCTGAACCACCAGCTTGCCAGCCATGCTAGTCGAACCGTTGCTTCTCCGTCGATATCAAGGCGTCCGGCAGAGCTCGAGGGTGACACCAGAATTATCTCTTCTCAGCCGACAGAAACGGAATGGGGGCTGGATGGGCTCGATTATTCGGAACTACCACCATTGCTCGCAGAGCAACTGAAATCAGCGATAGCAGCCACTGACACCCTACCGGTTGATATACCGCCTGAGCCCGAGAAATTTCTTGAGCCGGTGATTGAGGCTGTAGCGCTCGGCGAGCTGCCGGCATCGGTACAAAACCGGATCCCACCACTCAACTTCGAAACTCATATTTATTCGTCGGTTGCTAATAGCCGCTGGGTGAAGGTAAATGGTCGCGAGGCTTATGAAGGGGACGAGATTGCGCCGGGAGTAGTTCTGCGCAGAATTGAGCCGAGGCAGGTTATTTTCGATTTTGAGTCTTATCTTATCGAGATGCCAGCACTGTCCGAGTGGTAAGCTGACTGATTGGACATGCAGATAGAAAATGGCAGCCATTGGCTGCCATTATATTATCTGAATTATAGATATTAATTCGTAAGCTTTACGCCCAGCCGTTATTGCGCTTGCGACGGCGAGGGATCAGGTGCGGTAGAATCAAGCCAAATAACAAGCCGGCGCCAGCAACCATACCGCCGTAAGTGAACCACTTCATCAGTAAGTCATCTTTCTGGGTGTCAATCTTGGCGCGCAGTTCACGAATTTCAGTCTGCGACGTCATGAGCTGTTCGTTGAGCTGACTATTCTGCAATTCCAGATCGGTAATTTGCTCGGTTCGTATTTGTAGTGAGTTTTGCAGGTTTTTGGTCTGCTCATCACCGGATAGCTGTGCATCAGCCAGTGCTGCTTTCACTTCTGTGAGCTCTTTTTCAAGCGCCGGTACGCGCTCTTTCAGACCGACCTGGCGAGAAATAAAATCAGAGTTAACCCAACCGGTACGTCCGCGACTGTCGGTAACTTTGCTAAAGCCATTTTCTTTGTTGGTTTCAAGCAAGGTGACTTTGGTGCCGGCGTTGATACTGCCCATAATACGAAACTGTGTACTTGGGCCACGGTGCATGTAGGTGAACAGATCGTCAGAAATATAACGAACCTGCTCGGCTTTCGCAGGGACAGTAACCACGGCGAAAGCGAGTAATAAGATGCTGATTAGATGCTTCACAATAAGATCCTTGAGGAGCCTGTATTCTTTAAGAGCACAAATACTAAAAACTTTGTGCCTCGGGTGCAAGAAAAGAGGGAGGCAAAGCTCCCTCTTTTGAACCTGTACCACTTTTAACCAAAGACTGCTTGCATCATGTAGAAGAAAATGACAGCAAGTAATGCCCCGGCTGGAAGAGTAACGACCCATGAGGCAACAATGTTACGAACCACGCCGAGGTTTAGAGCGGCAATACCACGAGCAAAAGCAACACCGATCACACCACCCACCAATGTTTGGGTAGTTGAAATAGGTAAGCCGGTACCAGAAGCCAGTACCACGGTTGATGCTGTTGCTAGCTGAGCAGCAAAGCCTCGACTTGGTGTTAGTTCAGTAATACCCGTGCCCACGGTCGCCATCACTTTATGCCCCATTGTAGCCAGGCCGATGACGATACCGATACCGCCCAGCGGAAGGATCCACCATGCGATAGTGCTTTTCGCGGTAAGCTGGCCCATATGCTCAACCGTAGAAACAACGGCTGAAAGAGGACCAATGGCATTGGCTACGTCATTAGAGCCGTGAGCAAATGCCATTGCACAGGCTGTTACAACCATTAGCAGGCTAAATACGCGTTCAACACCCGCATAACCATTACTATCAACAGAGCTGCCATCATCGGTATATTTCTTGCTGATATAGATATAACCAAAAATCATAACAACAGTAGATACAACCAGTGATGCCATCCATGCTTCACCACCAGTTAGGTGAAAACCGACGTGCTTCAGACCTTTCTTGATAGTTACCAAGGCAATGACCATCGCTGTGATAAACATATAAATAGGTACGAAACGTTTGGCATTCACCAAGGGGTTATCAGTATCAAAGATTAAACGTTGGGCGCTGATAAAGATCAGATAGCAAAGAAGCCTGAAATCAGAGGAGTAATAAGCCAGCTACCGACAATTCCTTGCACTGAAGTCCAAGATACAGCCTCTGTACCTACTGATACACATGCAAAACCGATGATTGCACCGATGATTGAATGCGTAGTTGATACAGGCCAGCCCATATAAGAGGCGAGCAAGAGCCATGTACCAGCAGCAAGAAGTGCAGACATCATACCGTAAACCAATACTTCTGGTTGATCAGCATAGAATGACATATCGATAACACCCTTACGGATGGTATCTGTTACTTCACCACCTGCAAGGTATGCCCCGGCAAATTCAAAAATCATCGCAATGATGATTGCTTGTTTTACCGTTAGCGCTTTCGAACCTACTGAAGTACCCATCGCATTGGCAACATCATTTGCACCAATACCAATCGCCATCAAAAGACCAAAGATAGCCGCCACCAAAATAAGAATGGTGCCGTAGTTAGCCAGGATTTCCATTGTAAAACCTTGTTTTTGTTACATTCTCTTTATTTAAGTAACGCGATAGCATGATTTCTAATCGCGAGCCGACACGTTGTGCCTGATCGGCGATACCGCCAATCCACTCGAGAATTTTGTACAGGAACATGACATCCACCGGACTGTATTGGTCTTCGATGGACATTAGCTGTTGGCGCAATTGAATCTGCAGGGTGTCGGTATCATCTTCGATGACATCCAGCTGATTAATCATTTCAGCAACTAGCGTCACTTCTCTGCCTTGAAGCCTGTTTCCAGCAACTCATCCAGCTCGTTGATAACACGACTGGCCTGGTTGGCTGCATCAAGGCAACGTTGAACATAGGCAACGAAATCCGGTACATTGTGGCAGGAATTTGCAGCTGACGCCCCAAGACTCGACCAGCGATATCTTTGGACAGGTTAGCAAGCTTATCCTGTTGGGTTAGAAGGCCTAGCATGTCGGTACGATCGACAGGCATGAAAAGACCACGAGGAAGTTTAAGGCGGATCTCACGCTTCAACACATCCGCATCTTTCTCAAGTTGCGAGATCTGTTCACGTAAGTTCGATGCTTTATCCCAATCTCCGGCATGACATGCCTCGAAAAAAAAGGAACAAGCAGTTCGCAACATTCATTTACACGAGTAACATGACGTTGCAGAGGTTTGATTGGGGATTTAGCAAAGAGCCCCATAATTGTATTTACTGGCATAGCTGAACAACCTAAAGAGCGCCTAAAGAGGCTAATTCTTGAGCGATGGTCACAGAGGCGCGCATGTTAACGTATAAGTTAGTATAGGGGAACTATTTTTGATCAAGGTTTTGTCGATATTTCATGCTTGCCCCGGAGCGCAATTGCAAATATCCTTGGTTTGCCACTGTTTATAGGTATAACTATGGAAACCGAGATAGAACTGAAGTTTTTCGTCTCACCAGAATTTTCGAGTCAATTATTACGCAAAATATCTGACGCAAAAATTCTGCAGCAAAGTAGTCGGATGCTAGGCAATGTCTACTTCGACACCCCAGACCAAATTCTTCGCCAGCACGATATAGGCCTACGGGTCCGTCGTTTTGATGACGTGTTTGTTCAAACCTTGAAAACAGCAGGACGAGTGGTAGCAGGATTGCACCAGCGTCCGGAATACAATGCTGAAATCAATGGAACCGATCCTGATCTCTCCCTGCATCCTGCTGATGCCTGGCCGGAGAGTGTGAATGTTGCTGACGTACAGCAGCAGCTTGCTCCGCTATTCTCTACTGATTTTGAACGCCAGCAATGGCTTGTCGCAATGCCTGACGGCAGCCAGATTGAGTTGGCTTTTGATCAGGGCGAAGTGAGTGCCAATGGGCAAACCAGCCCGATTTGCGAAGTGGAGCTGGAACTCAAATCTGGCCAGACGGATGCGTTGTTTACGCTCGCCCGCGAATTGTGTGCCGAAGACGGTATGCGGCTAGGTAACCTGAGCAAGGCGGCCCGTGGTTATCGCCTGGCAGCAGACTATCAGGCGACCAAGTCAAACCGCTATCGTTTGTTCCGGTTCAGCCAGCTGAAAGTGTCGAGACGGTGTTTGTTAAAACCTTAGAGCATGCACTCGAGCATTGGCATTACCACGAACAAATTTTTGCTGAACGCCAAGAGCTACCAGCCCTCTACCAGATCCATCAGGCGCTGGGTCTTATTCGCCAGGCATTGGTGATGTTCGGTGGGATGATCCCACGTCGTGCCAGCGCATTGGTGCGCCAGGAGTTACAATGGTTGGAAGGAGAGCTGGACTGGCTGGAAGAATTTGCCAGTATTGAACAGTTGCTGGCAGACAAAGGCCATATCCTGAAGAAGCTGAATGCGCGCAAGGATATGATGAAACAGCTCCAGGTGCGACAGCAAGCATTGCCTGACGTTGACGAACTGATGCAGCTGTTGGAGTCTTCCCGTTATTGTGGCCTGCTGCTTGATCTCAGTCGTTGGATTTTGAGCCGGGGCTGGCAGCCATTCCTTGATGACAAATCTCGCGAACGTTTGGCTGGTGAGATCAAGCCGTTTGCCGATAATGTACTGACTCGGTCTTGGGAAGAGTTGGCAGATGTGTTTCCGACTGAGCGTCAGCTGAGTCGGATTGATTACCTTGACCAGCAGCCTCGTCTGATCCGTAACCTGATGAGTGGCCTCTGTTTCGCCGAGCTGTATGATGAAGAGAAGCGTGCGGGCTTTAGAATGCCGTGGCTGGATTTATTGCGCGGTATGGAAGATCTGCGACAGCTAGAGCCAATCCGGCTACTGCTGGATCAGCCGGAAGACGAAGATCGTCGCCAAATTGAAAAATGGCTGAATCGCAAGGAAGAGTCACTGCTTCATGCTATGGATCAGACTCGCCAGATAGGCATTGAGTTAGCGCCATACTGGCCATAGTACGTTGATATACGGTTTGGTATTTATTGGATGAGTACCTGTAAACGCCCTGCTATTGTGGGGCGTTTGTCGTTTTCTCGGGGCATTTTGTTCTCTCGGCGTTTTCATTAGTTTCTCTGGGTTGCCGTTGATTGCTTGGTAGCCGTTGTTCGAGCTGAGCGAGGCGTTCGAGAAGTTGTTGCTGGTTTTCTATCATCTGTTGCCACTCTTCCTCGTGTCGGCGGGCATCCAGTTCTTTTTTTTCTTGGTCGGATCCGAAATAATGGCGCTGACCAAGCCCGCCACCATACCAAATAAACCGACACCGCAAAGAATAATCACTGCCGCCAGCATTTTCCCGAGCGTTGTTACCGGATAATGATCGCCGTAGCCCACCGTCGAGATAGTAACAAAAACCCACCATAGCGCATCGCCTGCAGAATGAATGTTGGATTCAGGGTCGTTGCCCTCCAGCATCAGTATCATTGCCGAGCCAACGGTCACCAGCACGGTCAACAACAGGAAAATCGTGGCAACGGTGGCCTCGCGGCGGTTGTTGCGAATGTGGTTGATGATGTGATGACTGGATCGGAGTAGGCGGATCACACGGAAAATTTGGACGATACGGGCAAAGCGAAGTGCCTCAATAACAGGAATGCTGGCAATGAAGTCGGGCCAGTGGTGTTTGAGATAATTCACTTTGCTGTTGCTGCGGGCCAAATCGGTCAGTAACTGGCACCAGAAGATCAAGCAGATGAAGGTGTCAATTCCCACAAACAGAGTGTAAACCCTGTCGGTTTGCGGAATAAATATTAAGCTTGTCACAACGGCAAGCGACATGAAGGATAAGATTAGGGCCATCAGGCTCATAGGATTCAGTTCATGTTTGACCGCGTCGATCTTTTTCATCATTAAATTTTCGCAATTACCTGCCGACCTATAGAATATCAGTTATTGTTTTGAGCTTAAAAATAAATCATAGCCAACTGCGGGGTGGGTAGTTTGGACGTGAGCCATTACTCAAAGCGATGGCACCCAGAACGATTATTTTCCTACGGCAAGTGATCATCATTTTTGGGGCTAGCGTACTTATTAATATGGAGATTCCAAATGGCAAAGATGGTTTTTAAACCCTGGGAAAAGGGCCTGACCAATATTCGGCTGGTGCCGAAGCTGGTACTGTTAATGGTATTCAGTACCGTTTTGCTGATCGGAAAGCAGTTGTGGGATGCAAGTGCCTTTTATCAGTCGGTTGTTGATATTCAGCAGGATCGTTCTCAGGAGCTTGCTGAAGCCAATGCGGCAATGCTGACAACATTTTTGTCTCAGGGCGAGGCAGGGAAAGCCCTTGCAGAGCAGGCGATAGATGCTCAGGCCAACAGTTGGAATCAAGGGGCGTACCTGTACCTTGTCGAGCGTGATAGCGGCAAGCTATTGGGGCACCCGCAAGCGCGAGCAATCAACGAGCTGACTGCCGTTATGGAAAACGGCAATAGCCTATCAGGCTTTTTGAACCAATTTTCCGGTGCGGGCCGCTTGGTATTCAATAACCAGGAACGCTTTGAGTATGCTGTCGAGCTGCCGCAGTGGAACTGGTTAGTTGTTGCCTCGCAGTCGGCTTCCGAGGCTGAAGCGTATTACAGTGACTATCTGGTACAGGTTGTCTGGCAGACGGCGTTGATGATTGTTGCCTTCGTGGTGATCCTGTTGAGTGGTTCTAGCGTCATGCTGCGCCAGACCCGCTACCTTGCTGACAATATCCAGCTGCTTGCTGCGCGTAACTTGTCACAACCGATTGAGATGGACTGTCGTGATGAATATGGCGATCTGGCCCGCGAGCTGGAGAAGACCCGAGCCCAGCTGCATGATGTGATCCGCAGCCAGCGAGATACCTCCTCTGAGCTGTCAGGGCTGGCTGAAGTGATGTCGATCAGCATGATAGAAACCAAGGAATCAGCGCAGGAAGAATTCAATGAAATTGACCAGCTAGCCTCGGCGATGAGCGAGATGACGTCGACGGTCCAGACGGTTGCTGATCATGCACGTGAAGCGTCGAATGCCACCGAGGGAACCTCTGAGCAGGCGAGCCAGGGACAGCAGTTTGTCTCTCAGACGATTGGTACTATCAACCAGCTTTCTCAGGATATCAGCCAGTCGGCAAATGCCGTTAACCAGGTTGAGGAGCGCGTTGAGCAGATTGGCAGTGTAATTGTCACCATCCAGAGTATTTCCGAGCAGACGAACCTGCTGGCACTTAACGCGGCTATCGAGGCGGCCCGTGCCGGTGATGCTGGCCGTGGTTTTGCTGTTGTAGCCGATGAAGTACGAAATCTGGCCCAGCGTACCCAGCAGGCGACGGTTGAGATCCAGGAGATGATCTCGTTGCTGCAAAATAGTGCCCAGCAGGCTGTTGGCTTGATGGAGCAGAGCGTGGTGGAAGCTGCTGAAGGGGTTGATCTGGTTACCAATGCCGGCGGTGAGCTGGATAAGATAGTCGATCAGGTTCAGCAGCTTAACGATATGAACTTCCAGATAGCATCTGCAGCCGAGCAACAGAGTGCCGTGGCCGATGAAATGAGCCAGAACCTGACCAATGTTCGTGAACTTGTCGAAGCCTCGGTTGTAGTGGTGACGGAGCTGTCGGAAACGTCGGACACGATGCAGAATCATGCGACAGAGCTGGAAGGCAAGATCCAGGCATTCCGTATCTAACTACTGAACGTAATGACAGTAACGTTCTCGGAACGTGACTTGGATAGCCGACAACGCCGCTAACTAGCGGGCGTTGTGTTATGTTACTGCTAATACTAATACAGCTTTACTCCCGATAGAGACAACCCGCTTCGCCGGGGAATTGAATAAAGGAATCGCGATGACCCAGCCTGCCCCACTGATTGCCGCTGCCGACAAAGCCGTCGAAAAAAAATTCAGCATGCCCATCCTGAACAGCTGGCCCAGTGGCCGGCAGAACGCCTGCCGGAATTACGGAAGGTGCTTGGCTGTAGTGACTTTGTATCCGCCTCAATCATACGGGATGGCCAGTTACTGCCTTGGCTTGCAGAGCATGTCGATGATAAAGAACATGTTAGTCACTACCGCCAGCAGCTGGCCGACAAGCTAGCTGCCGCCACAGATGAAAACAGCCTGATGCGCCTGCTTCGGGCTTTTCGCCGTCAGGAGATGGTTTGGATTGCCTGGCGAGATTTTACCGGCAAGGCATCCTTGGCTCAGAGTCTACAACACCTGTCCCAGCTGGCTGAAGCTTGATTATGGAAGCCTACAATTGGCTATATATCCAATGCAGCAAGGAATGGGGAACTCCGATGAATGCGCAGGGAGAGGCGCAGCCAATGCTGATCCTCGGAATGGGCAAGCTTGGCGGCGGTGAACTTAACTTCTCTTCAGATATCGATCTTATCTTTACCTACCGGAGAACGGAGAAACCCAGGGCGGACGACGAAGCCTGGCTAATGCCCAGTTCTTTACCCGGTTGGGGCAGCGATTGATCAAGGCACTGGATCAGCAGACTTACGATGGCTTCTGCTATCGGGTCGACATGCGTTTGCGCCCGTTTGGCGACAGTGGTCCTTTGGTGATGAGTTATGCGGCACTGGAAGACTATTACCAGGAACAAGGACGGGACTGGGAACGCTATGCGATGATCAAAGCTCGGGTGATGGGGCGTGAGAGTTTCAGCCAGTATCAAGAGCTGCGCCAGATGCTGCGCCCTTTTGTGTTCCGCCGCTATATTGACTTCAGCGCAATCCAGTCGTTGCGACGGATGAAATCGATGATCAGCAGCGAGGTCCGCCGTCGAGGGCTGAACAACAACATCAAGCTGGGAGCCGGTGGGATCCGTGAAGTGGAATTTATTGCCCAGTCATTCCAGCTGATCCGTGGTGGTCGGGAGCCTAGCCTACGTCATCGCGGGTTGCTCAAAACGCTGGCGGCGATGAAGCAGCTGACCCTGTTGCCGGAAGGACAGGTTATCGATCTGGAGCAGGGGTACTGCTTTTTGCGTAAGCTGGAAAATTTGCTGCAGGCGATCGATGACAAGCAGACTCAGACACTGCCGGATCAAGCGCTGGACCAGCACCGCCTGGCCTATGCGATGGGGTACGCCGACTGGCCGGCTCTACAGCCGCGATCAACGGCATATGGACGCGATTCACCAGGTGTTTGAAAATATTGTCGGCACCGAAGACGAAGAGATACAGTCAGCCGCTGGCACCCAATATCATGAAATGTGGGCAATGGTGAAGAATGAGGAGGTACTGCTCAGTATTCTTGACGAACTGGCGGCACCGGAAGGAGCAAGTCAGGCCAGTACGTTATTAGGCATGAAGGCGGAATTATCCAAGCGTACATTAGGCCCTCGAGGTAGAGAGGTGCTGGCCAAGCTGATGCCGGAGGTACTGTCACGAATCGTTTCCCGGCCTGATGCCGCGCAGGTCTTGGGTCGGGTCACGAAACTGATAGTTCGGGTGGCGACCCGGACGACCTACCTTGAGTTGCTGAGCGAGCATCCGGCAGCACTGGATCAGCTGGTGCGCCTGTGTGCTGCGAGCCCGATGGTAGCCGAGCAGCTAACCCAGTACCCTATTTTGCTCGATGAACTGTTGGATCCCCAGCATCTCTATAATCCGACGCCACTGGATCAATATCAGGATGAACTGCGCGAGTATCTTGCCCGGATCCCGGAAGAAGATATGGAGCAGCAGATGGAGGCTATCCGGCAGTTTAAGCAGGCGCAGTTGCTACGGATTGCTGCTGCCGATATTGCCGGTGCGCTGCCGCTGATGAAAGTCAGCGATCACTTAACCTACCTTGCTGAAGCAATCATCGGTGCGGTGGTCAATCAGGCCTGGCTTCAGATGGCCGAAAAATATGGCGAGCCTTCCCACTTACAAGACCGTGACGGGAAAGGGTTTGGGGTATTGGGCTATGGCAAGGTCGGAGGCTGGGAGCTCGGGTATGGCTCTGATCTGGATCTGGTCTTTCTTCATGACTGCCCGGCCGATATCTATACCACCGGAAAAAAAAGAAATTGATGGTCGCCAGTTTTATCTGAGGCTGGCACAGCGGATTGTGCACCTGTTCTCGACCCGTACCTCGTCTGGCGTGTTGTATGAAGTGGATGTGCGCCTTCGCCCGTCCGGAGCATCCGGCTTGCTGGTCAGTACCATGGAGGCCTTTGCCGATTATCAGCAGCAGGAGGCCTGGACCTGGGAGCATCAGGCGTTGGTTAGGGCGCGGTTGGTGTATGGCGATACACCATTGCAGCAGGGTTTTGCCAAGGTGCGGCAAGCTATTTTGATGCAGCCTCGTGAAACGGCAGTATTGCAGCAGGAAGTGGTTGAGATGCGCCATAAGATGCGTGAGCACCTCGGCAGCAAAAAAAAGCCGGGATGTTTGGCCTCAAGCAAGACGAAGGCGGGATCACCGATATTGAGTTTATTGCCCAGTATCTGGTGTTGCAGCATGCCAGCGGCGAACGGGCGTTGACGCGTTGGTCCGATAATGTCCGCCTCTTCGATACCATGGCAGAATGCGAGATCCTCAATATTCAGGAGGCTCAGGCGTTGAAGCAGGCTTATTGCCATATGCGTGATGAAATTCATCGGCTGAACTTGCTGGGGCTATCGGCTACGTGATCGAAGACCAGTTTGTTGCCGAGCGTGAGGTTGTGCAGCGGATTTGGCAGCAATGTCTTCAGCAGGAACGGCGATGAAAGGTAAACAGTCCCGAGGCTTTGTGTTAGTATTTCTCGGTTTTTTTTCTTCTCAGTTTTTCTACCCCGGAGATAATAATGAAACTGACTCTTCCTGATTATGATCAAGCAGGTGTTTTGGTTGTTGGTGATGTCATGCTTGACCGTTATTGGTATGGACCAACCGGGCGTATCTCGCCTGAAGCGCCTGTGCCTGTTGTTAAGGTAGATCAGATCGAAGAGCGTCCGGGCGGCGCGGCCAACGTGGCAATGAATATTGCAGCCCTGGGAGGTCATGCCCGATTGGTCGGCCTGACGGGGATCGATGAGCCGGCGAAAGCGCTGACTGAAAAATTATCATGCTGGATGTGCGCTGTGATTTTGTCTCGCTGCCTGATTATCCGACAATTACCAAGTTACGGGTAATGAGTCGTGGCCAGCAGTTGATCCGTCTGGATTTCGAGGAAGGTTTCCATGATGTCGCTGCCGACATGATCCTGCCACGCCTGGAGCAGTCACTACCGAGCGTGAAGGCGGTTATCCTGTCTGATTATGCCAAGGGAGCACTGGAACATGTCCAGGCAATGATCCTGATGGCACGCAAGGCCGGTGTTCCGGTGATGGTTGACCCTAAAGGGCTGATTTTGAGCGCTACCGCGGTGCGACGCTGCTGACGCCTAACCTTTCTGAGTTTGAAGCCGTGGTCGGTAAGGTCAAGACAGATGAAGAGCTGGTTGAAAAAGGCCTTGGCTTGATTGAGCAGTTTGAGCTTGAGGCTTTGCTGGTTACTCGTAGTGAGCACGGTATGACGCTACTGCAAAAAGGCCAGGAACCTCTGCATATGCCGACATTGGCGCAGGAGGTGTATGACGTAACCGGTGCTGGCGATACGGTGATTTCTGTGCTGGCGGCGTCGCTGGCGGCAGGCAAATCACTGTCTGATGCCTGCAAGCTGGCCAATGCCGCTGCAGGTGTGGTTGTTGCCAAGCTGGGAACCTCGACGCTATCAACCATTGAGCTGACCGATGCTATTCATGGCAGCCAGGACAGCGGTTTTGGTGTGATTGCCGAAGCCCAGCTCAAGCAGGCCGTTAAAGTGGCCAGAGCACGCGGCGAGAAGGTTGTGATGACCAATGGTTGTTTTGACATTCTTCATGCCGGTCATGTTGCTTATCTGAATGAAGCGGCAAAACTTGGTGATCGCCTGATTGTGGCTGTCAACTCAGATAGTTCGGTACAGACATTGAAAGGTCCGGGCCGACCGGTCAATCAGGAAGATCGCCGTATGGCGGTATTGGCCGGATTGGGCGCAGTTGACTGGGTGGTACCGTTCAGTGAAGAAACCCCACAGCGCTGATCAGTGAAATCCTGCCGAGCCTACTGGTCAAGGGTGGCGACTATAAGCCGGAACAGATAGCTGGTGGCCAGGAAGTGGTTGCTGCTGGCGGCGAAGTACGAGTGCTGAATTTTGAAGATGGTTGTTCAACGACTGAAATCATTGAAGCTATCCGTGGCGGTCGAGGTTAACGGCTCGATTCGCAGCTAAGCCGCACAAGAAAAAAAAGCGCCATCTGAGATGGCGCTTTTTTTTCATATGTTGTTGCTTTGACATATTGGCTGAAGGCGTCATATGGCCCTTCAGCACAATTTGTAGCTGCTGATTATTTAGCGTCAATCAGGCCAGTGTTTACATCCAGAATATCTTGCTCATTCAGTGAGCCGACAGCCTGTTTCAGTCTTAGCTGGTTGATGATGTAGTCATAGCGAGCATTGGCCAGCTGGCGGTTTGCATCGTATAGGCGACGGGTTGCATCCAGTACGTCAACAATCGTACGGGTACCGACATCAAAACCGGCTTCGGTGGCTTCAAGTGCTGACTGAGCAGAAATGACTGACTGCTGATAAGCACGAAGGGCACCGATTGATGCATTGATGTTGTTATAGAAAGCACGAACATCTTTGACAACGCTACGGTATGAGCCTTCTAAATCTTCACTGGCAGATACATAGCTAAATTGTGCCTGTTTGACTTCAGAGGTCGTACGACCGCCGGTGTATACCGGCAGTTCCAGGTTGATACCTGCTGTCAGCGTCCCATCATCGGTTGTTGAGATCTTGTCATCGTAATTGTAACCGGCAGCAAACGACAGGGTCGGCAGGTGACCGGATTCTGCAAGTGAAATCTGATCGCGGGCGATGTCTTGTGCAATACGCGAGGTCAGCAAGCTGAGATTTTCGGTTTCAGCATCTTTGATTAGCTCAAGCACCTTGCCCTGTGGGCGGCTTGCCGAGAAACGAGCGGTATCTAGGATGTTTAGATCGGTATGTTCCTGGCCGGTAATCTCGCGCAGCCCTTCATAGCTGTTGGTCAGGGCATTTTCTTTCAGGATCTCGTCCGCCAGTACAGTGTCATATTGCGCCTGGGCATCATGAACATCGGTAATTGCCGACAGCCCTACTTCAAAGCGCTGTTTGGTTTGTTCCAGTTGGCGGCCAACCGCCGCTTTTTCGGCGCGGACAAACTCAAGATCATCCATTGCTCGCAATACCGCAAAGTAAGCATCGGCAACATCTAAGATAAGCCCTTGCTGAGTGGTTGCGTATTTGGCATCGCTCTGGCGTGCTTGTTTTTCGCTAATGTCGAGGTTTACCCAGCTGGAGCGGTTATAGAGTGACTGGCTTAGCGTCAGGCCACCATTGAATCCATCTGTATCACCGTCCATACGGGACACGCCATAGCCGGCATTTAGATTGATTTGAGGCAGCAGCGCACTACGAGATGAATTAATCGCTTCAAATGCTGCATCTTTATCGGCAGCGGCACGAAGCAGCTGAGGGTAGTTTTGTTTGGCTTGCTGGTAGATATCGGCTAAATCATCAGCCAGTGCTGCCTGGCTGAAACCGCCAAGCGCAACGCTAATAATAAGCGGAAGCAATTTTTTTTCATGGATGCCTTTCCTGGTCCTGACAAAAAAAAGAGATCAAAGCAATCAGTCTATCTGAAGTAACCTTGCCTGAAACTGATCATTGTTCATTTTTACTTAATTTTACGCTGTTTACTTAATCATATGTGATTGTAATCTATCCAACTACAAAAAGGACTTAAATAAAATCATAA
>LLEN01000057.1_pt1 | contig 23455 bp, 25 predicted proteins | sample 595881 | NCBI WGS metagenome assembly LLEN01 (sample SAMN02919314, study PRJNA255460) | bioreactor metagenome | biome: chemostat; feature: culture 2012_10.3; material: sediment; isolation source: day86 10degC chemostat 2012 inoculated with Wadden Sea sediment taken from... | place: Germany: Bremen ...
AATAATGATTGGGATAATAAATAATCAACCTAAATATTAAGGTTCATGATTTTAGTCGCTGGTTTATGCATTTATGTTTCTGCTGGTGCTAATTGTATTCTCATTACCGAAAGCGTATCTCAAAATCTAGAAAAGTGTACAGTCAGGAAAATTGGTTGAATATTGGATTTTGGACAAAAAAAATCCCGCTGAAATATCAGCGGGTCAAATCCTTAACACAATTAGGAGTTTAGCAGCAGTGGCATTGTTGATTAATGAAGAGCTCCTTTAGAGGGTCTCCATTAATGTGAATGTCATTATTTATGACTGACGTTATATAGAAAGGTTCAAAAAAAAGAGTCTGTTTTTTTTTGGTTTATTTTAAAGTTGTTATAATTCAACAGCTAACAAGTGTGATTTTGACCAGTCCCAGATGATTTTTTTTCAGGCGCTCGTTGCAGAAAATACGGACGATATACCCAAGCTACCTCAAGGTGCAGGATTCAGAGTGAGACCAGCGGGTTCAGTTTAAGGAAAATAACGGTAGGAGAGCCCCTTTCAACGTTATTTGACACAGAAATGGGCGCGCTGGCTCATTCCCAAGGGGCGAGTTTACTTGGTTTCTATGCGTTGTTACCGATTATTAATTTAGAATCACTAGGTTTTCTAATCGGCGCCTAGCTAGTAACCAAGTAATTCTCGCTGAAGCGAGCATCTTGAGGTAGTTTGGGTATCGAATAAAAAAAAGCCCGCTGAAAATCAGCGGGCAAAGGCTCTATTTACACAATTAGGAGTTTAGCAGCAGTGGCATTTCTAGATTAAAGAAAGAAGGCTTGTTTGGCGGCCAGCTAACAAATTAATGTGTCTTTAATCTTAATGTCACTATTTATGACTGATGTTTTTCGTGTTGGTTCCTTTAAAATTGAAATTTATCTCAATCTTTTTTTTAAGTGTTTGATTTGAAATTTTATTATTCCTCACCAAAGAGCAGAATGCGATTCATTGTTTTGTGCTGGCATTAATTCGCCTTGTTAGCGAAGAAGCAGACAAGGTCGATATTGCATGTGGCTGGTGAAGATGCAGGTGGCAGTTCGGGTGGTAACTTTACAGTAGCCGTAGGAACGCTGACGTTGGATGGTTTTGGCCTTATGGGGGCGGGTTTTCACAGTGATAGGAAATACTTGCTGATTAATTCAATTCAGCCACGTATTCAGCTACTGCTTAGATAGTGAAAGTCACTCTATATCCCCCGCGCATTGTTGGCGGGGTATCTGCGAGGCATGATTTGTTCGGCAGAATAAAGAAAGCCCATCTCCATTAGGTGACGGGCTCTGAAGAAAGTCTTCTAAGAAAAAGCAGTGGCATAATATATGACCTGCGATCTGTTTTTTTTGTTCCCGTCAAATGTCATTTTTTTTCTGATTATTTTTTTTCTTTTTGTCTGCATTATTGTGCAGCTATTTTTCGTGTTGCTCCCTAGTTGTTGATTTAACAGTAATTTAACATTGATGTTTGCAGTTGTTCCCATTTTGCATTCAACAGCAATAAGCGATCAGTATCACATACTGGCTGATTGGCACTGTCTTTCTGGGCAAAATGCATGATTTGGATTTATTTGCAGCTTGTTAAAAATATTGATGAGATGTAAAGTTTAAACATGTGTTTAATACAGGTGAATGAAAATGGCGGGAAAAGGAGAGACCAAAGGCCGGATCCTTGATGCAGCAGAGCTGCTGTTTGCTGAGCATGGATTCAAAGAAACGTCATTACGGACCATAACCAGTAAGGCAGGAGTAAACCTGGCCTCGGTGAACTACCATTACGGCGATAAGAAAACATTGGTAAGAGCCGTATTGAGCCGGTATCTGGAAGAGTTCATGCCGGCATTGAAAGCTGAGCTTGAAGTGTTGCTCACAAGAGATGATTTCTCAATGGAAGATGTCTTCCGCTGTGTGAAAGCACCACTGATAGGCCTGAACGAATATCGTCACAAGGGCGCCACTATATTTATGTCTCTGATTGGGCGGGGTTATACCGATGTCCAGGGACACCTTCGCTGGTTTATTCTTACTCGTTATGAAGATGTACTACACCTATTTACGACTGCTGTTTGCCGCGCTAACCCTTCTTTAGATCCCGAAACCTTATTTTGGCGACTGCATTTCACATTAGGGGCATCTGTTTTCACCATGGCTTCGACAACTGCATTGTGTGAAATTGCCGAAAATGATTTCTCTCGCAAAGTAACAACCGAAGACTTGATTGAACGTTTGGTACCTTACTTGGCTGCTGGTGTTGCCGCACCCATTGAACAATCGCTCTTGCTTGTGCGAGAAGAGCCGACAGGAACACGATAAGTGACATAAAACCAATAACGATAAATGAGACAAAAGGACCTGAAACATGAGCACGTTAAATAACATGCGAAAACGCTACCTCAGTGATCCCGCATTTAAGATGTTTAAAAAAAAGTACTGCCGCCACTATCTGATACCGAACGCGAGGCAATGGAAGCCGGAAGTGTCTGGTGGGATGGTGAGCTGTTTAGCGGTTCGCCCAACTGGAATACCTTGCTGGACTACCCGAAGCCGTCGCTAAGTGACGAGGAGCAGGCTTTTATCGATACCAAGCTAAATACGTTGCTGGGTATGCTGGATGACTACCAGATAGTTCAGGAAGACAAGGATTTGTCGCCTGAGGTTTGGGAGTATTTGCGTAAAGAAAAGTTCTTCTCATTAATCATTGGTAAAGAATACGGTGGGCTGAATTTCTCCGCTCATGCCAACTCTACGATTGTAACGAGTATCGCGACGCGTAGCCTGAGCGCTGCCGTGTGTGTAATGGTTCCTAACTCGCTTGGTCCGGGAGAGCTGCTGTCACACTACGGCACCCAAGAGCAGAAGGACTATTGGTTGCCTCGCCTTGCCCACGGGGACGACATTCCCTGTTTTGCATTGACGGGCCGGAAGCCGGTTCTGATGCCGGCGGGATCCCAGACCAAGGCGTTGTTTGCTACGGCGAACATCAGGGTAAGGAAGTGCTTGGTATTCGTGTCAGCTGGAACAAGCGTTATATTACCTTGGCACCTGTTGCAACTGTACTTGGCCTTGCTTTTAAACTTCAGGATCCGGAAGGGCTGATTGGTGACAAGCAAGATATTGGTATTACATGTGCGCTGATCCCGGCCGATTACCCAGGCGTTGAGATCGGCGAACGTCATGATCCGCTGAATCTGGCATTTATGAATGGCCCAACTCGTGGGCAAGATGTCTTTATTCCGATGGACTGGGTGATAGGCGGTCAGGATTATGTCGGGCGTGGTTGGCGTATGCTGGTGGAATGCCTGTCGGCAGGTCGCGGTATCTCGTTGCCGGCCCTGGGAACGGCGGTTGGTCACTTGACGGCCAAAACAACCGGGGCTTACTCCTATGTCCGTAAGCAGTTCGGGATGTCGATTGGTAACTTCGAAGGTGTCGCGCAGGCGATGGGGCGCATCGGCGGTTATACCTACATGCTGGAAGCATCTCGAACCCTAACAACCACTTCGCTGGATATGAATGAAAAGCCGGGTATTGTAACTGCGATTGCCAAATATCATATGACTGAGATGGCGAGGACAATACTTAACGATGCGATGGATATACACGCCGGTCGTGCTATTCAGCTTGGTCCGATGAACTATTTAGGTCATCACTACTTCGGAATGCCAGTGGCTATTACCGTCGAAGGTGCCAATATTCTGACTCGTAATTTAATGATCTTCGGTCAGGGAGCAACACGATGCCACCCGTACGTATTAAGCGAAATGGAGGCTGCTGCCAATCCTGATGGAGAGCAGGGAGCGAAGGAGTTTGATGCGTTGCTATCGAAGCATATCGGTTTTGCTATCGGTAATGTGGCGAAATCTATACTCAATGCATTCAGCGGTTCTCGTTTTAACAGATCGCCGGTGAGTGGTGAAACTGCGGTCTACTACCGTCATTTGTCCCGAATGAGCCGTGCGCTGGCTGTTGCTGCTGATTTTGCAATGCTTAGCCTGGGTGGGGAGTTAAAACGACGGGAGCTGGTATCGGCGCGCTTGGGTGATGTACTAAGTCATCTCTATTTGGCTTCGGCAACCTTGAAGCGATTTGAAGACGAAGGTCGCCAGCAGGATGATTTGCCAATGGTGCACTACGCATTGCAGCATTGTCTCCATCAGTGTGGTGTGGCTTTTGACGAAGTGTTGAGTAATTTTCCGCGTAAAGGGGTAGGGCGCTTGCTGCGTACAATGCTGTTCCCGCTAGGTATTCGCTATCAGGCGCCGAAAGATGAAATTACGGTGAAAATCGCCGAGTTGTTGATGACACCGGGTGCGCACCGCGAACGCTTAACCCATATGTGCTACGTCGGTGATAAAGACACAGATCCTGTGGCTATCATGGAGCGTGCCTTTGTTGCCATGCACGGTGTAAAGGATATTGAGCGTAAACTTGCCAAGCAACCAAGTCGGGTGAGATCCCGCGCAAGGTTTCATTAACAGAGAAGTTACAAATTGCTTTGAGTGCGGGTATCGTCACAGAACACGATGTCGAAAAAAAATGCACAATGCTGACCAGCTAAGGCAGAGAGCGATCCAGGTTGATCACTTTGCTGCAGCACAGTTTAAAAAAAAGGTAGTTTGCAACCGGGAAAGGCTGCCTAAGAGCGAAAGCTCTCTAACGAACGATAAACCTGGTGTCTCCCATGTGCCACGCATTAGCGTGGCACTTTTTTTTATCTGCAATTTGGCAAATCACCATGATTGGTTCTATAAATACTGACTTTCTTTTCCCATCTTTCTGTTCGTAATCGATAGTAGATAGTGGTGCAAAAATCGGCAATTTAAGTCGAAAAGTGGTGATCAACACCTCCAACCACTACCCTTTTTAGCGTTTACACTCATAAATTTAATGCGAATTTGTCATTAACCTTTTATCCTACAGTCAACTATGTAAGGGAAGTTGAAAATGATCATCAAACCTAAAATTCGTGGATTTATTTGTACAACGACTCACCCAGTGGGTTGTGAAGAGAACGTAAAAGAGCAGATTGCTTACACCAAGGATCAGGGCCCGATTGCTGATGCGCCAAAGCGTGTACTTGTTGTTGGTTCTTCAAGCGGCTACGGCCTGTCTTCGCGAATTGCGGCGGCGTTTGGCGGCGGTGCTGCAACAGTTGGTGTGTTCTTTGAAAAAACCAGGTACAGAGAAAAAAAACCAGGTACAGCAGGTTGGTATAACTCAGCAGCATTCGACAAGCTTGCGAAAGAAGAAGGCCTTTATTCGAAAAGCCTGAACGGTGATGCTTTCTCTCACGAAGCAAAACAAAAAGTTATCGACCTGATCAAAGAAGATCTAGGCCAGATTGACATGGTTGTTTACTCGCTGGCTTCTCCAGTACGTAAAATGCCAGACACTGGTGAAGTTGTACGTTCGACTCTGAAGCCAATGGGTGAGACTTATACGGCAACAGCCGTTGATACGAACAAAGACATCCTGATTGAAGCAAGCATTGAGCCGGCGAATGAGCAGGAAGTGGCTGATACCGTAACCGTAATGGGCGGTCAGGACTGGGAATTATGGATTAATGCACTGTCTGACGCTGGCGTGCTGGCTGACGGTTGTAAGACGGTAGCTTACAGCTACATCGGTACCGAAATTACGTGGCCTATCTACTGGCACGGTGCACTGGGCAAGGCGAAGATGGATCTGGATCGCGCCTCTACAGAACTGAATGCCAAACTTTCCTCAACAGGTGGTTCGGCAAATGTTGCCGTGCTGAAGAGTGTTGTGACTCAGGCTAGCTCGGCGATTCCTGTAATGCCACTGTATATCGCGATGGTATTTAAGAAAATGCGTGAAGAAGGCGTACATGAAGGCTGCATGGAGCAGATCCATCGTATGTTTACCCAGCGTCTGTACAAAGCTGACGGTACAGCACCTGAGGTAGACGAAGAAAATCGCCTACGCCTGGATGACTGGGAGCTGCGTGAGGACATTCAGAAGCACTGCCGTGATTTGTGGCCGAGCGTAACGAATGAAAACCTTTTTGAGGTGGCTGACTACCAGGAATACAAAGATGAGTTCCTGAAACTGTTCGGTTTCGGCATAGAGTCTGTTGACTATGGCGTTGATGTGAACACGCTGGTTGAGTTTGACGTAGAGAATATCTAATCGAACATCGATGTAAGATATAAAAAAAACCGTCCCAAGGGCGGTTTTTTGTTAGCTCTTTACAGCCTTAATGCTTAGGCATCTGAATTACAAATGCCGCCCCTTCGATGCTGGCTGTCTCGACATGAATGGTGCCTGATAGCTTTCCACAATCTCGTGGCAGACCGATAATCCAATGCCCTGTCCGGGGTTGAGCTGATCGGCTCGCACTCCGCGCTGGAAAATAGCTTCGCGCATTTCTTCACAGACGCCCGGACCGTCATCTTCAATCCGGATTATGTAGCAATCATCGCGCTCGTCGACACATACCCGCACTTCGCTGATACAGAAGCGATAGGCGTTCTCTAGCAGGTTACCCAGCAGTTCCATCAAGTCGTTGCGGTTGATTGGAAGCTTGAGCTTGTGGTTGAAGCGATAGCCGAGGTTGACTTCTTTATCGCTATATACCTTGCTGAGCAGGCGGCTGAAGCTATCTATTGCCGGTTTTAGCTCTGTTTGATCTTTCTGCAGGCCTTGCTGGCCCATCATGGCCCGTTTGAGCTGGTATTGAACCAGTTCATCCATCTGGCTGATCTGTTCCATTACTCTTTGATTGAGATCGGGACGCGCGATATCCTTGTCATCAAGCAGGGCGTTGGTTGCAGCCAGACGTGTTTTTAGGCTGTGGGCCAGATCGTCCATCGAATGGCGATAACGACCTTTCTGGTCGTTGCTGATCTGAATAAGGCGGTTCAACGCCAGTGTGACATCCTGAAGCTCCATCGGAAAATCATCATCTAACTTGTCGCGCTGGGCTTCGGTCATTTGATTAAGCTGCGCTGCCAGTTTTCGTAATGGCTGGAAGCTCCAGTGGAAGGCGGCAATCAGGAAGGCAATCGCGATCAGCACGAACAGTCCGAGATAGAATGTCGTGCGCTTGTGAAGCTGGTCGAGTGATGACTGGTAGGATTCACCGGAACGAAGAACAACCAGTTGGTAAATGTTGCCCCCTTCGCGATCCCGGCTCATGTTGTAGGCAATAAAGCTGCCGCTATTTTCCGTCTCGATAAGCGTCGGAACGGGGATATCCTCCGGAAGCTCGCTACAAATATTTCCAATATTGGCTTCTTTGGCCTCATCGGACAGCCAGATCGTATGATCTTTCATATCACAGACGACGGACATGTAGTCGGTATCGGAAGGGTCGACAGAATCGATCCATTTATCGACATCTTTGATAAGGCCTGCTCGGTTGAGCTGGGCCACCACCATTGGCATTTGCGCAACTAGCTCCGAGGAATAGGCTGCCATATAACTTTGGCTATAGAGTTGGTTGATAACGCCAGCCAATGCCGAGGTGATAAGGACAATGATTGCCACCGAGGTAACCAGTACCCGGCGCCGCAGCTTGGTTGCAGGATCTGACTCATTGAGCTTGCAACTCGAAAATATAGCCCTGGCCACGAATGGTAGAAATCGGATTATCCTGCCCATTAGTGGTGAACTTTTTGCGCAGGCGGCTGATCATTACCTCAATAGTGTTCGGATCGCCTTCCTGATCTTCATACAGCACATCAAGCAGACGTTGCTTGGAGACGACCTGACGGCTGTGGCGCATTAGGTATTCCAGCAGGTCGTACTCGAACGCCGTGAGCTCAAGCTGGGTTTCACCGATGAAAACTTGTTTGGCGAGAAGATCCACACGGATATCACCCGCTGTCATTTCGGGCTTAACAAACCCGGCACTGCGGCGTACCAGTGCACTTAGGCGAGCGACCATTTCTTCTTTTTGGAATGGTTTGACCAGATAGTCATCAGCGCCGGCTTCCAGCCCGGTTACTTTATCCTGCCAGTTTGAACGGGCTGTCAGGATCAGGATTGGCAAGCGCAGGCCTTTCTTGCGGATATCTTTGATCAGGCTGATGCCATCGCGATCCGGCAGGCCAATATCAACAATAGCCACATCATTGGGGTAGTTTTGGGCGAAGAACAGGCCTTCTTCCGCCGTTCCTGCTGATTGTACCTGGTGCCCCAGCTCACTGAGTTGAGATTTAAGGTGGTGGCTTAGAATTGGGTCATCTTCGACGATAAGGATACGCATAATTTTGATTACCAAAAATAAAAGTATGAATTCAATATACTGAATAGAAAAGAGGCTGGCGAATATCTGGCTGTCTAAATGTGTTCTCAAGCAGTACTATTCGCTTAAAAATGCTTGTATTTGTATCACTATAGATAAGAGGACTGAATAGACGCTGACTCGTCAATCACAATTAATTGGATTGGTGAGCCAGCGCCTGAAACTGGTACTTCAGTCTAGTTGAGGATGATGATCAGGGTACCGGCAATGGTGAGCAGTACGTTGGCAATGGCATAAGTACCGGCATAGCCAAGTGCCGGAATAGTACTGCGGGCATGTTCGTTGATCATATCCATCGCAGGGGCGCAGGTACGTGCTCCGATGATGGCGCCGAACAGCAGGGCACGGTTCATCTTCAGGATGTAGGCACCGAACAGATAAGCGAGCACAACAGGGATCACACTGACCATCAGGCTGGTTACAAATACAGCCATGCCTACCTGTGCCAGAGACTCAAATAGGCTGGAGCCTGCACTCAGGCCAATACCTACCATGAATACCATTAGCCCGAGGTCTTTGGTCATATTCAGCGCACCTTGCGGCACATAGCCGAAAGTCGGGTGGTTTGCCCGCAAGAAGCCAAGTGTAATTCCCGCTACCAACAGGCCTGCCGCACTACCCAATCCGAATGCAATTTGGCCAAAGGTCATGGTGATGGTTCCGACCAACAAGCCGATGATGAAGAAACAGCAGAAGGCGAGCAAGTCGGCTATCTGGCTGTGGACCGAGATGAAACCGATACGCTCCGCCAGGCCGAGTACCCGGCTTTTCTCGCCGCTGACCTGTAAAATATCCCCTTTGTTGAGCAGAATATTATGATCCATCGGCATTTCAATCTGGGCACGAACGACGCGGTTAAGGAAACAACCGTATTCAGACAGGTTGAGATCGGAAAGGCGTTTGCCTGCAATACTGTCATTTTTAACCACGATTTCTTCTTCGACAATACGCAAATCGAGCAGATCGCGATCAAATACCTCTTTGCCGTTTCGGAAGCTTGGGTCCAGGCGAGCATGGCTGTCTGGGTAGCCGACCAGAGCGATTTCATCACCTTCTTGCAAAATGGCGTCGCCGTCGGGGTTGGCCAGAATTCCGTTACGGCGAACCCGTTCGATGTAACAGCCTGTCTGGCGGTAAATACCCAATTCACGCAGGTTACGGCCATCAATCCAGTTAATCAGCTCGGGACCTACGCGGTAGGCACGAATAATCGGTAGATAGACTTTGCGCTGTCCCACCTCTCCGATCCCGCGTTCACGCGCAATCTGCTGCGATGACTCGGCCAGGTTTTGCTTTTGAAGTTTAGGCATCAGCTTTGCCAGTACAATCAGGCTCACCAGACCAACCAGATAGGACATGGCGTAACCGACACTCAGGCTATCAACCATATGCTGGATCATCTCGCTGTCGGGTATCCCCGAAAGACCACTGTTAAGGGCGTCTTTTGCACCAACCAATACCGGGGTTGCTGTCAGGGAACCAGCCATCAGACCGGTGGCCAGACCAAGTTCAAGGTCGAGATAGTTGGCCATGGTCAAGGTGATGGCAATAGCAGAAAGCAGAACCACCAGAGCCAGCATCAGGTAATGCTTGCCATCGCGAAAGAAAATTCCGAAGAAGTTCGGACCGGCTTCAATACCGACGCAGAAAATAAACAGCATAAAGCCGATATTCAGCGACTCGGCATTAAAGGTAAACCCGGCATTGCCAAAGAGTAATGCGGTGAGCAGTACACCAATAGAGTTACCGATTTGAAGGTTGGCGATCCGGATTTTTCCGACACTGAGACCAACGGCGAGTACAACGAAAAGTAACAGAATATCATTCTGGTGAAGAAGGGCGGCTACATCAATGTTCACAACAACATTTTCCGGCGAAGAAAGACAGCAACAAGAGTGGTGGAATTCTAGCTGATTTCAGGCGAGGGTTATACCGAAAAATAGCATATCCGCCCAAAAAAAATCACAAAAAAAAGGCTGAACCGTCAGCCTTTTTTTTAAGTATTTGTTAAAACAAGGTTTTACTGGAAAAGACCTAAGTTTTCTTTTGCGTATGCTTCAAATTCTGTACAGCCGCCAATATGTTCTTGGTCGATGAAAATTTGAGGCACGGTTTCTACCGGCTTACCGACTGTTTTTTTTCAAGGTCTGCCTTGCTGATGCCTTCGGCGTGGATGTCGACATAACGGTAGTTGAAGCTTCACGATCTTCTTTTAGCGTGTCTGCAAGTTCTTTGGCGCGGACACAGAATGGGCAACCCGGACGGCCGAAAATAACAACAAACATAATCTCTCTCCTTTATTCTGATGCGCTAACTATAACGTGACTGACAGGGATGAGAAAGCGGGTTTATCTCTTGTCAGTGATAGATAAAATCGATTGATTGTGATCACAGCGACTGGGTATGAAAATACCGGAAAGAAATGAAGTGTGATGAAGGGTTGATTCTGGCTTCCAAAAGGAACGATCTCAGTAAAATCTTGCTCAGAATCAACATTACTCTCCGTCTAGCGGGCACACTCGATGATAGTGAAATAATTCAATAGTGTAATGGAGTGCCTATGTTCCAGTTTATGACTTCCACCCGGATCATATTCGGCGAGGGAGCCTTGAGTAATTCGCTGTCATCGCTCAATCAATTTGGCTATAGCGTACTGTTGGTGACAGGAAAAGACAGTCAGCGGGCCGACCCTGTGATCAGCTATCTTAAACAGCAGAATATGCGTTATCAGCAAGTAGCCGTTCACGGTGAACCCTTGATTGCCATGATAGAAGAAATGGCCGCAATGGGGCGAAAGTTCCGTCCGGATATGGTTCTGGCGATTGGCGGCGGGAGTGTTCTAGATGCCGGCAAGGCATTGGCAGCGATGATCCCGAACCAGGGCAGCGTCTATGACTATGTTGAAGTGGTTGGTCGAAATGTCCCGCTGCAAGCAAAGCCAATTCCGTTCATCGCAGTACCGACTACCGCAGGAACAGGCTCGGAAGTCAGCAAAAATGCAGTGCTCCGGTCAGCGCAGGAGAATGTCAAGGTTAGCCTGCGAAGCCCGGATATGTTGGCTGATCTGGCTATTGTCGATCCGACGTTAACTTATGGTATGGATTCGGTGATGTCGGGCTGTTGCGGAATGGATGCCTTTAGCCACCTGATGGAAGCCTATGTGTGTGGTGAGCCGAACCCGCTGACCGATATGGTGTGTGAAGAAGGACTTCGGCGTTTGTCGGGGGCGCTCCTGGCTGCCAGCGAAGATGACGACCCTCGTGCACGTTCTGATATGTCATTTGCTGCCATGCTCGGAGGAATGGCATTGGCCAACGCCAAACTGGGAGCTGCCCACGGCCTTGCATCGGCACTCGGTGGCCGCCTGAATGCCCCCCATGGACTGATCACCGCTCAGTTGGCTCCTTATGTGATGCAAGAGAACGTTCTCGCGGCCAGAGAGGCGGGCAGGGCTGATGTGCTCAATCGTTATCGCCAGCTTGCGTGTATTCTAACGGGGAGGATGAACGCCGAAATCATTGATGGCATCTTATGGACCAAACGGACCTTGAAGCGGCTTAATCTTCCTCCTATCTCAGAGTATGGGCTTTGCGATGTGATGTTCGATGAAGTGGCAGAAGATGCCTTGTTGTCTAATGCAATAAAAGGCAATCCGTTACCATTAAATAAGCAGCGTTTATTAAGCATCCTAGAGAAAATTTGCGACTGTTGCCGTGCTGAGCAGCCACCGATGGCAGGTTCTATTGATAGGCTGGATAATTAACCAGCCAGTTCGGTTCCATATTGATAGAACCTTAATGCTAGTGGAGGGGAATCTGTGTTACATTGCGCAATTATGCTTAATGTATCGTAGTGTGATAAGGATATCTATGAATTTGACAATTGAGACGATTCTCCAGCATCGTTCAATCCGCAAATTTACTGAGCAGCCAATTGCTGAAGATCAATTATCGATGATACTTGATTGTGCTATTGCAGCATCCTCGTCAAGTTTTATCCAGTGTGTCAGTATTGTTCGGATCACCGATACGGACAAACGGGTACGGCTCGCTGAATACGCCGGAGGGCAAACCTATGTTGCTTCGGCGGCAGAGTTTTTGGTTTTTTTTGTGCGGATTTTCAACGACATAAACAGATTCACCCTGAAGCTCAACTGGGTTTCACTGAGCAGACATTGATCGGGGCGGTTGATGCCGCACTGATGGCACAAAACGGGTTGCTTGCGGCTGAGTCTATGGGGTTAGGCGGGGTTTATATTGGCGGAATACGAAATAACCCTGAAGATGTTTCGACATTATTGTCACTTCCTCACCACGTGATTCCATTATTTGGATTATGCTTGGGATATCCGGCACAACATCCAGAACTGAAGTCGCGGTTGCCTCAACAGATGATTGTGCACCAAAACAGCTATCAGCCCGAGCTGGATACTGCGCAGCTCGAACGTTATGACAATGAGGTGCGGCAGTATTATCGAACGCGTACGGATGGCAATAAAGAGACGTCATGGTCGGAGCAAGTTACAGCGACTTTGAATAAAGAGGCCCGACCATTTATGAAAGATTTTATTAATACTAAGGGTTTTAGTGTTAAATAATAATAAGATAGAACTTTAGGACGTAGTCCGAGTCCAAAATACAGAATCGATTATTTGCTCAGAACCAGATTGAGAGATCGTGTTTTTGCAAATTTTAACAGCGGAATGAGATATGAAACAAATGGGGAAAGTGGCCTGTATTGTCTGTCTGGCTACTTTACTGAGTGCCTGCCAGAGCACGCCAGAGGGTGGAGAAGGAGTTTCATCTCAAATACAAACAGAAAATCTATTTCAGGGAGCCCTGAAAGCACACCAGATCTGGCTGAAAAAGCTGGAGGGTACAGAGCAGCTGAAAGTTTATTCTCCCGAGAAATATGCCTTAATGATGTCGAGCTGGCAAAAAGCCGATTCCATCTTCCAAGAATTTAATGAGTCACCGGAAATGGCATTGAAGAGTTATTCGCTATTTTCGTCGTCCACATACCTCGACCGTTTTTATGAAGAGGTGGTTGTGTTGGAAAAGACCCTTAAGGAACTCGAACATTTAAAACGAGTGGCCGATGATGTGCTTAAACCCGCAATAACCCAGCTGGACTACCTGAATTCAATTGATGCCCGCCAGTATTATCGCAGTGAATATGCCAGATTGATTCGCTTCTATGCCAAGTTATTCCGTCTGGTGGAAAATAGTGAACTCAGTGATGCCAGGGAAGAGCAGGAAGAATTTCTCGAGCGTGGACATAGCCTAGAAATAAGAACGATAAAGAAGATCTATATTTCTCCTCAGGAAGACGCGTTGCGAAAACTGAGACGCGAAGATGTCAGATATTATGCGCCAATTAGCTATGCAAAGGTTGAAGCCGAAATACTGAGCGGTAAAGGCTTGATTGAGCGTTCACCAAGAGCGTTTGCCGAAATACAGCAGGTGGTCTCAGAAATTCAGTTCGAGCTTGCGCATGCTCAGCACATTGCGCTGGAAGTAAAAGCGCTTCGTGACCGAAGCAAAGATGAATATGAGAACTTTATCTTAGAGATTGAAGCAAAGCTGCTACAGATTTCATTGGCACTTAATGATAGCGATCTCAGGGATCAGCCTCTTCGGAACCAAGCCGCGCAGATTAAGGGAGAAGTGATAGATGCTCGTCAGTTGTATACATCTTCTCGCCGGCCGAATGGAGCTGAACGTGATGATGAGAAAGTTGATTCTTTAACGGCATTGGTTGGTATTCAGCAGAAACAAATTGAGCAGCTCAAGGCCCGTTTAGCGAACCTTACGGAAGGACAGCCGAGTCTCAATGCGGGGCAGATTGTTACAGGCAATGGTGGTTATGAGTTGAATTATCCACCGCAGGAAGCATCTGGAGTGCCCACTCCGGGACGAACAGCCAGTCAGGAAGAGTGGATAGACAACTAGTTTTCTCGAGTGATGTATGAGTAACAAGGCACAGTAAATTGCTAAGATAAGGTTTTGGATGAAGAAGCAGCCACTGGCTGCTTTTTTTTATATCAATTTGACTTTCTACCATGTGGTGATATCTGAATTAATAGATTATTGTGATTTAAATCAATAGCTTGTGCTGAGTTCGTGTCGGTTGTTACTTGAAATATTTGATGTTGGTAACAATTAATAACAATAATATGAGCATTAAATCATAAAGAAACTTTACAAAATTAGCGCATAATTCCACTTTTTTTTGCTTTTTGATTAAAAATTGACCTGAAATTGGATTGATTTGCCCCTCATCATCCTTTAGAATTCGCCGCGCATTAAAGATGCACTCATTTTTTTTAATTTTTATCACATTTTTTTTGAATTACTCCTGTAGGGGAACTAAATGTCTACGAAACTTGCTAACCCAGCGCCTCTTGGTCTTATGGGTTTTGGTATGACCACTATCCTTTTGAATATCCACAACGCGGGCTTTTTCCCAATTGATTCTATGATCCTGGCGATGGGTATTTTCTATGGTGCATTAGCCAAGTAATCGTAGGCACAATGTGCTTTAAGCGTGGTGATACATTCGGTACAACTGCGTTTACTTCTTACGGTCTATTCTGGTTGACTCTAGTTGGTCTGATTGTGATGCCATACATGGGTCTTCCAGCAAGCCCAGCGAGCTTTATGGGTTGGTACCTACTGCTTTGGGGCGTGTTCACAGGCTTCATGTTCATTGGTTCTCTATGCTACCCACGTGCTAAGCAGTTTGTATTTGGTTCTCTGACTGTACTGTTCTTCCTGCTTGCTGCTCGTGATTTCACTGGCAGTGAACTAATTGGTACTATTGCTGGCTTCGAAGGTATCATCTGTGGTGCAAGTGCAATTTACTTTGCGATGGCGCAGGTACTGAACAATGAGTACGGCCGTACAATCTTGCCTGTAGGCGAGCTTAAAAAAAAGAGAAAGCAAGCCTGAAAGCTGCTGCTTAATCTGATCGAATTAAAAAGAACCTCGCTTCGGCGAGGTTTTTTTTATGCCTGTAATTTGGGATACGGAAGCGAGGAAGGCAAGGAGGACATTGCGTGAGTGAAATTGGTATAAGCTTATGATTAGTATTTTCTAAGCAGAAGGGCCGGGACAATGGCGCAACGTTACGCGGCGTTAATGGGCGCATTGGTTGCCGATGCCGCCAGTATGGGAACGCATTGGATATATTCCCCCGAGCGTATCAAGCAGCTTGTAGATATGCCACATTTTCCTTTTATCGAGCCAGATGCCAAGCACTATGAAGGCGTCGACGGCTATTATGCTCACGACAAGTTAACGGTCGGTGAACTGACTGCTTACGGTGAATGGTTGGCGCTCTACATCCGGTTATTGGGTCATGCTGATACAGAGACTCATTCAATCCAGCAGCATATTCTGGAGTATTTTGGGCCGGGCGGGGAGTTTATCGGTTACATAGATAGCCCGACCAAAGCGCTGCTGCTCACCTTGTTTTCTCTTTCTCCTGAAGATTGGCCCGAGGATTCAGGGTGTGATGACGATCAGAACCCGGCTTTGTGTGCAATCCCGGCGTTGGTTTCTTTGAAGATGTCCTCTGAGCGGCTTGAACAGGAAATTGAGCGCATTGTCGGCATTACCCACCAAAACGAAACAGCCGTAGCCTGCTCTAAGGCATTTGCGTGTGCGCTCAACGAGGCGTTGCGCTCAAGGCGAATGGAGCCGGTGCTCAATGTGCTTAAGGTTAAATCACCGGAAGCGATCCGCGAAAAAAAATAGAACAGGTAAGGTTACTTAGCGGAGGTGTTAATGATCTCGGCCATGTGCTGGCACTCGTTAATCAGGCATGCCATCTTGCTGATAGTCTTCCTATGGCTGCGTGGATACTACAAAATAGTGAGAGTTATACTGAAGCAGTTATCAATAATGTATTGGTATCCGGAGATACTTGCGGTCGCGGGATCTTGGTCGGGGCATTGGCCGGAGCCTGTTACGGCTTTGGCAACGAGAAAGGGATCCCGATCTCATGGGTCACAACCCTACAGTGCGGGGAAGCTTTGGCGGAAGATATAGAGGCGCTACTCAAGGTTTCAAGCCGCTAGGGGGAGTGAACCGAGAACGGCTAGAAAGAAAAAGGCTAGAAACAAAAAAAAGCTACCCAACTGGGTAGCTTTCAGGTCATTTAATGAGAAGAGCATTCTCTCGAAGCTCGTCTCTCAAATCACATAGCTGCCTTAGCACATAACCTTGATAGCCAAGCCGCCCTGAGAGGTTTCACGGTACTTCGCATTCATGTCTTTACCTGTTTCAAGCATGGTTTCAATAACTTTATCTAGAGAAACACGAGGTTCAGATGCACGGCGTAGTGCCATACGACAAGCATTGATGGCTTTAACTGCGGCAATACCGTTACGTTCGATACACGGTACTTGTACCTGGCCGGCAACCGGGTCACACGTCAGACCAAGATTGTGCTCCATTGCGATTTCTGCCGCCATGCACACTTGCTCAGGACTGCCGCCCATTAGCTCAGCAAGGCCTGCCGCGGCCATAGAACATGCCACGCCAACTTCACCCTGACAACCTACCTCGCACCAGAGATAGATGCGTTACGCTTGTACAGGCCACCGATGGCACCAGATGCTGCAAAGTAACGGGTATATTCTTTCGGCCCAACTGACTGGACGAACTTATCGTAGTAAGCCAACACCGCAGGAATAATACCGCAAGCACCATTGGTAGGTGCGGTTACTACACGGCCTCCAGCTGCATTTTCTTCGTTGACTGCGAAAGCGTACATATTAACCCAGTCAACAACGGTCATTGGATCATTGCTCAGCTTTTCGGTTGTCATCAGCTGCTGGCGCAGTGCTGCAGCACGGCGTGGTACACGTAGCGGACCAGGCAGGATACCCTCTTCGTTCATACCTCGTTCCATACACTCACGCATGGTTTTCCAGATATTCGAGAAATAGGTGTTAATTTCTTCTTCGGCGTTTATCGCACGCTCGTTGGCCATAACAAGAGAGCTGACCGACAGGCCATTCTCTTTACATTGGTCAACGAGTTCTTCCGCTAAGGTGAACATGTAAGGAACTTTAACGGTTGACTCTGGTGTTTTGCCGAAGTGTTCTTCGTCAACGATGAAGCCACCGCCGATGGAATAATAAGTTTTAGTATAGGCGTCTTCGTCACCAATCCACGCGTGGATGGTCATGCCGTTTTCGTGCAAAGGAAGGTTGGTAGTATGGAATTTCATACCGCCGTCAAGAGGGAAATCTACAGTGTGGCAGTGCATGCCAACAGGAAGGCGCTCGGTTTCTTCAACACGAGAAATAAAGCCTGGGATGCTATCGATATCAACATGTTCTGGGCTGTTGCCCGCAAGTCCCATAATGATAGCGATATCTGTGTGGTGACCTTTACCGGTAAGAGAAAGTGAACCATAAACGTCAACGGTAATTTTGGTTACATCACGTAATTTGCCCATGGAGCGCAGGTCGTCGATGAACTCTTTACCTGCTTTCATTGGACCAACCGTGTGCGAACTGGAAGGGCCCACACCAATTTTGTAGATATCAAAAACACTGATCATGCGAATTACCTCAGTCGGTAGGAAGCGCTCTTGCCTCCTGCCAAGACTGTCATAGTATTATAATTCTCGCCCCTTCCTTGGCGAGATCACTAGAAAAACAAAAGAGCAGTCCGCACACGCTTCCTGCTCTTAAGTGTCATATATTCTACCCGAATTGCCTTAGAAGACTATGCGTTGTGGCACATTTTCCTAGATGATCAAGTCGGTAGTACATATTTATCACTGCTGGAGTGATGCTCTATTAGAATGCGCCGTAGATTACAGAAGTAATCGCTGCGATACCACAGATAGCGGTGAAAATCTGTACTGGTGCAGATGTTTTGTACTTAGCCATTGCTGGTACTTTGTACATCGCGAATACTGGCATCAGGAACAGGATTGCAGCGATCATCGGTGCACCCATTGTCTCAATCATACCTAGGATACTTGGTTGATAACTGCAACGATCCAAGTAGTAACTACGATGAAGCCAAGAGAGATTTTCTCAATCTTCTTAACAGGCATATCAGAACGAGACTTGCCCAGACCAACAAGACCTTCGTGTGCACCCAGGAAGTGACCAAAGTAGCTTGATGTGATGGCAGCGAAAGCAACCAGTGGACCAAGCAGTGAAATTAGCGCTGATTCGTGGATGTTAGCCAGGTAAGACAGAACACTGATGTTTTGTGCTTGTGCTGTAGCTAGTTGCTCCGGAGACATAGATAGTACAACAGAGAACACGAAGAACATCACGAAGCCCATCAGCATCATTGCTGCGCCACCAGTGATCATGTCAGTTTTCTTCGCTGCACCTTCACCGTATACGCGGCGTTGCTCTTTAGAGAACTGGCTGATGATTGGGCTGTGGTTGAAAGAGAATACAATGATTGGAATTGCTAGCCAGATGATAGTAGGCATTGCGCTCCAGTCTGGGCTAACAGATACCATTGACGTATTCCACTCAGGGATAAGGTATACAGATAGTGCCAGCAGAACAAATACTAGAGGGTAAACCATTGCCGACGTTGCTTTAAGCATCAGCTCTTTGCCGAATACAACACCTGCGGTCATCGCTAGGATAAGACCACCAGACAGAAGCCAGCGTGGAATAGATTCCATGCCCATCTGGTTAACCATGAAAGAATCAACCGTGTTGGTAATACCAACGCCGTAGATTAGAACGATTGGGTAGATGGCGAAGAAGTAAGCAAAAGTGATGATGTTTGCGCCAGCTTTACCAAAGTGTTCTTCAACAGTATCGGTGATGTCAGCTTCAGGGTTTTTAGCTGAAAGAACAAAACGTGCCAAGCTCTTGTGTGCGAACCAAGTCATTGGTGCAGCAATTAGAGCAAGGATAACTAGTGGCCAGAAACCGCCAGCACCTGCTTTAATCGGAAGGAAAAGTACACCGGCACCTACAGCGGTACCGAATAGTGAAAGGGCCCAAGTAAAATCTTTATACGTCCATTTTGCTTTAGCCGTTGAAGCTACTGCTGTGTTGGAAGTGGTATGCATGGTTATATACCTAAGTTAAATTACGGAACGGAAATTAGGAACGGCGCGCATTTTGAGGATTTACGGGAGGAAAACTTTGATCGAGATCCCGTTATGTAATTGGTGCAAATTGCAATACAAGTAAAAGTGATCTCGATCACAGTGAATGTTGCGGTCAGGTTAGGGGAAATGATGTGTTAGAAGAGGTTTTTTTTAATACCAAAGCTGTTTTGATAACAATCGAATCATCTGGCAGTTGCGCCCCAAATAGAATAATCACCGTATGGAATTGCATAAATATTGTGTTTTATGCCGTCAATGGTAAATTTTGCAGTGTGCATATTCACTGGGTTTAATAGGTGCTGAATAGGGACTTCAAACAAGACATCAACCTCGTTTGGATCCAAGTCTGGCCTGTAGTTAGGGGATATAACCGATAAGTACGGAGTGACGATATAACCGCTGATTGTCGGTAGTGAGGGAAGCTGACCAAGGATGCGCCCTCTGTTGCATAAAATTCCAGTTTCTTCTTTGGTCTCTCGAATCGCCGTTTCAATTAAATCACTATCTTGAGATTCGTATCCACCACCAGGAAAAGCGATCTGCCAGGGTGGTGTTTTAAGTGGCTGGCACGGCGTGTAAGTACAACATTGAAGGTATTTTGACGTGGAACAAGGGGGATCATAACCGCAGCTCGCTTAAATGAGCCGGACGCAGACACATGCTGTCTAACCCGAGCCGAATGGCTCTGATCATAGCTTGTCTGTGGTGCTAGCAGAAAACGCGCTAGCAATTGTTGCTGATAGTTCATAAACCGTCCGTGGTTATAGATAACAATCTATTTTTCTAAGATTGGCAGAATTTTACTCAGTTTGTCCAGTGTTTCTTGATATTCACTGTCGGCATCACTGTCGGCAACGACCCCACCACCCGCCCATGCATACAGTGTATTTTGTTGAGAAATAAGGGTTCTGATAGTGATATTGGTATCCATTCGGCCACAGCGGCTAATATAGCCAATACTACCGCAGTACACGCTGCGACGGTGCGGCTCCAGCTCTTCAATGATCTGCATGGCCCGAATTTTGGGTGCTCCGGTGATTGAACCTCCAGGAAAACAGACCCGTAGTAGATCCAGGGAAGAGTAGGGTGTTTCGAGTTCGCCGGTAACCGTGCTGACCAAGTGATGGACGGCCGGAAAACTTTCGATATCAAATAGCTTTGGTACTTTGACAGACCCTGGTTTGGCAACTCGGCCAATATCATTGCGCAGCAAATCGACAATCATCAAGTTCTCAGAGCGATCTTTGCTGGCTTGGCGCAGTTCACTGGCATTGTCGTCATCATGCTGTTTATTTGCAGACCGAGGCCGGGTGCCTTTGATTGGCTTGGTTTCGACATATCCTTGGTTGTGTTGAAGGAAACGTTCTGGCGAAACCGACAGAATCGTACCTTCCGGGGTGCGGATAAAGCCGGAGAACGGAGCGCCATTGGTGTGCTCAAGACGAAGATATGCCTGCCACTCGTCACCTTGGTAATTAGCCTGAAAACGCTGAGCCAGGTTGATTTGGTAACAGTCCCCTGACAGCAGGTAGTTCTGTACCCGGTCAAATTTTTTTTGCAATAGGCTGCTTTGGTCATGTTAGCTGCCCATTGGCTTGTTAAATTAAATGATCTATTTTGTTGGCTGGCAGCTTTGTTGTGTTGCAGTTTAAATGCACTTTGTTGCTTTTGGAGCCATTCAAGACGTTTACTGCCTTTGGGGGAGATAAGAAATAGCTCTTGGGTATAGTGATCGGCGATTAATGCCCAGTCATAAATACCGACTGCCATGTCAGCGGCATAAATATCATGCTTGGCAATCGTATGGATATTTTCCACTCTTCTTCCAAGATCGTAGGCGAAATAACCAAGTGCACCGCCAAGAATGGTACATCTGTCATAGGGTTAAGCGAAGGTAATAGCGAGGCTTGCACATCTTCCACAAGCGTGAAAGGGTCAGCGTTGCTGGTTTTTTTTCATCGCCATTTGAAAACTTAATACGAGTTATATCACCATGTGTTTCTAAAGTGGCTAAAGGATCAGCAACTAAAATATCAAAGCGATTATCAGGGTGATCTTGGGCGGCCGAGCGTAATATCATAGCCCACGGCTGACATGCTAAAGGTTCAAACCACGAGAGAGTCGCTTCTTGGGCGTAATCGAGTTGTTTAATGTTTAGTAGAGGATGTGATTTACAAATCATTTTCTTTTTTTTGTGACAGGTATTCGATTGGCGCATGGCGCGAAATTGTTGGCAAGAGTATCATAAACGCAGAATTTAATACGACGCCCAAGGACGATCCTTTGTGTTTTATTTTTACCGATTAGGTATGAATAGCTCATAAAGGGCACTGCCATGAGGATCATGGCGCGTGGTTGCATTGTTTCCTGTACTCCCTATATGCAGGGCATGAACGATGTTAATCGCACCCTACACTGGAAGCATGCTGTAACGGCAAAGAAAGTCGGGCGCCATGGAATGAGAATAATTAACGAGGGCAATTATGACCGTCATTCATAAACAAGATGTGATTGATAGTGTGGCGGACGCACTACAATACATTTCCTACTACCACCCGCTGGATTTTGTTCAGGCTTTGGAAAAAGCTTATAACAAAGAACAAAGCCAGGCTGCGAAAGATGCCATTGCTCAGATCCTGATCAATTCGCGCATGTCGGCAGAAGGGCACCGTCCAATCTGTCAGGATACCGGTATCGTTACCTGTTTTGTCAAAATTGGCATGAGTGTACAGTGGGAGAGTGATCTGACTGTACAGGAAATGATTGACGAAGGTGTTCGCCAGGCCTACACCAATCCGGACAACCCGCTACGAGCCTCTGTCGTTGCGGATCCTGCCGGAAGTCGTAAAAACACTAAGGACAATGCGCCAGCTGTCGTACATATCGATATGGTACCGGGCGACAAGGTCGAAATCCAGATTGCAGCCAAAGGTGGTGGTTCAGAGAACAAAACCAAGATGGTGATGCTGAACCCATCGGACGATGTTGCCGAGTGGGTTGAAAAAAAACAGTACCGCTGATGGGCGCGGGATGGTGTCCGCCGGGTATGCTTGGTATTGGTATTGGTGGGACGGCTGAGAAAGCGGCGGTTCTGGCAAAAGAATCATTGATGGAATCTGTTGATATCCACGAACTGCAGGAGCGCGGTGCCCAAAATACCGAAGAAGAGCTTCGCCTGGATATCTACAATCGTGTCAATAAATTGGGTATCGGTGCTCAGGGCCTAGGTGGTCTGACAACCGTTGTCGACGTAAAAAATCAAAACGGCGCCAACCCACGCGGCATCCAAACCTGTATGTATGATCCCGAACTGTGCGGCGACCCGACATGTTCACTTTAAGCTAGATGGCTCCGGCCCGGCAGATCTAACGCCGCCGAAGCTGGAAGATTGGCCAGAGGTGACTTGGGAGGTGGGTGAGAACGTTCGTCGAGTTAATATTGACGAAGTCACCAAAGATGATGTCCAAGAATGGAAGTCCGGTGAGACAGTACTGCTTTCAGGTAAAATCCTGACAGGTCGAGATGCTGCTCATAAGCGTATTCAGGATATGTTGGCAAAAGGGGAAGATTTCCCGGTTGATTTCAATAACCGCTTCATTTACTACGTTGGTCCTGTCGATGCTGTTGGTGACGAGGTCGTTGGTCCAGCTGGCCCAACAACGTCAACCCGTATGGATAAGTTTACCGATATGATGCTTGGCCAGGCAGGGCTTACCGGCATGATCGGTAAAGCAGAACGTGGTTCGGCTGCTATTGAGTCAATCAAAGAGCACAAAGCCGTTTACCTGATGGCTGTCGGCGGTGCTGCTTACCTAGTTGCCAAGGCAATCAAGAAAGCGCGTGTAGTGGCTTTTGAAGATCTTGGCATGGAGCTATCTATGAGTTTGAAGTTGAAGATATGCCTGTGACCGTTGCTGTTGATGCCGAAGGAACCAATGCCCACCAAACGGGCCCTGATACGTGGAAAGTGAATATTGCCGAAATGGACGCGTAATATTTCGGTTAACTATTAATCAAAGGAGCCTTTTGGGGCTCCTTTTTTTTATTTATTTTG
>LLEN01000058.1_pt1 | contig 23385 bp, 27 predicted proteins | sample 595881 | NCBI WGS metagenome assembly LLEN01 (sample SAMN02919314, study PRJNA255460) | bioreactor metagenome | biome: chemostat; feature: culture 2012_10.3; material: sediment; isolation source: day86 10degC chemostat 2012 inoculated with Wadden Sea sediment taken from... | place: Germany: Bremen ...
CGCCAATGTCGGGAAACTGCTAGGAGCTCCAGAGGCATGCGATTGGAATTTCGTAAAAAAAATACACTTTCTCCGGAAAAATAGGACAAGTCTATACTCCGATGGCATTCACGAACGGAGAAATCATGAGTGCCATTGTGATCGGTGAAAATGAATCGGATATTCAAGATCACCTCAGCTCGCTGCATCATTGGTTTATCGAACAAACGAATTGGCAGCCAGCCTAGTTGTTACTTGACAGTACACGAAAAATGCGTCGATGGGTGCCTATCGACTATAGGAGCCGCTACCCGGCTCCATTATATTGAGGTTGATACATGGTCAGAACAATGGCTCTGTCACTATGTGGTTCAGTATTATTTACCTGGCTCCAAATCCCGCTGGGAGCAATGTTCGGGGCAATCGTCCTGCTTCTGTGTGTTGGTAAAATGGGAACCCAACTCTCCCTGCCACCCCATACGCTCACGATTGTCCAGCTGGTTTTGGGGATCGGCGTAGGTGTTATGGTTCCAAACGATTTAACAGCGGTGAGCCTTCCTGCCATGATGTTTGTCGGGCTAGTCACCTGTATGCTCGGACAAGTTGCCGTCTCCTACCTATGGTTGCATAAAAAAAAGAGCAATGGTCGAAGACAGACAGTCTGTTAGGCTCGGTACCGGGTGCGATGGCGGCAGTCTTGGTACTGAATGAAACGCAGAAAAAAAACCGTCAAGCAAAGTCATATTTACGCATACGGTCCGGCTTGTCTCACTCGTGATCCTCTCCGGGGTGATCGCATCTGACAACCAAGTCGAGGGCTTTCGCTTTTTTTTCGGGTAATGAATCCTACTGGCTGATCGTGGTGGCGGCCGTGGCCTGGGGATGCGGGGGTTTACTGGAAAAAAATCGGCACCCCGGCACCTTATATGGTTACAGGCATGCTAACCGCGATGGGTATGGGCAGTGCAATACCGTCGGCAAACATGGTAATCCCGCCCGTATTGGTATTTATTGCAACATCCGCGCTGGGAGCGCTGATAGGAATCCGTCTCAAAGATGTCAGTGGTCAGGAGTTTATAACGAATATCCGCTCAGGAATAATAGCCACGGCATTGAGTCTGGGAGTCACTCTGGTATTTGCCTTTGGTTTCAGCCAAATACTCGATCAAAGTTTTATCGTAATCCTGATGTCTTGGGTTCCGGGCAGCATTGAAGCCATGACTGTTGTGGCAATCTATCTCGGTCTGGAGCCAGCACTGATCATGCTTAACCATATCACTCGAATGGTGATTCTTCATTCGCTCCCACTGGCCGTAAAACTGTTTAGCCGCACAAACCGTAAGAGCAGCAGAGATCAGGTATGACGGTAGGCGACTCGTTATTTAAGCTCAAGGGCATAAATACCAAGTTTTTGCTCTTTGTTGGGTATATCAATAATGTTGTCGACGTACATAACCAACTTGGCACCAGCTCGTTGCACTACCCTAATACTCGCTTCATTGCTTTCGAGACAATGGAACTCGACGGTGCTAGCTAATGTTGATGATGACATATACGGCAGAATGACGTTAAGTACTTGGTTAACAATGCGGTTCCCTCGCGCAAAATTGGATAGCCAATAGCCGAGCTCCGAGACCTTAGTCTCTGGATCAACGTATTTGATACCAAACACACCGCCAAACTGCTCTTTAAAGTAAACGGCAAACCACTGGGAACCTTCTACTTGGGTGTTTACCCTCGCAGATATATAACGCTTTGCACCCGCAATATCCGTCAGTGTATCCGCCCAGGGCATATATACAGCTAGATCTTCTCGGCTACTGTCTACCGCTTCAAGGAGCTCTTTAGCATGCGACGACTTCAACGCTCGAAGCGTTATTAACTCTGAGACTTCAAGTTCCATGATATTCTTAAATTTATCCATAAAATAGCGCAACTAATGCGGTAGAAAGCCACCTTTCTGGCAACTGAGAGCATGTTTCAATCAATACAGCATTGTAAATGACCAATACAACCATATGCAACCAAACACTTTGAGCCCAATACCTTTTTACTAAACTGCCAAGCTGCCAAGCTGCCAAGCTGCCAAGCTGCCAAGCTGCCAAGCTGCCAAGCAATTAAAGATCGGACTTTTTTTTAGGGAAAAAGCCCGTGACCTTCACTCTTTCATTTCTTTGGTTCAATGAATTTGGCTGATGCACGTGCCAATATTTGCTGTTCTTGGGTAATTAACGCCTCCAGTTGATAAATACCTCTTCTATGCCCGACAAGATGCGCCGTTAGCATGACTTGCTGTTCTGTTCGGACAGGGGCAATAAACCGAACTGTCAGCTCAGCCGTCAAAGCCTGAATACCGTGAGTAAACAAGCAATGTGTCATAGCCGCATCTAGAAGAGTGCTGGCCATCCCTCCGTGTAATAGTCCTTCATACCCCTGATGACGTGACGTCACCTGAAATGGAGCCGTTACATTCCCTTCGCTATCTTGGCTAAACGCCAATCGCAACGTATCAGGGTTATTTTCAACCGTTCCACAAACCATACAGCTGCTATGGGCTTGCTTAGTAAAATGATAAGAAGTCATCGGAATAGCCACTGTCGTCAATTAATGGGAGCTTTTGTGGCAACAGCGTCGACCTTTCGATTCTCCGTGCCCACCTCGTCCGTGACCCTTGCCACAACCGTTGCCATGCCCCTTGTCATTACCGTGACTATGGCCGCAGCCGTTGCCGTGCCCCTTGTCATTACCGTGACTATGGCCGCAGCCGTTGCCGTGCCCCTTGTCATTACCGTGACTATGGCATCGACGCTGACCATGATGACAACCGTCATGGTTGGGTGAAGGACGCCCCTGTTCAGGATCAGTCAGAGCAACCAAACCCACCGCCCCTGAATTGACAAGCTCAACCGCACTACGGCGACCAGAATCAGTTTGAACAACCGCTAACTGGTGTGAAAGCAGCTTTCCTAACATCTGTCGACCTATATTGCGCACAACAATGCGCTTAGCCTGTTGTTCGAGCAACAGCTTCAATAACTCTTTTTTTTACCGGCACAATGGGCACCTTGGACTGGATTAGCATGTCGGCTAATTTCTACCCCTTGTTCGTTAATAAACAGAAAATGCTCTGCCTTAGAAAAATGATTGGCGATGTGATTTTCATTCATCGGAATTGCCGTGATCATAATGTGTTACTCCTTTTTATTGTCACTTTAGATTGTAAGAGCCTTGCCATAAGGCTCTTTTAATTGGCATATGCCATTTATACGCCTAGTTTCTGGCATATGCCAGAAACTTTTGTGTGACAATTGAGGTAAATCAAAGATTGAGAGATCTATTTCATACCTAGGGAGGTTATTGTTAATAATGAAAAGGGAGTACCAGTAAATGCACCGATTTACTGGATTACGTTGAGCCTAACGATATATCAGTTAGATCACGCATGATAAGCACACGTTATAGTAAACGAGTGACATCCGCTAAACTGCCTAGCACAGCATGCGCCCTATCAGCCACTTCTCGGCTTGGCTGCAGCAAGTCCGGGATCATCACCGCCTGGCAACCAGCATCCAACCCGGCTCGCATGCCATTGTTGGAGTCTTCCAGTACCAAACAAGCCGCAGGTGTTATATCTAGTTGCTCCGATGCCATCCGATAGCAGTCAGGGTGCGGCTTACCATTCACGACATCTTCCGAGGTGATCACCGTATCAAACTGCGTTAGATACTCAGAACCATTAAAATGGTGCTTCACGTCGGCCAGAGCCGATGATGTCACCAGCGCGCATTTAAGCCCTTTGTCCTTTAACTGTTCGAACAACAGGTCAAAGCCCGGTTTATAAGCGACACCATTAGCTTTTCGGACATGAAGATCGCTATCACGAACACGCTTGAAACGCTCCAGATCTAGCTTGTCACCAAACTTAGCCTCAACTCGTCGTTCGCATTCGGCATCTTGCACCCCGATAAACGAACGGTAGAAGTCATCATCCAATTCCAATCCCTGCTCACTGGCGGCAAGTTGCCAGCTCGCTTTATAAAGCCCTTCGGTATCGAAGATCAGTCCATCCATATCGAACAGTACAGCTTGTATTTCCATGATCACCCCATTCATTAACATTGAACTAATATGCCGACCAGTAAGCACCTTTTGCTCTTATCAGCTGTTAAACGGTAAACCCCTAACGATTACCCTCCGGCTCAAAACCTACCTATTGATACTGAGCCGCCGTAATAAACTGACCAAACGTCTCACACCAAACAATCACGGTCGTGTACTGAGCGGGATCAATATCGCTTTCCAAAGGCACCATAAAACTCGAGAAGGTTTTAACTTCACCCACTTTGATCATACTGGATTTCAATCGATTAAAATCGGCTTCTGTTTCGACGAACTGTGGCGATAAATACAGTTTGTAATCCGGCCCTGGTGCCAGCTCGCCTGAAATGAAATCACATCAGGACCAATCGACACTTGCCCCTCCCCCCAGTGAAGAAAATCACTATCAGCAAGATCACGGCGGAACGCACCGCTAAACTGGGCATTTTGCACTGCCTGCTGAACCTCGCCCGAAGCAGGGCTATCGGGTGCAATTAGAATGGGTAATGCGTAAATCCCGGCGGAAAAACCTAATGCCAGCATAAAAGAATGGCTTAGCAATAATCCAATTACTTTAATCATAACGATCGCTTTCCCTGCATGGTAAGTATCCAATAAATATAGCAAATCATAAGTATAACAACGAGACAACCAGCCTTTGGTTACAACTTGCCTCAATGCCCGAAAACATCCCTTAATACCTCGACAATGGCTTCTCTGACAGGGCCATTTTGATGCCGGCGGGTAGTCACCAAGTCGATAGTATTCATCCAGCCATTCGGCTCATATTCAATATTCAACGCCTTCAGTGTACCAGCCTCAAGAGACATAGCAGCCAACTGCTTAGGTACAATCGTCCAACCGACGCCTTGTTCGGCTAAAGCCAGCAAGATCTGATGGGAGCTGGCATACCATACTTGGGTACTGATGGCATAACTAAACCATAACTCTTTACCGCTAGAGGAACGCTGCACCAACTGCCGATAATTGCGCAAATCAGTATCTTTGACACTCGGCAGATCAGCTAAGGGATGGGAGGGCGATGATACGGTGATAAAGTGGTTATAGCCGAGCGTGACAAAATCAATATCATCTTGCATGCTGCCGTCCGCATATACTACGCCAATATGCGCTTTGCCTTGGCTTACCATCTGTTTGATATCAAACGTCGAAACCGCTGTGATATCGATATTGGTCATCGGGAAATGTTCCGCCAACCCACCCAGCTTTCCAAGCAACTCAGGGCCGACCAAACTTTCCTCGATAGCCAGCACCAGCTCATGTTCATACCTTGCCTCTAAGGCTGCGACCTTCTGATCAAAATGTAACTGCTGATGCAAAATTGACTTGGCGATAGGCAATAACGCTTTTCCCTCGGGTGTCAGAACCGGTGTATTCCTGCTCCGGTCAAACAATGGCTGATTAAGGGTAATTTCCAAATTCGAAACTGACTGACTCACTCCTGACTGCGCCCGTTTCAGCTTTCGAGCCGCAGCAGAAAAGGAACCGTGCTCGCATACCGACACAAATATTTTTAGCTGTTCAAAGCTATACATCACTGGCTCACTAATTTTTTTTAATGCCTTTCAAGATCATCACACTTCGTGATAGTTGCTAACTTTTACCTATTTCCATTGGCACTATGATGATTGTTTAGAAATCCTACCAATATTAGCTAATCAGGATGGGATTTTATTGACTGAAAGTCAAAACACTCAGCGTAATAGATAACAGTTATCGCGCAAGTTTATCGAAATAACCTATCAAGTACTGCGATAACACCAATAGTCTTTCGGTACTATCAAAGTGTTATACCAAGCCCCCCAGAGGAAACAATATGCCTTCACAGCAACAAGTGCTCGAGATCGTAAAACGCGGCACCAATAACATCATTCCCGAAGCAGAACTTGTCAGCAAACTAGCTCTAAGTCGACCGCTACGGGTTAAATTGGGTGCCGACCCAACAGCTCCGGATATCCACCTTGGCCATACGGTTATCCTCACCAAGCTACGCCAGTTTCAGGATCTTGGGCATCATATTACTTTCCTGATCGGCGACTTTACCGGTCGTATCGGTGATCCTTCAGGCAAAAATACCACCCGACCACCTCTGACAACCGAACAGGTTCTGGCCAATGCCGATACTTATCAGCAGCAGGTATTTAAGATCCTCGATCCTGAAAAAAACGACCATTGAATTCAATTCACGCTGGCTGTCTCAACTCGGTGCCGAAGGTATGTTGAAGCTAGCCGCCAGCCAAACCGTCGCCCGAATGCTGGAGCGTGAAGACTTCAAACAACGCTTTGCGGATCATCGAACCATCGGAATCCACGAATTTATCTACCCACTGCTACAGGCCTATGACTCTGTCGAGCTCGATGCCGATATCGAACTTGGTGGTACCGACCAGACTTTCAATCTATTAATGGGGCGCGAACTGCAGAAATATCACGGTATGCAACCCCAGGTAGTGATATTAATGCCATTGTTAATTGGTCTTGATGGGGTAAAAAAAAGATGTCTAAATCGGCCAACAACTATATTGGTGTCACCGAGTCTCCCGACAGCATGTACGGTAAATTGATGTCGATCTCCGACACGCTGATGTGGAACTACTTTGAGCTATTATCTTTTAAATCAATGATAGAAATAGACCAGCTAAAAGCTGATATCGAAGCAGGAAGGAACCCAAAAGAAATTAAGGTTCTGCTGGCCAAAGAGATCGTAGCCCGCTTTCATACCGAACAAGACGCCAATCTTGCCGAACAAGCATTTGAGCAGCGGTTTAAGCACAATGTCGCCCCCGATGATCTGGTAACCATCGAACTCCAGCACGGACTGGCTATCCCCAATGTTCTCAAGGAGGCAGGCTGGTGGCTTCTACCTCCGAAGCAATACGCTTGATCCGCCAAGGAGCCGCCAAAATTGATGGTAGGAAAATCACCGATACCCACACCATACCGGAACAAGGGACCGCGATTTACCAGGTAGGAAAACGCCGCTTTGCACGGATCAACCTCGGAAACCATTAGCAGAAACACTATTGTTCGAGAGAAATATTGAATACAGTTATCCCATTGCACATTACGAGCAGCTCGTTATGGAGCCCTCCCTTTAGGCAGGTTACTTACTGTTAAGGTAGTATTTATCACAGACAGAAGAAGGCCGCAGCAACACAACACTGCGGCCTAACGAGTATTAGTGCTTCCCTTCGACTGCACCTTGTATCGCCGGACCAATCTGGCGCTTACGGGATGTCACGCCATCCAACACCAACCAGCCTTGCTTCGGTTGGCCAGTGAAAGCTTGTGCCGCTATAGCCGCGTCAACATCGTCAATCCACAATAAATTGGCCCGCTTGTTCTTGGTGTCTATCACCGCAAAGAACAAGTGATCCAGCTTCTGGCTTTCTTTATACGTTATCATCGCGGCAACAAACTCATTGCGACGATCAAGCAGCTGCTGGGCTGTCAAGGTTTCAGCAACTCCGATACCGACCTTCTTACCCCCGTAAGAGAAATTCTTGTAGTCCATGGTCAAGATCTCAGCTGCACTGACATGACTAAGATCCGACTTGGCCTCCAGCATTTTCTGACCAAAGGCTTTCAGATCCGCGATACCGGCTTCCTTCGCCAACTCTTTTGCATAGTAGCGATCATAGTCTGTAGTGGTCGAAGACTGGAATACGACCGTATCAGACAGGATCCCGGCCAGAGTCGTACAAGCTAAATGAGCAGGTAAATCTACATCCAAACTCTCGGCACGATCGGCCAGGATAGTGGCAGCAGATCCCCATGCACGGATATCAATCGGGGCAACCTGAGACATATTGACAGGTGTTCCGCCAATCGCGTGGTGGTCAACTATCGCAACGATGCTGCTTTCATCAACCGTCGGATGCAACTGTGTTTTTTTGGTTAAAATCAACCAGACCGACAGCCTTCTGGCTGAAGTCACTCAATTGCTTAGGTGCATTCACCTGGCAATAATCCAGAACAAATTGGCTTTCCGGGTTAATGCCTTCCGGAACAACAGCGGTACCACCGTATATATGGGCAGCAATTAGTGCCGATGTAACGGAGTCGGTATCCGGACTAAGGTGCCCGGTCCACACAAGGTTATCCGTGTTATTGTGTTTCGGTGCATTTAACTCAAATGCAGCAACGCTGGTACTCGCCAATGACAGCAGAAGAAGAAGATGACTCGATTTCATGATTTTACCTATGATTATCAGATAATTAGACCGAGAAAGATATTCTACATTCATGACAGGACAGTGACAGCAATTTGACTTTATCTCGCTGAATCTATTATGAAAATTTTAAAAGACTCGCAAAAAAAAGAATGTCCGCTGACAGACGTTTCATCATTAACCGTACAATGACTTATATTTTTGCCTATTGAGTTTCTTCATTTCATCGCCCGACTCACACTTTTCCCCTCCTCAACAAGGTACATTCTTTTAAAAACAATGGAGTACCCTCATGAGCCGTCCAATAATTATTGACTGCGATCCTGGTCACGATGATGCTATCGCCCTGATCCTTGCCTGTGCCTCACCTTCCCTTGATATCAAGGCAGTCACAACCAGTGCTGGCAATCAGACCCCGGACAAAACCCTCAACAATGCCCTGCGTATCCTGACCTTGCTCGGTCGCAGCGATATTCCGGTCGCCGGGGAGCATTAAAACCACTGGCCCGTGAGCTGATTATTGCCGACAACGTTCATGGCGAGAGCGGTCTTGACGGACCCGCTCTGCCCGATCCTGGCTTTAAGCCACAAACAGAACATGCCGTTGAACTGATGGCACGCGTCCTTGAAGAAAGCGATCAGCCAGTAACACTGGTACCGACAGGGCCACTCACCAACATTGCACTGCTGCTGGCAACCCACCGCGAGCTGACCGATAAAATAGAGCGGATTGTACTGATGGGCGGCGGCGCGGAAACCGGAAACTGGTCACCGGCGGCTGAGTTTAATATCTATGTCGATCCGCAGGCCGCCGATGTGGTGTTCCGTTCTGGTATTCCGATTACCATGTGCGGGCTGGATGTTACCCACCGCGCCCAAATCATGGATGAAGATATCGAACAAATTCGCGCTATCGGCAACCCGGTATCCGATGTCGTCGCCGACTTGCTCGATTTCTTTATGATCTACCACCGTGATCCCAAATGGGGACTGGAAGGCGCCCCGCTCCATGATCCGTGCACCATTGCCTGGCTACTCGCTCCGGAATTATTCACAACACAAGAGTGCTGGGTCGGCATTGAAACCCAAGGTGAATATACCAAAGGCATGACGGTAGTCGATCGCTACCAGCTCTCAGGCAAACCTGCCAATGCAACCGTACTGTTTGATGTCTACCGTCAGGGATTTGTGGATTTGCTGGCAAAGAGCTTGCAGTATTTCGATTAAAAAGAGAATGCTAGGCTGATATTGATAAGGGAGTTTTCTTATCTCCCTTATTTTTAAAGCTTAATCACAATTAACTCGCAGAAATAGGCGAGATGACAGATATTTTGTGTACGATTTGCTTCTTCTCTCCTCCTCATCACAAACTCAATTGCAGTGCATACTGTTTGCAATATAAGCTATTCAACCAACAAGTTAATTAAGATAAATACATACAATATATTAATAATAAAGGGAAAATTAATGAAACGTCAGTTGCTTGCAACGTCAATATGTTCCGCATTATTACTGGCTGGATGTGGAGGAGATTCAACACCAGCTTCATCAGATAATGCCAAAGCGACACCTTCTGTCGATTTTTCAATCGTTGCTATTGATGGCTACCTACAACACGCAATGGTCTGCCAGGATCAAAATAATAATCAGACTTGTGAAAACGATGAGTTATTGGGCTATACCGATGAGAAAGGACAATTAAGCGGTAAGATAACCAGCACACAGTCTCCATTTATAGTCAAAACCATTGTTGGTAAGACAATAGATAGCGACTTGCCAGAGCAGACTGTTGAACAGTCAATTACGATGATGGGCTTGCCAGACGAGAAGGCAATCACACCGTTTACAGATTTGGCGTATAACTTAGCAAAATCAGCCGCTGGCAATGGCGACGTAACAGATGTATTAATTTCCCAAGCCCGACAAGATGTTGAAGAGATGATGACATCAGTCTGCAAAGAGAGAGCGATCAAAACTATGATACTAGTCTAATTTGGGGAGATTATGTCGAGAAACGTCACTCGAGTTCTAATAGCGCTGAGCAAGATATTCTGGCTCAAACCCATTTTGCTGCTAAGTTAATTCTAGAAATAGACAGCAGTGCAACACTCACCACCGCAGAAGATATTGTTCAGGAACTGCCTAAGCATCAGGCGGCTATTTCCCAAGTTGACAATAAAAAAAACCAATCCCGGAGCCCGAGTGGAAAGATAATGGCACTATCAGCACGAATTACCCCCCTATGGTGGACATACTTACCGTAACGAAACTTGAGAAAGAAATCGCCATCGATGATTTCTATGTCGGCCAAGAAAACGCCGGGCATAGTCTGACGGTTTTCGATGGTCAAAATGATCTGTTTAGTGACAACGACGAATTAATTAACATTAAACAAATTCATTTCTTGGTAGATGGCAAGCAGACCGATAAAACGGTTATTGCAGGGTTAACAGCGCAGTTGGTGAAAACAGATCAACCAAGCAATGCCTATATTAGCATTTACGGCAGTGCAACCACTGCTGGGCAATATATCATCCCGGTTATTTATACCGACAGTTTTGGAGCGAAAGCAAAAGCCGAAATCCGGTTTACCGTTTATGACACTGTCGAAAATAAAGCGCCTACCGTCATTACCGATGCTAAAAAAAACGTATTGAATCTGACATTCTTAAGGCAACCTGGAAACAAGGGGTAAATGTCAGCTTAAACATGTCAGGATTATTTTCTGACCCAGAAAGTGAGCCGCTAGCAATTTCTCTCCAGACGGCACCTACAGGCATGCGCTTGATAGCAAGGCAATGACAGTGTTCGGCGCGCCACAAGAAGCAGGCAAATCAAATATCGTATTACTGGCAAGTGACGGAAAAAAAACACAGTCCAAGCTAGTTTTAGTTTGCCGACGATTGAAAACTCTCCAATTGAGGCCGCCGATTTAGCAAAAAAAAGCTTGAAGCACAGCCCCTATATACTTTGGACCAACAGTCTCCAAAGCCATCAACGTACAAGCTGGCATGCTCGCGTTTAACATTCAAGAACGGTGAGATATTAGAGAGTACATTCAGCAAAAACTGTACTGAAATCCAAGGCGAAAACAGCTTGGTTGGTACTTATAATACCGCTAACAATGAACTAACTATCGCCTTCAGCGAAGATGGTTATAGCGCAAAACTCAGCGAATTGAAGCAAGATACCATTCAAGATGTGATCATGGTTATTGATGATCCAACGAACCTAACGCCGAATAAATCTAAGTCAGTTCTCCGTTTATATACATCACCAGAAGCCGCTCAAAGCGCCTTGAATCAACGGCCGGACAATATTATATAGCCAATTCGTTTACCCAGATTGATGGATATGTTTCTCGTCAGTGGAATACTCAATCCGGCGATGAACTTGCCCTTAACTTTACCGCATCGATTAATGCGACTTGTGCGGCACTCGGCTTTGAGCAAACCAGCTACGACAGTTCCAAATGGATGATAAGAGATGTAATGTCATTTGCATCGGCTGTCGATGGTGCTGACTTTGGCAGTGTTACTTCCAGCCTTGCCCAAGAAGTCAATGGGGTTTGCCAGCTTAACGGCGCGTTTGTCAACTCAGGAACCATTAAATATATGCCGTTAGCCAAGCTAGCGCCGTTATCACCATCCCATATGATCCTGACATCGAAGAACAGCGGGATGGAATCTATTCCGATGCGGGTGTTGATTGGTGATAGCGTTGGCCTTACCCAACCAAAAGTAACACCGTTAGATAGCGGTACTTACTACGTTGTGACGGACCAAAACTACACCCCAGACAAGAAATCCATCACCCCGACTGAACTACATAAGATCAGTCAACAGTTTGGTGGCGGGGTATGGGAAGATTCGATATGGATAAATGACACATGGGTAACCGTTCCGGAAACGCTTGCAGTCACCTACTCGAAACTGAAGGATAGTGACAATAATCCAAGTTCGGCCATTCTTGCCTTTAGCACACCGGATAAATGGGTACATACCAACACCTTTACCGGTGACAACCTTTTGTATACATTTGGTGATCCTAAGATTGAAGCTGGTGCAGTACTGTCATCGCCAGAAACAAAAATGGGTCGAATAAACTTATCAGAGTCTCGTGCATTAACCTATTACACAGCATTAAACGATGCACTTTCATTGACCGAAAAGGATGTCTTGGATAAGTCATTTACTGGTGTCACATTCAAACGTGAAAGCACTTCGCTTGATAGATTAATTCCTGTCACAGAAGTCTCGGCTATGACAGCTGACTTCTTGGACAATGAAGAAGTTATGGTAAATGGGCAAAAATGGCAGTTTATTACTGAAATTGATAATAGCCTTGTCTTTGCCAATGCCACAGCCACATTATTCTTGTTTGAGGATGCGACAACAGCCAATAAAGTAGCCTGCCTAATTGGCAGAGGCTGTACAAAAGGCGACCCATTAGTAGAACATTTCCCTGTCTTTAATATCGAAAACGGTGAAAATAGCCACCTGGCACTTACCACCGATATGGTGTATTTCTCACCGGCGAATTGGGCAACTAGTACAGGCACTGACAAGGTCGTTTGGAATGTGAACCAGCAGTCTGGAAGTTCATATACTGCAGAGTTCACACTGAATAACAGTCCAAGTTCTGAGCCTGTATGTAACGTTCAATTTAAGCATTATGGCTCATTACTATCTAATACAAAGGTGGTTTCTCCAGAGTGCCAGAAAACAGCATACAACCAGGCAGAATCAACCTATGTGCTGCTTAAAGACACTAACACGGGCATTGCATTAGGCCGTATTCAGCCGCAAGCAGATCAACAAAGCAAGTACAAAGCCGATTTTGTCTTGATGCTATTTGATCAAGCTAAAGAGTCAGTGCTAGTTGATCAAATAGAGCAGCGCTGGAAGAAAGCAGAAGCAATTGTTCCTGCTGAATAAGACAAATTAAACTGTTATAAATTTACGTTAATGGGCTAGCTTTCGCTGGCCCTTTTTTTTATTCCCATATAATCATTCTGCTCAACAGTAATCTGACACTAGATAGTGTTTTGTTTTTTTTACAGCCATTCGTTTTACACTACTTGCAAACAACTCAAGCTAAGCTCTGTAATAGCAAAAACATGAAACTCGTTCGCTGACGATCTTAATCATTATCTAATTAACTCCGTTACTCTATCCCGACAAGGATGGAGGGACTTTTTGTAATGATTAACAATGAATGAGTATTATGAATTCAACCTTAGTTTCTTCGACCCTGACCGTCGATCGTGCAGGCTACCAACTACACGTTAAAATTGACGGACAAGGTACCCCCTTGCTAATCGTTGGCAGTGCTACCTACTACAATCGCGTCATACCACGGCAACTTCGCAAGCACTTCCAATGTATCTTCATCGATCATCGCGGCTTTGCACCGTCACGCTACATTCCCAAAGCGAGTGATATTTCTCTGGAAACAATCAGCCTGGATATCGAACACATAAGGCAACAATTGGGAATTCAGCAAGCTATTATCATGGGGCATTCAGGCCATGCCTACATGGCACTGGATTATGCCAAACGGTTTCCCGCATCTGTAACCAAAATAGTCCTGTGCGGTGCGTCGCCAAATTTAAGCTCGGCCAGCCATCAAGCCGCGGAACTCTATTGGGAAAACAGTGCCTGTGACTTACGGAAAGCGCAATTTCTGAATGACATTAGTCAGCTGGAGTCGGACATTCGATCTGATCCAGATCGGAAATTTGTCCACATCTGCTGCCGGCTTAGGGCAAAGCGCTGGGCCAATCACGTCTATGACGAAACTTGGCTATGGGAAGGACTGACCACCACAGTGCCTTGTTCGATAAGATGTGGGGAGAGATTTTCGCCAATATTGACATCAGCCAATACACCTCGGCCATTCAAGTTCCGGTACTCATAGTGATGGGCAAAAAAAAGACTTCAGCATTCCGCGTCCGTCTGAATGGTTAGCACTTCCACAACCATTTCCCCATCAGACACTACATGTGTTTAACCACAGCGGACATACGCCGCCGCTAGAAGAGCCGGAGCGCTTTACCCAAATACTGAAGTCGTGGGCATAATGGAACAATGCTAATGCGGGGTAGATACAGAGCTAGCACGCCTTATGAAGACAATCAGCCAGTGTCATTAGGGCTTCTTGGGTCTGTTCGGTCCAAGGATAAGAACAGTTAATTCGCATGCAGTGCTTGTATCTGTCATCGCTGGCAAATAAGGTTCCCGGAGCAATACTGATGTTGTGATCATTGAGTAAGGTCTGCAATAGTTGTTCGGTATTTATATGCTCCGGTAACACCACCCAAAGAAAATACCCGCCTTCCGGTCGGGTAATTTTCGTTTCCCGCGGGAAAGACTGTTCAATGGCGTATATCATCTGCCGTTGCCGTATTTCAAGCTGCCGCCTCAGAGATCTTAAATGGCGGTCATACCCTCCATGTAATATATACTGGGCGAATGCCAACTGATTAGGCACTGCCGCCGACAGTGTGGACATCAGCTGGAGCTGTTCAACCTGCCTGGCATAGCGCCCAGCAGCTACCCACCCGACTCTAAAACCAGGTGCCAAGCACTTTGAGAATGATGAGCAATGCAACACCAGCCTTGATCATCATAGGTCTTGATAGATTTGGGCTTGGTATCGGAAAAATAGAGCTCTGAATAGACATCGTCTTCAATAAGAGGAATACCATTGAGTCCCAACAAATCACGAACAGCGATCTTGCTATCTTCTGGCATTGACGAGCCAAGTGGATTTTGGAAATTACTCATCAGCCAGCAGGCTTTTATATTGTGTTTCTGAATGGCTTCTTCCAGTGCATCTACCGAAATACCATGCGGGGGTGGGTCGCAATCTCTACAGCTTTTAGATGCAGGCGCTCCACAGTTTGCAGCACCCCATAAAAGGCCGGCGACTCGATAGCGACAGAGTCACCCGGCTTTGTTACCGCCATCAAACTAAGCCCGAGAGATTCCATCGCACCCGATGTGATCACGATGTCATTTATCGAAACATCAATTCCATCCCGGATATAGCGTTTTGCAATGGCTCGACGCAATGCCACACTCCCCGGAGGCAAGTCAGTCACCGCACTTTGGGCTGGCATGGTCTTCATGGTTTGTGCCAGTGCCCGCCCCAGCAGCTTTAGCGGAAAAAGGGCGGGATCGGGGAAGGCCGAACCAAAAGGCATGACATCACGACGCTTGCAGGCAGTCAGCACCTCAAAAACGTGCGAATTGATATTGATCGAGCGATTCACCATCTGGGGCATTGTCTGCGACGGCTCAGGCAGACGGTTATGGTGCGCAGTTACAAAATACCCGGATTTCGTTTTAACATAAATCCATCCGCCCAATACCAGGATCTCGTAAGCCTTCAGAACGGTCATCGGACTGACACCGTGTATCTTGCTCATTTCCCTAACGGAAGGAATTCGATCTCCGGGTAACCAGATACGCTGCTCTATTTGGAGCTGAATTTCAGCGGCGACAGCATGATAGCGAGTCTTCTGTACAGGCATTGCTTATCATCAACCTCAAAAATCGAGCCGAAGCGTGCCATACAGACACGGAATCCTCGGCTCTTATTCATTGTCATTAGCAGTGGTCAGACTAAACTCCGATTAATAGCTAACGTCTACCGTTTTCTCGCCTTCGCCCAGCGTATAGAGTAGATTGCCTAGTAGGCTCGATGCCCCGAAGCGGTAGTGCATAGGGTCGGTCCAGTCCGGCCCAAAAATAGCATCAACCATATTAAGATACTGCTGCGCTTCTTCTGCTGTACCTACTCCGCCAGCGGGTTTAAAGCCTACGGTCTTTTCTACTCCCATATCCTTGATGACATTGAGCATAATTTCCGCAGCCTCTAAGGTTGCATTTTCTGCCACTTTACCTGTAGATGTTTTGATAAAGTCGGCACCGGCCTCAATCGATATTTCAGATGCACGCCTAATCATCGCAGCCTCTTTCAGCTCACCAGATTCGATGATCACTTTTAGTAGCCTGTCACCACAGGCAGCTTTGCACTGCCTAACCAGTTCAAAGCCAACCTGCTCGTCGCCAGCGAGTAAAGAACGATAAGGGAAAACAACATCTACATCATCGGCACCGTAAGCAACCGCCGCCTTAGTTTCTGCTACCGCAATATCAATATCAGCATTGCCGTGTGGAAAGTTGGTCACGGTCGCAATACGGATTTCAGGTGTTCCCTGCTTGCGCAGTGTCTTTCTGGCAATTGGGATAAAACGCGGGTAGATACATATTGCAGCCGTAGTACCAACATTTGTCTTAGCGCTATGACAAAGCGCAATCACTTTCTCGTCAGTGTCATCGTCGTTTAGCGTAGTAAGATCCATTAACTCAAGTGCACGTAATGCTGCCGCTTTTAACTCGCTCATAATTTCTCCAGTCCAATAGTTATCTAATGCGTTCGATCTGCCTAATGTCATGCCTACCCTGCCGCTTGCAGAAAGGTTTACTGATACCAGGCAGTTATAGAAGCGGACGTGGATCCTTGAAGATTAAGGGAAATATCGAAGAATATTAACCAAATTGAATTCCATTTCACCGCGCCCCGACATGAAACCTAAGGATCAGGCTGAAGGGGCTAAAAGACTCGTGATTCACGACTCAGTGCAGCTATTGGAACACAGGTGGTTGGAAGCGGTGTAGAACAGATCTGTCACAAACACCCCTATAACAGATTAAAACTTTACGAAAAAAAACTATACCTGTTCTAAAAGAAAGTTATTTTCGGGGTTGGCTGGCTGTATTTCCCTAATTTCTACGTTCAGATAGTAGCTCACTTTAGAAAATGGATCGTTAGATACGATATCTTCTGCTTGTTCACGTGTTTTACACTCCAATATCATAAGTGCAGAGCCATCTGTACAAGGACCGCAATACTTCAGACACCCCTCATCCCATTTCAACCTTAGATAATCAACATGGCCATTGATGAGAGTCTCGTTCATAAGCTCTCTGTTCTTATCGGATAACAACACCACAAAGTTTTTCATTTTACCCTCTTCAGACAACAAAATACTGTATAAGTATACAGCCACCATTCATGTAAACACACTCCAGTTAACCTATAAGTGTCACATTTTATGAAGGTTATCATCAGTGGAGTGTTATGAGTTCTGGAACAGTCAGAGAATCGTCAACTAGCCAATAACAACAGCCTTCGTGCACATAACAACTCAGTTTTTGAGCGATGTGGATATCTATTGTTTTATTCATGTTCCGAATTCACTTCAAATTTAATATTGTGGTACTGAATGGAAAGTTTGTTATCATCAGATACGTGAATAACAACAAAATATATACAACCGAGCTTATATACAGTTAAGTGAAATATTCACTCTCAGGAAGAGTAAAATGATAAAAATAATGCTGGTTGAAGACCAAACAATGTTACTTGGCACGATGGCAACATTGTTGGATATGTATGATGATTTCTCTGTCATAAGCAAAGCTAAAGATGGCGTTGAGGCGATAAACTTCCTAAAAGACAACCCTGTCGATATTATAATTACCGACTTAGAGATGCCCAATAAAACAGGCCTTGAACTAGCCGAAGACGTTAAACAACACTACCCAAACATTAAAGTTATTGTGGTTACAACATTCTCACGAAGTGGCTATTTGAAAAGAGCACTAGATTGCGGCGTAAAAGGCTATTTATTGAAAGATTCCCCTTTCGAAGAACTAGTGGATACAATTCAGCGAGTTCATCAAGGTGAGACGGTTGTTGAATCAAACCTTGCTATCGCAGCGCTAACTGATAAGGATCCCCTTACAGACAAGGAAAGAAAAATATTGAGACTGGTGGGAAATAACCTATCCAATAAAGAAATTGCAAGCACACTTTTCTTAGGCGAAGGAACTGTAAGGAATTATATCTCAATCTCAATAAGCAAACTGAATGCGTCCAATCGGGTTGATGCATACAGAATTGCAAAAGAAAATGGATGGTTATAACGCATGCTTAGTTCGCTGGATTTAGACAGAAAACTTTTGATGATTTATATCAGCGAAATGGTTACTTTAATCCTTCTATTAATTCTAAGTATAATATTCACCCCATCGTAATGATTGGCATGCTTGGTCTATATTCATACTGTATAATTTCAGTTATCTACTTCGCTTACAAAATAGTAGGTTCGAATGACCTTGGTATCTTGTTTTATAGTCTTGGAATACTGATTATTTCATCGACTCTATTTCATTTTAACATCAATACATTCCCAATGTTTTTTTTGTGCCGTTTTATCAGTCACACGACTCAACAAAAGGTATCTACGTTTCCTCGCTTGCTCATTGATTATTTTATCCGCCGTATTACAAGCGGTTTACTTGAATATCTTCAATGGCTATATAGCTGTTTTCGTTTTAGGTGTTATTACGACGTTAATTATCGAAACGGCTTATATTCACCAGATAAAGCAAAAAAAATAACTTAGTATTAGGTGCTGCAAAAGTCGATCTCCTGGCTAAAATTGCTGAAAGAGAACGAGTCGCTGAAGATCTTAGTGATGATTTATTAGGTTTTTTTTGACACTATTAATGAGTTAAGTAATCAATCCATAAAGGATGTTAATCGCCATAGTGACGAGGCTGAAGAAAACATTAAGAATATTCAAGCTTTAGCACGGGAAACCTTATCTAAAGTCAGACGAATCGTAGTAGATTATCGACAAGGAACAGTTCAAAGAACCCTTCAGGATAGTGATGACCTGTTGAGTGGACACGGTATAAAGCTGGAAATCAACTTAAACATCACTCCCATCAAACCAGAAATTGAACGATATTTATCAGGGATAATATCAGACGTATTTGGCATACTAATATTTACTCCTGAATGCTCAACAATAAAATTAAAGATCTCTTCATCGCACAATCGAATTTTATGCTCATTCAATACCAATGGAACTATAAATAGAACTTCAAATATCAATAAAAAAAATTGACGCACTTAAATCAAAACAACAAGCTTGTAGATTTCACCCTTCATAGTAATGAGCTATTAAGATTAAATGTTATTTTACCTATCAACTAATTCATTCCCACTTACTAATAGAAATGACTTCTTGATGTAAATTAATAACAATAATGGAATATAAGTAGCATGAAAATTTTAAGACTCATTCCAAGCAAAGATTTATTCAACGAATACAGATTAATGTATTTAACCCTTTGCTATTTATCTTTCTACATTGCTTACTGTTTGTTTTGGCCAATATCACTTACAGAAAAGTATTTTGCTATATCTGCAATAGTGATTTTCTTACTTTGCTTTCTTAATGTTTTTCATACTAAGAAGTCATATCGTTGGATATATGTAATACCCGTATTTATCATCGGTGTTATTGGGGCTACATATAACTTCTGGGGGGGAATATTTCTTCTATATTCAGCAATAATGTTAGGGCTGGTCGTTCAAAAACATATACTGTTCACAATGTACTCGATCATGATTACTTTTGTGGCTGTTGAACTTATTATCTTGGATTACCATTGGGTTTCAATATTACTCATTTTGCTTGAAATTACCCTTTTTACTGTCGTCAGTAAATATAGAGCTGGCTCAAACTTAGATTACTTCAAACTCAAACAGCAACATACAAACTTTAAATATATGGCAACGCTTGTTGAACGCGAAAGAATTTCTCGGGATTTGCATGACCTTATTGGCCATTCTCTATCAATGATAGTTATGAAGTCAGAGTTAGCAATTCGCCTGCGCTCTAGTGCTCCTGATAAATGTCAATCTGAACTCCTCGATATTACAGCCATCGCAGATAAAGCCCAATCAGATGTGAATAGTGCTATTTTAGGCTATCGCTCTAAGGGACTGATCTTTGAAATTAACAATGGAGAGGAAATGCTCAAAAGCTCTGGCATTACGACATCAATGAGGATTGATAAGCTCTCTATTAACTCTAAACTAGAAACAGCATTGTCATTGATATTCAAAGAAATAGTAACAAACATAATTCGTCATTCTAAAGCAAGTCACGTTTCTATTTCTTTGTTTAATGAAGAAACAGATCTGGTTTTAATCGTTAAAGATAACGGTGTGGGTATTGGTGATAATGAAGGTTCAGGAATTATTGGGATAAAGCATAGAGTTACAGAATGTAATGGTAGCTTTCTCATCACTAACAATGCTGGTGCCTTGCTTAAAATCCGAGTCCCCTACCAATAACGTATCCAAATTAAATTACCATCCGCTTGGAACAAATAAGTATCCTTTCGAGCGAATTGTTTTAAGCCTAAATGGATTTCGGCCATTATCACCCAGTTTTCTCCTAAGCTGACTAATATGATTATCAACACTACGTTCAACTCCGTCGTAGCTATATCCCTTGGTTTTTTCAATGATCTCCTCGCGAGAGAGGATTTGTCCCGCATGGTGAGCGAGTAGAACCAACAGATCGTATTCTCCATCGGTTAGTTGTACATGGGATCGATCTAGAGTTACGGTTCTCTTTCCTATATCAATGTGCAGAACACCAAAAACAAGTAAATCATTTGGCAACTGGGTAGAACTCAACGGTTCGACAGAATGACCTCGCCTTAAAAAAAAGCCTTAATTTTAGCTAACAATAATCGAGGCTTTACTGGTTTGAGTAAATAATCATCGGCTCCAATTTCAAGCCCTACAACCTGATCAATTTCCTCTTCCCTGGCAGTAAACATCAATATATAGCCGTTATAAAATGGCCTGACTTCTCGACATACCGTCAAGCCATCTTTCTCCGGTAGCATAATATCAAGAATGACAAGTTCGGGATTCCAACTCAATATTTTACTAACAGCTTGATTTCCGTTAGATACCGTCTCGACCTGATAGCCTTCGAAAGCCAAGTATTCGCAAATTGACTCTGCAAGCGGAGCATCATCTTCAACAATTAATATTTTATTATTCATTTCTTTTCCAAACCTTTAACCAATTCGGGGATTTTTTTTGGCCAACTAAGGATAAAGCATGCTCCACCAAGAGATGAAGAGCTCACACTGGCACTCCCTTCATGCCAATCCATTATTTGCTGAACGATGGATAGTCCAAGCCCTGTTCCGCCTGTCTGCCGATTACGACTTTCATCCTGGCGGTAAAATGGTGCAAACACTTTCTTGCGATCATCGAGTTCAATTCCATCACCGTCATCTTCTACCCATAGCTGCCAATCGGACGGGGTTTCATGGTGACTGATTCGGATACTTGATCGTCCGTAAGCAATCGCATTACGTACTAAATTGCTGAAAGCCCGGCTCATATAAAATCGTTCAAAGGTAGCAGTACAAGTTTCATTTTCAAGCAATACAATGTCTTTCTCAGGGTTGTTTGTTCGCCAAGGCTTCAATTCCTGTTCTAACCAGTGGTTAAGCTCGGCCGTTTCAAATTCAAGTTTGGGTGTTTCTCGGTTAAATCGTGCATATGTCAACATCTCTGAGACTAGGGAATTTAACTCATTCAACGATGACTCAATATGATCCAGCTGCTTCAACTGATATGCATTGCTTGAGCTATTTCTAAGCAACTCAACATTAAACTCGATGCGGGCTATCGGGGTACGTAACTCATGAGAAACGGCGTTAGTCAGGTTCTTATGGGATGAAATCAAGCGCTGGATTTTTCGGCCATCGTATTATAAGTCTGTGACAGGTGGTTCAATTGACTAAATCGATAAAATTTGGCTCGCGTTTCAAATCGACCTTGCCCAAATAATGATGTTGCGTCTTTAAGTGCACGCATGGAACACCACGCTGGTAGCAGCCATATTACAATGGGGATAAGAAGAAACAGCCCGAATATCAGATAATACATGCTAAACACAAAGTTCATCGGTGTCTTCAGACTATCCGTCACAGGGCCAAGCACAATAGCTTTATTACTGTTTCCAATACGCTGCATTATTATATCGGCAGGATAACCAATGAACTCTGAATACTCTGTTGACACACTCATCAACTCACCTTCTTTTAGGGCTGTGATGTGCTGTTCCCCATATTCCAGCTCATTGATTTCTGCAAGAGAAACAGGATATTTGAAGGAGGTACTTAACGATTGAACAATGCCTGTCCAGTCACTTTCCGGTGACTGCTTAAATCGGTTTTGAAGTACAAAGAATGTACCCATCGTATAGCGTTGCGCCTTGGAAACAAGGTGAGATGGTCGAGTATCGGTATTAACAAAAACCAGCAGCTCTTCTGTATCAATTATTTTATATACCGAGTCTGTTAGTGGATCGCCTAGGGTTTCGCCCTTCTCTAGTTCCACCTGATCATCGTATGAAAAACTCCGACGATCAAACGGCTGTATTGAGAGAATAAAACCAAACTCAGTCCGTATCTGATCGAGATATGCACCTCGTTGTTCTTTTGGCAGCTCTTGTAATTCTTCACTGAGTAAATCTATGGCACCAGAGGCCAAAACCTCCAGCTCTAACTGTCGAGCAGGAAAAAGAACCATGTCTTGAAAGTTTGGAAAAACAATGAGCTGGATAGTAGCCACTGATGAAATAACAAGAGCTGAGAGAATTAGAAGAGCCTGTTTCATATGTATAACCACAAGTGGCGGTAATCATTGTAAATTTTACCATATGTTTACAACATTGCTATCGAGTTGTGTTTCAGTTCCACCATGTTTTATCCAGAATTGTCGGGAATTGTCGTCGCTCGTTACACTGAGGATATATTGAATGGAGCAGCAAATAGCATAACGACACTCTGTGACAATTGGAGACGACATTAGATGGTAGTCGCTCTTATATTCTCTTACGGTGATATTTTTAACGTGACTAAAACTAAAGCGAATCCAGATGTCTATTAGTAAAGGAACAAAAAAAATTATGAATATTGAGCGATCATCGGCACAATTATTTCAAATGTCAGAGGATGTTTGGCTAAGACATGCAAATCCGTGGAGCGTTTGGACAAGGTACTCCTGTTTACCGTTATTATGTATTGCATCTTGGTCAAGAGAATGGATAGGCTGGATGAGCTTAATTCCTTTCGTCGCTGTTTGCTTCTGGGTGTGGGTAAACCCAAGAATATTCAGGAAGCCTACCTCTACGAACAATTGGGCCTCAAAG
>LLEN01000059.1_pt1 | contig 23259 bp, 28 predicted proteins | sample 595881 | NCBI WGS metagenome assembly LLEN01 (sample SAMN02919314, study PRJNA255460) | bioreactor metagenome | biome: chemostat; feature: culture 2012_10.3; material: sediment; isolation source: day86 10degC chemostat 2012 inoculated with Wadden Sea sediment taken from... | place: Germany: Bremen ...
TGCTTGCTCTCGCCATAAAAGAAACGCCATTTCTATTACTAATGAGCATTTCAGTTCTTCAGCAAATCAAGGTTAATCGCCTTCAAGCCGTTGCTTCCGGGCTGGGATACAATCACAATGAAAGCTGGCTGAAGGTTATCTTGCCCCAATGGCTACCAGGAATGCGACTACCAATCTTTGCGGTGGCCGCCTATGGCATCTCTGTTGTCGACGTCGCGTTAATTTTAGGACCGACCAGACCGCCAACATTCTCGGTTCTGGTCTGGCAATGGTTCAATGAACCTGAGCTGACATTACTACCACGGGCAGCGGTCGGCGCCATTGTATTGCTATCAATAGCCTACTGAGTCTTGGGATCATCCGTGCAGCAGAGTGGTATCTGCTACAATATTGCCGCCAATGGCAAATTAATGGTCCGGCTCGTTTGAGCTCAAATACAAGTTTCAGTACATCTGACCCGAATCGCACCAGCCGGCGCTTTCCTACCTATGTTCCTTTGTACTGGTGCCACTACTCGTCATTCCGATCCTCGTGCTCTGGTCTATTGCCCAACGTTGGCGGTTCCCTGATTTACTACCCAGCCGATATAGCACGCGTTTCTGGCAGCAGGAATCGTTATCACTCGTTGAACTTGCCGCCAACAGTATCAGCCTTGCTCTGGTTAGCAGCCTTTGTTCGCTAATACTGGCTGTTGCTTGCCTCGAATACCGCCAACAGTATCAGCGAGGAATACCCAATTGGCTAATTGCACTGCCAATGGTGCTGCCTCAGCTGTCACTATTGTTTGGCATTCAAATCACAACATTTTTTTTATTCCCGGGCAATGGTATTGGGTTTGGGTTGCATGGAGCCACCTCTTTTTCGTCTTCCCTTACCTGTACCTAGCGTTGGACGGCCCATGGCGCAACTACGACATTCGCTTGATCAGTCAGCACGCAGTCTAGGCTTAAACGGCTGGCAAACCTGGTGGCGTGTAAAACGCCCGCTATTACTACCGGCAATTTGGCTTGGCTTGGCCGTCGGAGTTAGTGTCAGTCTCGCCCAGTATTTACCGACCCAGATGCTCGGTGCCGGCCGTATCTCTACCCTAACCACAGAAGCCGTGGCACTTGCCAGTGGTCAGGATCGCCGTGTCAGTGCGATATATGGTCTGCTTCAGGGGGTTTTGCCCTTTATTTTCTTCACTATGGCTATCGCAGCAAATCGCTACTCTGCTCGCTTTACCCGACGAACTCAGCAACAACGGAGAGAAAGCCCAGATGACATTATCTGTGGAAAACCTCACTTTAAGTAACAATGAGCAACACTTGTTTCAGCTGGTCAATTTCACTGTTGAACCTGGCAATGTTCTCACTTTGATGGGGCCAAGCGGCTGCGGCAAGTCCACCTTGCTCAGTGCTATCGCTGGTCACCTGAGTCCTGTTTTTTTTACTCGATGGAGCAATTATCCTTGATGGACTGAGCATGATTGAAGTGGCACCCGACCAACGACGTATTGGCATTTTGTTCCAAGATGATCTCTTGTTTCCGCACTTGAACATATGGGAAAACCTTGCATTCGGTTTACCCAAAACAATTCGAGGTAGGGATCGCAAAGAAAAGGCCATCGCAACACTGCAGCAAATTGGACTACGTGAACTAGCCGATAAAATGCCGACTGAAATATCGGGCGGACAACGTGCCCGTATTAGCTTAATGCGTATGTTATTGTCTGAGCCTCATGCCGTTTTACTTGATGAGCCATTTAGCAAGCTAGACAAAGCTCTGCGCTGCGAATTTAGAGACTTTGTCTTCAAACAGATCAGGCAGCAACAAGTCCCGGCACTGATGGTAACCCATGACGATGACGATATTCCCGATGGCGGCAGCGTACTGCGCTGGCCATGGGCTGAAACACCCCAAGACTGAAGAGGAACACTATGTTAGATCGCTACACCATCAAAGTAATTCGATGGCCTTTACGGACCTTTTCCGCCCTGCCAGACAAATTGGGGATTACGGCTAACCAAATAACACTGGCCGGCTTTGTTCTCGGGTTGCTTGCGTTGCCTTCTCTGATATTGCAGGAATACCTCTGGGCGCTCTCTTTTATACTCCTTAATCGGATATTCGACGGCCTCGACGGTGCAGTGGCGCGGCGGCAAGGGATCTCCGATTGCGGCGGTTTTTTTTGGATATTACCCTCGATTTCCTATTTTACTCAATGGTGCCATTTGGGTTTGTGCTCGCCAATCCCGAAGCCAATGCGGTTGCCGGTGCCTTCTTGATCTTTTCATTTATTGGGACGGGATCGAGCTTTCTGGCCTTTGCTATTATGGCAAGCAAACGCAATATCGAAAGTCCGGTATATAAACAAAAATCACTGTACTATATCGGCGGCTTGACCGAAGGCACCGAGACCATTGGTTGTTTCGTTCTGTTCTGCCTGCTGCCACAGCACTTTGCCACTATCGCATGGATATTTGGCACCCTTTGCTGGATCACCACCAGCACCCGAATTTGGGCTGGCTACCAAACTCTTAAAGAAACAAGATAACTTACGATACCCACGCTTCTTCAAGATGCAGGATTCACTCCCATTGGGTGAGTTTACTTGAGGTAGTTTGGGTATAAACAAGAATAAACTACCGTTCTACTTGTCTTCAATCAGGATACCGCTACAATCACCGCCTAACATTGACAATGTGAACACTGAAACTATGAACCGTAAGAAAAAGATTAACGAGGCCCTGAAAAAAAAGGCAGAAGAAGACAAACGCGAAGCTTCATCGCAGTAACAAGCCTCGCTACATCTCAAAAGCTGACCGTGCCAAGACGGAAGCCGAAGCAGCGCAAAACCAAGATGCCGAGCCACAGCAAGAAGAGCAGCAAACGGCAGAAGACAGCCAACAAGAGTCAACAGGCGAATAGACTCCCACCTAAATTTAGATGGCTCGCGTGCGACAAACGCTGCGAGCTTTCTTGCCTCATTCATCGCATCCATTCGCGATGAAGCTGCTCGCTGTCGCCCAGATATTCAAGCAACCAGTCAATAGCTGGATTTCGGCTCTCCTTATTCCAGGCCAAGCAACATGGACTCACCGGCGGTTTATTTGCCAACTGCTTTTCAACCAGCTCACCAGCATCAATCCTAGGTTGTGCCATATGCTCCGGAACAACACTCACCCCAAGCCCGGCTTTCAGGCACTGAATGGCACTGTACCAGTTTGGCACCATGAGCCGTCGCTGGTTATCCATCACCCAAGTAACACGTTTGGGCAGCACCCGGGAGGTATCCTCAATACATATTGCCGGGTATTTCATGAGTTCTTCGGGTTCAATATCATTATCCGCCGCAGCCAACGGATGATCGGGGGCAGTGACAAACTTCCAGTACAGCGTCCCCATATCCCGATAATCAAACGAACCGCTAACCGGCACGCTGCCGTTGCCCCAATAACAAGATCTGCACGGCCGTCAGCCAATGCATCCCACACACCGTTAAATACCTCCATCGACAAGTGCAGCTCAACGTCGGGAAACTCACGGTAAAAATCTCTGACCAGGGTGTTAACCCGGCTTTCCCTCACAACAGTATCAAGTGCAACCGACACACTCTGCGACCAGCCATTCGCAACCCGCTGGGTTTGCGATTTCATCTGTTCCATCCGTTTGAGCAGATCCCGCGCCTCCTCGACAAAAAAAACTCACCAGCGGGGGTAAGCTGTACTTGTCGGTGCAATCTAACAAATAAATCAACAGCAAGGCGCTCTTCAATAAGTCTAACCGTGTAACTTATTGCACTTGGAACCTTATGCAACTCCTCTGCCGCAGCCGAAAAACTTCCTCTTCTGGCAACAACATCAATAACTTGCAAATCGTTGTATGAAAACATATCAAATCAAATTTTTTTTGAAAGCAATGTTGAAATATTACCGTTTCACAGCAACGAAAAGCAAGATTAAACTTGCCGCAAATGTAATACATATGAAGTTTCCTTTTATGAACAAACAACCTTCAAAAATCACTCTATTATGGTTTGCATGTCTAAGTATGCTTGGTTACCTTGCAACAGACATGTACCTGCCTGCTTTTGAAACAATGCGGTCAGATTTCGATACATCACAGTCACTTATAGGTTTGTCACTAAGTATTTTCCTATTGGGTATGGCGTTAGGGCAACTGATCTACGGCCCGCTCTCCGACCGTATTGGCCGCATTAAAGTATTGATGGGGGGAATGATCTTGTTCAGTGCAGCATCGGTACTGTGTGCTTTTGCTCCTAATGTCGAATTCATGTTAGCTGCTCGTTTTGCCCAGGCATTAGGTGCCTGCAGTGCAACAGTTATCTGGCAGGCTGTGGTTATTGACCGCTATGAAGGCAAGGTATCTGAGCGCGTATTTGCAACCATTATGCCTCTTGTTGCGCTTTCTCCCGCACTAGCTCCTCTTGCGGGGGCCTTGCTTGAAGGACAATTTGGCTGGCGCAGCATTTTTGTCGCACTTGTTGGTTTTGGTGCAATTTTGTCCGTAATGACACTCAAAGAACCTGAAAGCGCCAATTTGGACAAAAAAAACAGGAAAAAGTGACTGTTCAGCTGCGTCGTGATTACCAGCAAATCTTAAGCTCAAAAAAAATTCATTGGTAATATGATGATTTTTGCAGCCTGCTCTGCTGCTTTCTTCGCCTATCTAACTGGCTCACCGTTTGTAATGTCGGCAATGGGCTATTCAGGTGCTGATATCGGCCTGAGTTATGCACCGCAAACCGTCGCGTTTATTATTGGTGGTTATGGCTGCCGTACCTTGCTGAACAAATTTGATAGCCAGCAAATTTTACCTTGGATTCTTAAACTGTTTGTTACCAGCGTAACAGTTATGTTCCTGATTTCTGTCAATACTGAGCCAGCAACCATCTGGCCAATCCTGTTGCCTTTCTGCCTGCTGGCAGTTGCTAACGGTGCTATCTACCCGATCATCATCAGCAAAGCGTTGGAAGACTTTAAAAGCTGTAGTGCAACGGCTGCCGGGCTACTTAACTTCCTGCAGACGATGGTGTGCTTCGCAGCAAGCGGCATCGTGTCGGCATTCTCTGGCTATGGATTGATCACAGTCACCACCTCTATGTTCGTGACTGCCTTTATTGCTCTGATTGGCTATGCTCTGGTTGTACAAGCTCGTCGCCAACAAATAGTACAGCACGCTCAAACTGCATAAAATTCCATTCCTGTTCGTCTTATCTTTCTAGGCCACCTTCGGGTGGCCTTGCTGTACCAGCCTCTAAACATTGCCCCCTTACAGTCGAAAGATGACTAAAATCTCACCCCCTTCTTCCTACCCTCTCCTCCCAGCTTGTTCCTGTTTAACATGCCTTCTGTAATAGACTGGTTTTACCAGACACAAACACCGCAAAATGAACATTTAATAAACAAACATATAACACATTGGATTATTTATACATTTTTCTTGCATAAGATCCCACTTTGGGTAATATAAAAAAAACCAGTGACGATTAATGCAGTATGTCAGCATGAGTATTCAAGCAAGCAGTATCAACAAATTCTACGGAACCACGCAGGTTCTTCACGATGTGAACTTCAGCTGTGACAAGGGCGATACTTTGGTATTACTCGGTCCTAGCGGTGCCGGTAAAAGCTCATTGCTACGCATCCTGAATCTTCTTGAAACCGCCAGCAGCGGTGAACTACACATTGCCAACGAAAACTTCGACTTCCGTTCAGCCGTTCAAGAAAAAGACGGACTGAAATTACGTCGCAAGGTTGGCATGGTATTTCAGCAATACAACCTATGGCCTCATTTGACAGTACTGGAAAACCTGATTGAAGCGCCTGTCAAAGTGGCAGGAATGCATAAAGAAGCAGCTAAGCAGGAAGCATTGACGATCCTCTCGACCTTCAGCTGGCCGATAAGATCCATGCATGGCCACTGCAACTGTCGGGTGGCCAGCAACAGCGTGTGGCAATTGCCCGTGCTTTAATGATGAAACCGGATGTTCTGCTATTCGATGAACCTACAGCCGCTCTGGATCCAGAGATAACCAATCAGGTCGTAAAAATCATTAATGAATTGAGCGAAACCGGAATTACTCAGGTCGTTGTGACTCATGAATCAATTTTGCACGAAAAATTGCCAGCCATGTTTTGTACCTTGAACAGGGTCGAATTATCGAGCATGGCACCAAAGAGGCTTTCGTCAAACCTGTCACCCCGGAATTTGCCGAATACCTGACACACTGATTTAAACCTTAAAGCTTGACCCATATAACCTGACAACCCAATTTCTTCTGCATCATTTCTATCAACAATGCAGGGCACAGTTACGCACGGAGTATCGCGATGAAAAAGATCTTACTAGCTTCCCTAATCGGCCTGGCCTCAACCCAGGTTGCAGCACAGGATGAAATCAAGTTTGCAATGGAAGCAACTTACGCACCTTTTGAATATGTAGATCAAAATAACCAAATTCAGGGGTTTGACGTCGATCTTGCGAATGCTCTTTGTGAAGAGATCAAAGCGACATGTTCTTTCCATAATCAGCCTTTCGACAGCCTGATCCCAGCCCTAAAATTCCGTCGTTACGATGCAGCAATTTCTGGTATTGATATTACCGAACAACGTTTGCAACAAGTAAACTTTACTGATGCCTACTATGACAATTCAGCGGCATTTGTCGCCATTGAGGGCAAGGTTGCGAATGAAAAGGCCTTGAACGGTAAACGTATCGGCGTTCAAAACGGCTCTACTCATCAGAGCTACCTGACAGAGCAAATGAATGGTGTTACCGCAGTTCCTTATGCCAGCTACCAAGACGCGTTCATTGACATGCAAAATGGCCGCATCGACTCTGTATTCGGTGACACGGCAGTCGTTGCTGAATGGTTTGAGAAAAACAACAAGCTAACTTACGTTGGCGATCAAGTAACCAACGCCAAGTATTTTGGCAATGGTTTTGGTATTGCCGTAAACAAGAATAATCAAGAGCTGGTAGACAAACTGAACGCAGCACTGAAAAAAAAGTTAAAGCGAACGGCAAGTACCAGGTGATCTTCGACAAGTACTTCGGTAAGTAATATGGCGTTATCAGGTTATGCGCTTACCCTGGCAGAGGCTGGCTGGCTGACAGTACAGCTGGCTTTTGCCAGCCTGTTGGTAGGACTGGTATTGGCTGTGATCTTTGCCGGCGGCGAAATGTCTCGCTATCATGTTGTTTCTTGGCCAACGACAGCACTGGTTACTATCCTGCGGGGCCTTCCAGAGCTGCTGGTCGTTTTGTTTATATTCTTTGGCTCGACTCAGGTACTGTTCATTCTGACCGGCGACTACGTCGAAGTCAGCCCGTTTCTGTCTGGTGTCATAGCCCTTTCGCTTATTTTCGCAGCCTATGCGGCACAAACATTACGTGGCGCATTAAAAGCAGTACCGAATGGACAGCGAGAAGCAGCCAGCGCACTGGGGATCAGCAAGCCACGAGCTTTTATCCGGGTCGTTCTTCCCCAAGCAGTTCGTCACGCGCTGCCAGGGCTGACCAACCAATGGTTGGTTCTGCTCAAGGATACGGCGCTGGTATCTCTGATTGGTGTTACTGACTTGCTAAAACAAGCCCAGTTAACGGCGGCCGCAACCCATGAAAGTTTTACCTGGTACGCCTGTGCCGCTGCTATCTATCTGGTGATCACCCTGATCACTCAGCGCGTTGTCAAACGTATGGACAAAAAAAATTCAGTTCCCAGGGACTAGGCAACGCACAAGGAGCCTCAGCATGAACCAACAACATCTCTGGCAATTGTTCGAAGGCCTTGTTACCAGTATTGAACTAACCGCAGCATCATTGTTGGTTGGCTGTAGCCTGGCTCTGTTGATGACAGTAACCCTGATCTTACGCACCCCTGTTGTTCACTGGCTAAGCCGTGGTTTGATCACCCTATTTACCGGTACGCCATTATTGGTACAGATTTTCCTTATCTATTACGGACCGGGACAATTTGAAGCGGTGCGTGAGAGTATTTTCTGGCTCTGGCTTAGCCAGCCTTGGTTCTGTGCAATGTTGGCGCTGGCACTAAATACAGCAGCCTACAGTACCCAGCTGTTCCAAGGTGCCTTTAACGCAATACCACCAGGCCAATGGCACGCTTGCCAAGCGTTAGGTATGGGTAAGAAAGCAACGCTAAGTGTGTTACTGCCTTATGCTATCCGTCGTGCAGTACCGGCTTACTCCAATGAAGTCATTCTATTGTTCAAGGGCACATCACTTGCGAGCACAATCACCATCATGGATATCATGGGCTACGCTCAGCGTATCAATGCTCAAACTTATGACACGCTCGTTGTTTTTGGCGTGGCAGGGCTTTTCTATTTAGCTATAAACGGAATTCTCACAATCGCCTTTCGTCGAATTGAAAAGAAAGCACTGGCATTTGAAGTGATTCATTAATATCACGATAGACGGCATATAATATTATTCTACCAGTCACAATTGTGGCTGGTTTTTTTTATTTATTAGGAAATAAACTTCACCACCCAACAAATACAAATGAGATTTATTACCATTGATTTTCTATGCATTATCTGTAATTCTTCCCATAATATGCATATTAACACTTATTAATAATTCCCTTCCCTTTATGGTAATTGGAAATATATGTTAAATCGCTAATATCGTTAATGCATAATCACAAGATTATAAACACCGTTTACAATCAGTAAGAAATAACTTTACCGCAACACAATTTGAACAATAGCAACAAATCACAAACACTTGGCAGGCCAATTATATTTTATTTACCCATTAACATCTATTAATAAGAAGCTACATATAAACATAACTATTTTATTCTTATTCATCTTTCCGTTGAAGATCAAAAAAAACTTAGCAATTAAATATATTAATACGCCTGGGCTAATTGAATCACTGCGAATATATTTTATGATCTAATTAAAAATAGAATTGTAAAATCTCTTCTTTGTTTTTTTTGTTCAACTAATAATTATACAGGTAGCTCTATGAACAATGGCATTAGCACAGCAAGCCAAGACAAGCAAAAGCTTGAATGGCGAACTTTCTTTTTAATTACCGTCGTTCTCTTCCCGGTTCTCAGTGTCATGACTGTGGGTGGATACGGATTCTTCGTTTGGATGATGCAGCTCTTTTTCCTTGGTCCTCCAGGTCACGGCGGCTGATCCCTTCACGACATTAACCAGAATCAACAATAAGAGAACCCAATATGAAATCATTTCTAACTAAAACTTGGCGGACATTATCCCGTCCAAGTATCCACATCAGTCTCGGAGTACTGACACTAGGCGGGTTTCTCGCCGGTATTATTTTTTTTGGGGTGGATTTAATACTGCATTAGAAGCAACCAATACAGAAGAATTCTGCGTCGGCTGTCACGCTGAAAATATCGCACCTGAATACGAAGGTACGATCCACGACCAGAACCGTTCAGGTGTTCGCGCAACTTGCCCGGATTGTCACGTACCTCACGATTGGACATCAAAAGTCGCTCGTAAGATCCAAGCAAGTAAAGAAGTGTTTGCCCACTTTGCCGGCTTTATTGATACCCCAGAAAAATTTGAAGACCGACGAATTGTCCTAGCTCAACACGAATGGGATCGCTTTAGCTCAAACAAATCTTTGGAATGTCGCAATTGCCACGACTACGACGGTATGGACTTCACGAAAATGTCTCCGACCGCACGTATCCAGATGAAACAAGCAAAAGAGCGTGATCAAAGCTGTCTTGATTGCCACAAAGGCATCGCCCACCACCTTCCAGAAAATATGGACAGCACTGGCGGCATGATTTCTCAGCTTGAACAATTGGCTTCTAACACCAAATTTACCAATGGCGAAGAATACGTCAGTGTTCGCCATCTACCTCTTTATCAAGAAAAAAAAGCCTATCAACTGAAGCCGGCCTACTAAATCCAGCATCTTCAGTGAAAGTCATCGACCAATCTGGCGATGCAATTCAAATTGAAGTCTCTGGCTGGCGTAAAGACAAGGCTTTGGCCGAGTTATTCAGGAAGACTTTGGTATGAATATCGCGGTTGCCTCTCTGTTGAAAGAGTCTGCAACTAACGATCAAATCGTCGAAAAATTCGAGCGTAAAGAAGATGACCTCACAGGCCTGCCTTGGCAACGTGTTACCGCCAAGCTTTGGATGAAGAAAGAAGCCCTGCTTGACGATGTACAGCCAATCTGGGAGCAGGCTAAGCAATCTTACCAGACTAACTGTTCAGTGTGTCACACCCAGCCAGATGAAGCGCACTTTGACGCAAATACCTGGCCTGGCATGTTCAACGGCATGATGGCATTCGTTAACTTCGATACCGACAGCAAATCGCTGGTACTGAAGTATCTACAAAAGCATTCATCAGATTTTTCTGACGGCAACCACTAAGCGATTGATGGAGTATTTTAAGTATGTCTGTTAGCAGAAGAAGTTTTCTTAAGGGTCTTGCGACCACAAGTGCCGTCTCTGTCATCGGTCCGAGCCTGCTGGCTTCGGCAAAAGCTACCGCCGCGGAAACTACCGGTACCTGGAAAATGTCTGGTTCGCACTGGGGAGCATTCCGTGCCCATATCTATGCGGGCAAGGTTCAGGAAATCAAACCGCTGGAGCTTGATAAGCACCCAACCGACATGATGAACGGTATTAAGGGGATTATCTATAGCCCATCACGCGTCCGTTACCCAATGGTACGCCTAGACTGGCTGAAAAAGCATAAATACAGCGGTGAAACCCGCGGTAACAACCGTTTCATTCGCGTGACTTGGGATGAAGCACTAGATCTTTTCTATCGTGAGCTTGAACGCGTTCAAAAAGATTACGGTCCATGGGCACTACACGCGGGTCAAACCGGCTGGCGCCAGACTGGTCAATTCCACAGCTGTACCAGCCACATGCAACGCGCCGTTGGTATGCACGGTAACTTCATTACCAAAGTGGGCGATTACTCGACCGGTGCCGGCCAAACGATTCTTCCGTACATCTTAGGCTCGACCGAAGTGTATGCGCAGGGTACCTCTTGGTCTGAGATCCTTGACCACAGTAAAAACATCGTACTCTGGGCAACCGACCCGGTTAAAAACCTACAGGTTGGCTGGAACTGTGAAACGCACGAGTCATATGCATATCTTGAGCAGCTAAAAGAGAAAGTCGCCAACGGCGACATCAACGTACTTTCTGTTGACCCGGTCAAGAACAAAACGCAACGTTACCTAGGTAACGAGCACATGTACATTAACCCGCAAACTGACGTTGCATTTATGCTCGCAGTTGCACACACCCTGTACACCGAAGATCTTTACGATAAAGCGTTTGTTAAGACTTATTGTCTAGGGTTTGATGAATTTGTGCCCTACTTCATGGGTAAGACCAAAGACAACATCGAGAAAACGCCTGAGTGGGCTGCCGAGATCTGTGGTGTAGAGGCAGACAAGATCCGTGAATTTGCCCGCATGTTGGTTAACGGTCGCACCCAAATCCTGTTTGGCTGGTGTATCCAGCGCCAGGAGCATGGTGAGCAGCCATATTGGATGGGTGCCGTTATTGCAGCGATGGTTGGCCAGATTGGCCTGCCAGGTGGCGGTGTATCTTACGGTCACCACTACAGTTCAATTGGTGTGCCTTCGACTGGTTTTGCTGCACCGGGTGGTTTCCCGCGTAATGTCGACCAAGGTCAGAAACCGAAGTGGGATAACAACGACTTTAATGGCTACAGCCGTACCATCCCAGTTGCACGCTGGGTCGACTGCCTGCTAGAACCGGGGAAAGAAATCAAATACAACGGTTCAAAAGTCATCCTGCCTGACTACAAGATGATGGTGATCAGCGGTAACAATCCTTGGCACCACCACCAGGATCGTAACCGTATGAAGCAAGCGTTCCAGAAGCTACAAACGGTTGTGACGGTTGATTTCGCCTGGACAGCAACCTGTCGCTTCTCTGATATCGTGCTACCAGCCTGTACCCAGTTCGAGCGTAACGATATCGATATTTACGGCTCATACAGTGGACGAGGTCTGATTGCGATGCAGAAACTAGTCGATCCGCTATATCAGTCTAAAACTGATTTTGAAATCTTTACCGAGCTATCTCGCCGTTTCGGTCGCCACAAGGAATACACCCGTGGTATGGATGAAATGGAATGGGTACGCTCACTGTACTCAGACTGCCGCAATGCGAACAAAGCATCGTTCGACATGCCAGAATTTGATGAGTTCTGGAAAAAAAAGGTGTACTTGATTTTGGTGAAGGCAAACCGTGGGTTCGTCATGCTGACTTCCGTGAAGATCCAGAGATCAACGCGCTAGGTACGCCATCAGGCTTCATAGAGATCTCCAGCCGAAAAATCGATCGCTTCGGTTACGAACATTGTCAGGGCCACCCAATGTGGTTCGAGAAAAGCGAGCGCTCTCACGGTGGTCCGGGTTCTGACAAACACCCGTTCTGGATGCAGTCTTGTCACCCAGACAAACGTCTGCACTCCCAGATGTGTGAGTCGGAAGAATACCGTGCAACCTATGCAGTGAAAGGCCGTGAGCCTGTTTATATCAACCCGAAAGATGCGGCAGCTAAAGGCATTAAAAATGGCGATATCGTTCGCGTATTTAATGACCGAGGCCAACTTCTTGCCGGTGCGGTTCTAACTGATAGCTATGCGCGCGGCGTGATCCGTATAGAAGAAGGTGCTTGGTATGGGCCGCTTAATGAAAAAGTCGGTGCCATCTGTACTTATGGCGATCCAAACACTCTGACTCAGGATATCCCGTCGTCTGAGCTGGCTCAGGCAACCAGTGCCAATACCTGTCTGGTTGACTTCGAGAAATTCACTGGCGAAGTACCACCTGTGACATCGTTTGGCGGACCGATTGAGGTAAATTGATTTTCTCTTCTTACGAGAGTTAAATAAAACAAAGCCTGAACCTGCTTATTTACAAGACTTGGTTCGGGGCTTTTTTTTATTCAACACTCTAGTAAGCGCGTAACTCAACGCCATCGGGCGCTTGCAACGACGGGCCACCTCTCAGATGTTGATTAAAAAAAACTGCACAAGCAAGGCATTACTTGCATTATGCATGACTTCTGAATCAATACTGCCAAGAATACCTACGTATTTCAGTGGTGGCAGATGATTCAGAACACTGAAATTCATGTGTGCAGCCCCGTAAACACGGCCTCACAGCCCCCTCCGAATTCGCCTTTGCTACCTGCTGATCCATCCATGAATAATCATGAGTCACACCTTCTAACTGGGTGTCAGTCGTATAGGCAAAACAAACCGGCGCACGACTATTTGGATTAAACGAGAAAGATAAGTGCTGTCCGTCTAGATTAACCCCGGCTTTCACCCGCTCGTCGTTCATTGCCAAATGTGATGCCATGGAACCGCCAAACGAGTGACCAAACGCCGCTAGTTTGTCGAGATCAAGGTGTCCACTTAACCGCGTTGATTGTTCACCGCTGGCAATGTCTGGCAGTGCGTCTAATAACAGTTGGTTATTCTTTAGCCAAGGCTGAAAGTTGCTAACCGCCTTGCTCATGCTCTCTTGCTCATACTGTTGCGCTCGTTGCTTCCATTCAGCCAACGATTGGCTCTGACGTATACGCTCAATATGTTCCGAAATTTTACTTGCTATTTCGGCATTGAAATCATCAGCGCTGATAGCAACACTGGCCTTCTGAGGCACTAAATCGCCATTGACCCGCTTCACAACCAGACTATGCCCGGGATGACCTAATGCCAGTACGACAAAACCATGACTCGCCAGCTGCTCCACATTGGTCAAGTTCTGTTGAGCAAAAGAACCATAGCCGTGATTAAAGAGGAGTACAGGGTGTTGTCCGGCCAGCACCTCAGCGTTAATAATAGACTCAGTAGGACGTTCATCCGTCATCAACTCTCCCGGGAACCCTTGTTGTACGCCGAATGCTTCAGCGATATAAGCTGGCATATAAGGTAATCGTTCATCATCAGTACTTGCGGTCGCCGGATACCAGGCTGTGACATGAACAAATTGATCACCTTCGGTGACTTCAAACTCAGTCACCCCCACCTTGTGCTCACCATCAGGCGCAGGTCTGTCGGGGGCCGGCAACAACATCACGGCTCCCACGAACAACACCAGCAAGAAAATAACACCAACACCAATCCGGACAAACCACTTCATAATATTTTCCATACACGTCAACTAGATACTGAAATTTGACAGTGGTTAGCAACAGGTGCAAGCAAATATCCGCCCCTAGTGTTTATATTATCTATTGCAGACTTAATTCTCGCACATTTCACACATCCAAACCCAAGACCGAAAGGTAATAACCTTTATATAGTAAAACATGTGTTTACTCGCCAATAATATATAGGGCTACAACTTAGCCGCAAGTTCAAAAACCTGCTCTCCCCACTTGGTACGTTGCTGTTTAGATGAACTGATAACAGGGCCTATGTACATTGCAGGCCGTACGGTAATGCCACAAAACTCCAGCACGGTTCGTTTTAATTGTTTATAGATGGGATTACCCTGAACCCAGCGATAGTAAAGTGGTGGGGTATCCATGGTGAGAATAATATCGGCACTTCGGCCTCGAAGAAGTTTGTCTGGTATCGTCTTGCCGTCTTGGTACTTGAAGGCAAATCCTGATAAGAATGTTCGGTCTATCAGCCCCTTTAATTTTGCGGGCATCCCTCCCCACCAAACTGGCAGAATTAATACCACATGCTCGGCCCACTTCACTAGCGACTGAAACTCCGCCAAATCCGGTTCGAGAGACTGGACTTTGTCATAACCGCTGTGCAAATCGAGATCGAACTTCAGTTCACTAACCGAAACAACCTTAACCTCATGATTCCTTTGTCCTGATACAACATATTGCTCAGCCAACTCATGGCAAAAGCTGCTTTCTTTAGGGTTTCCATTAATAACCAGAATTTTTTTTACTCATAATGCTCTTCCTGTTCAACTTGGGGGCAGCATAAACCTTGCCCCTAGGGGAAGAGTCAATAAGCAATTATCACCTTTTATTAGGTGATATTTGTGTTCCGGAGACACTCCTCTATTTCCGAACGATAGATACAAATTCGCTTATTCTTTTCCTTCAGAGCCTCTATCTCAGCATCAACTTGCCATTGCTTAGTATCGAGCAACGCCATCACTTCGTACCAGTCGAGCGTGTTGCGACTCACGACAAGCTTCTGTAACTCCGACAGACTGATCCCTAGCATTTGCGCTTGTTTGATTAGCTTAACGAACTCAACATCTTCGGCGTTATAGACGCGGTAGCTGCCTTCGCGATGAACATCAGTTAGCAACCCGATGTTTTCATATAAACGGATTGCCTTTGGTGAGGCTCCAGTACGCTTGGCTATTTCTCCGATATACACATTGATTCTCCGTTCCATATCCGTATTCATACCCTACCTCAACTAGCTTTGTCCGACCAACTATCAGGCACCAATTGGTAGCATCCAAACACCTTGAAGTCGTTTGGGTATAAACTTCGTAATAGCACCAACTAGGCTTCACAATTCATGAAGAGGAACCTGGAGCATGGCAAGAGCATTAATTGTATTGACCAGTCACTCCCAAATGGGTGATACAGATGAAAAGACCGGTTTCTGGCTATCAGAGCTCACCCACCCCTACTACGCTATAGTCGATCGTGGTATCGACGTCGACATCGTTTCAATACAGGGCGGCGAAACGCCTGTCGACCCACGGAGCTGGGATGAAGATGACAAACTGAATGTTCGCTTTATGGCGACACCAGAACTAACCATTCTCTTGAAAAATAGCCCATCATTGGATGACATTGATCCGAGCCACTATCAAGCAATCGTCTTTGCCGGAGGTCACGGCACTATGTGGGATTTTCCCGATGATCCCGATGTACAGGACAAAGCAGCAACCATCTATGAGCAAGGTGGAATTGTCGCAGCTATTTGCCATGGTCCCGCCGCCCTTCTCAACCTTAAGCTTTCAGACGATTCTCTGCTTATTAGCGATAAGCGTGTTGCCGCTTTTAGCAATGCAGAGGAAGACGCCGTGCAGCTGACGGATATTGTGCCATTCTCGCTACAGGACGAGCTGATAATCAATGGAGCGCATTATATTGAGCAACCGGCCTGGACTGCAACGTAGTCATCGACGGTCGGCTCGTGACAGGCCAGAACCCACAATCTGCTGCAGGTGTCGGCGAGGCTGTTTGTGAATTGCTTAAGAAATAGCGACTAGAATAGCTTTAGGGACGAGGATTAAGACGATAAAAGTGGTGGCAAAGCAGTACCATCTGCTTTGCCACGTGTTGAAGTGCTATTTTTCAGGCAAAGGCTTATAGAAGCTATTCTGATAGGCAAGGCTACCCCAGAGCGCATTCGCGTGGGCCATCTTAACCATAGGTTGAGGCTGTTCCTGTTCAACTAAATCTGTTGTATTCGCATTATATGAGAACCCTTTCGGATCCCTATCCGGCTGGAAAATAACAACATCGTTGTTATTATCCATCCATGCGAAGTTTTTATAGAACTGCATCATCGCCCGCAGGTTCTTGCTATCAATGTTTTGTGTCAGATCATGCCCTATCATCGGGTTATAACTATCAACGCCAATGAGTGACAACAACGTCGGAGGAATATCAATCTGACTAGCCAAGCGCGAGTCCTCTTTAGCATCAATCCCTTCGCCTAAAATAACGGCAGGAATATGGAAGCTATCAATGGGCACTAATTGACTGCCATAGGCACGTGAATCGTGGTCTGCTACCACTACAAACACGGTATCATCCCAATAAGAAGATTGCTTTGCCTGCTTGAAGAACTCCCCCAATGCATAGTCGGAGTATTTTGCCGCATTTTCGCGCGTTTGCTTTGGCTCGTTGTAGGGCGTTATACGTCCATCCGGATACTCGAACGGGCTATGATTGGAAGACGTAAAGACCAAGCTGAAAAATGGCTTATCTGAGGTATTCAGCTTTGAAAACTGCTCATGGGCCTTTTGGTACAAATCTTCATCTGACGCCCCCCAAGAACCAACAAATGAAGGATCCTTGAATGTCGGAAAGTCCTGCATATCCTCAAAGCCGTTGCCCAGGAAGAAACTCTTCATATTGTCGAAGTGGCTTTCCCCTCCATAGATAAATTGGGTGTGGTATCCCTTACTCCGCAATAGACCCGCAATAGTGAAAAAGCCGGTTTGGCTCTTACCAAGTTTGACCACAGCACGCGAAGGCGTTGGAGAAAAACCAGTAATAACCGCCTCGATACCGCGTATTGAACGTGTCCCTGTCGAATACATACGAGTGAAGTTCCAGCCTTCTTGCATCAACCCATCAAGATTCGGCGTTAACGGCATTCCTCCGAGACCACCGACATATCTTGCCCCTAGGCTTTCTTGCAGCAAGATAACAAGATTCTTTGGCTTGCCCTTATACGTTGCAGGGTGGTAGGCCATAGTAGGGATCTCACTCGAGACAAAATCTTGCCTCTCTCGCCCTGTCGACTGGCGTACAAGTGAGATAACCTCTTCGTTATCCATTTTATCGTAATACTTACTTGCACTGTCTTCGGCTGACATTTGCTTTACAGCAAACACCATCGAGTACGATGAATTGAGTACCAGATCATTCATTAGTGGATCGGTCGAAAACGCGACCATCGCTGGGTTTAGCGGCCTGTGACCAAGGGTTGATCTTGCCCCCATAACACCCGTTGCAACAACCAATAAAGCTAAAGGGATCCGCCAGTACCAACGCGGAAATACAAGGCCTGACACCAAATGACGAGTCAACTTCCAACCGAAAAAATATTGTCGCTAAACTGACAACAGCACCGATAAACAGCTCGAGTTTGTACCCGCTCCAGAGCATACCAAATACTTCTTTGGGGTAAACCAGGTATTCAACAAACAGACGGTTAGGACGAACATCATACTCCATGATGAAGGAAGCGTCGCCAGTTCCATATATACCAACAGCCATAAACCGAGTAACAACCAAACTCGCAGAACAAACAACCATGCTCTGCCAATCAATCCATTACTGGCAAAAAGACAAGTCAATAATCCGGGCAAAATAAGCAGGTAACTCAGCGTCGCAATATCGATGCGTATCCCGCTAAAAAAAATATATCAAACCATCCATTCGCTTCCGTGACACGATCACTGTGCCATAGACTTAAGCCAACACGAGATATGGAGAGAATAAAAAGGAAAATTAATAAGGCGGCACCGATAGGATAGAGAATACCCAACCGTTTTTTTTGACAATATCTGTCATTTTTACTTCCTGTAAGTAAACTTGCTACGAAATAACTAAGTTTGAATAAACGATATACACCCAAGTTAATATCGACATTATAAGAGTCAGCAATACTGCCGCTGATCCCATATCTTTTGCTTGTCCGGAAAGCTCATGCTTTTCCAGGCCGATACGATCAACAACAGCCTCAATGGCTGAGTTAAGTAACTCGACCACAATAACCGCCAGCACTGAGCCAATTAATATCAACTTCTCAAGTCCGCTTACCGGCAGCAACAGAGCTACTGGTAGCAATACACAAAATGCCACCAATTCTTGCCTAAAAGCTGCTTCGCAACGCCAGGCAGCACACAATCCCAGCCACGAATATTTCGTTGCATAGATAAGACGAACAAATCCTGTTTGTTTATTATTCACACCACACCCGCATTAAACACGCCAAAGATATACTCTAATAGCATCATTAGGGTGAAAAATAGGTGAAAAGTTCCAAGGTGTACACTTATTTATTTCAGAAACTTTAACATGACACAAAATATACAAGCAAAAAGATGCACCCAGACTCATATAAAAGTTTATAGCAAAATAAACTTATTATTTATGAGTCAACATCATAAGAATCAATATTATCCTTCCCAATAAATTAACCTTATTTTATATAAGTCTTTCCTTTTATTTGCAGTCAATAGTTTGGCTATTAAATTAGAGTATTTCCTCCTTATGTTGGCCAAAATTACTTTTTTTTATAGGATTGCAGTAGTAGCCAGCTTGTCAACAACCATCCTTCTCACATGAGTTTTTCTCATAATGTTATCAGCCACTTAATATCATACCGTTACAAAATATTTCATCAAAAGAATCGGTAAAACACATCCGCTTATATGCGTCTTTTTTTTCATTGCTACACTATACTGTTAGCAGATAGGCGTTCAATGACATCATGGATGATATATGAAGCTAGCTTTTCTCCGATTTTTAACACTGCTATTTCCGTTATTATCAATAACGGCAGCGGCTGCATTTTACATCTACCATGGAGATGTCATCCAGTTAGAGCAGCGTATCCAGGAGAGAGAGCGTAATCTTCATCAGTCAGCACTGCATATCACCAGGCTCCATTTTGCGCCCATTATTGATGATCTACGCTATTTAACCCAAAAAGCTAATGAACTAAGTATCAATTCACACAGTACAGCCCAACAAAAAGATATTCTGGCCAATACGTTCAAACGGATGACTCAAACCCGAGCTTATTATGATCAAATTCGGCTCATCAATGCTCAAGGTCTTGAAGTTATCCGTATCAACATGAAAGATGGCCAGGCATACCGAATTCCAGAAAAACAGCTTCAGGACAAAAGCCACCGTCCCTATGTTCAGGAGTCGCTCCAGATCAGCCCCGATACTTTTTATACTTCGCAATTTGACTTGAACATGGAAAACGGCCAAATAGAAACCCCGATCAAACCCATGTTGCGCTTCATAAGTCACTTTATAATCAACGGTGAGAGCTGGCTTATTTCACTCAACTATCAAGGGCGCGACTACCTCGCTGAGCTGGATAATCAATATAACTGGAGTGATGGCCAAAGCTGGCTAGTCAACAACGAGGGGAACTGGCTGCTCGGCCCCACATCTGATAGTGCTTGGCAGTTTATGCCATCGCGACAAAATACACAGGGCCAAGATTTCTTCCAGACACATCCTGCCCTGTGGGAGCAAATCAAGTTCAGTGGAAGCGGCCAAGTATTACAAGGTGAATATCTTTATACATTCACCCGTTTTTTTTCCGGTGACAAATTCATAGGAGATGAGCTTTTCACTCTGCCTTTGACGGCACAGATCTTCCGTGGACAATCATTTCTCGGATAAACATGAACGAGGCAGTGTTCGAGCTGGCCTTTTCTCAACAACGTATGGTGAAATTTGCCATATTTACCCTCTTAATCATGACCTTGGTGTCGGGTTGCATTGTGCTCGCCTGGCACCTGTTACACATGCTTCGTCACGAAAAGAGTCTAAAGCAAGACATTGAGGATGTAGCACTTAAATACTCGACCGTACTTGAACACGCTCCAGATGGGTTGATTACCATTAGCCAGGATATGACGATCAATACGATCAATAAAGCCGCGGGCCATATCCTCAATATAAATGTGCAATCTGCCAAAGGTAAAAACCTGATTAAACTCATTAACGGACACAAAAACCGTGAACAAATGAAAAAAAATTGGTTGATGAAGTTCGGGAGAATAAAGCAAAAGACAACCATCATCCGGTTAAAACACGTATCCAGCTAAGTAGTTTGAAGACCCGGCATATTGAGTTTATCGCTACCGAAACGACCTATAGCTCCAGCAGTGAGTTACTGTTGAATTTCAGGGATGTAACTTACTGGATTGAACGCGAAGAAAAGCTCAAAAGCATGTCTCGCGCGCTGGAGCAAAGTAATGACTCTATTGTCATTACCAACCACAGCGGCATCATAGAGTACGTCAACCAGGCGTTTGAAAAATTTACGGGGGTAAGATCCAAGGATATCATCGGCGCACAGTCTTCGACGCTACTTAAGCGGACGCTTGATGATGAAAAAGATGTACGGAAAGTTCAGGAGCAATTAAAAAAAACGGCCAGACAATCCACCGAGTTCTCGCACGAAGGCAAGATGACGATAGTATCCTTTATGAAGAGAAAACTATCTCTCCTATCAGGAATAACCGAGGCAAGATAAGTCACTATATATCGATGGGTAAAGATATCACTGAACGCGTGCTGTTTGAGAGCAAACTACATAAACTTGCTCACTACGACTTACTGACCGAACTTCCCAATAGAACGCTACTCCAACAATTTCTCGAGAAGGCTATCGAAGCGGCTAAACAAGATCTTAGCAGCATTGCATTATTAACGATCGATCTTGACCATTTCAAAAAAAATCAATGACTCACTAAGCCATGATACCGGAGACAAAGTCCTACTAGCGATATCTAACGTATTAACAGTTCACTACGGGAGGATGATCTTCTGGCTCGATTAGGTGGAGATGAGTTCGCTATTATCATCAAGCAAGGTGTAGAGCCAGAAAACATAGTCAATATGGCTAACCGCATCATAAAGCATATCAGCGAACCCCTATGTATCGATAACAAAGAGCTATTTATTACCGCCAGTATGGGGGTTAGCATATTTCCTGACGATAGCAACGACATAGAGACCTTGTTGAAAAATGCTGATATTGCCTTGTATCGCGCCAAGGAAGAAAGCCGAAACAAATTCTGCTTCTTTACTCAACAAATGGGTTTAGACAGTATCAAGCGTATACAACTTGAGTCTGAATTGAGAAAATCAATAGGCACTCAACGATATCAATTTTACTACCAACCCAAAGTAAATGCTATCACGCATGATATCTGTGGTATCGAGGCATTATTGCGTTGGGAGGATGAAAATGGCCAGATTCAACCACCACTTGATATTATCCCCATCCTTGAACACTCAGGTTTGATCATCGAAGCCGGTGAATACCTCATTCAGCGGGCATGCCGACAACTTAAGAAATGGCAACAAGAAAACCACCTGCTCCACTTTGCTCTCAACATTTCCGCCCGTCAGTTGCTTTACTCCAATATTGTTGAAACGGTCAGTAAGGCGATAGAAGAGACTGGCTGTGATCCACAATACCTCGAGCTTGAAATTACTGAGAGCGTGATCATGGCAGATGTTAAAACTGCGCTGAACAAACTGATGGGGCTAGAAGCACTTGGGGTTAAGATCGCTATCGATGATTTCGGTACCGGGTATTCATCTTTAGCTTACCTCAGCCGCTTTCCTATCCATATCCTGAAAGTTGATCGAGAGTTTGTCAAAGACCTACCTAAAAACAAGGATAACATCACTATTACTCGCTCTATCGTTGAGCTTGCTCATAACCTTGATATGGTCGTCGTGGCCGAAGGCGTGGAAACAGAAGCTCAAGAGCAGTTTTTAGCCAGTATTGGAGTTGAAGAGTTTCAAGGCTTTTACTTTGGTGCACCAATGCCACTAGAGGAATTCGAACGGCAATACCTTACAGCGCCAGATATACATCTTATCAGTGAACAACTATGCAAAGATATATAATCGGGAATAGCATTTGTTGCTTTACCTGTTCGGGCATATAATCGAATTTATAGAACCAAAGAACACCGACAGCCTTAAGGTATCCATATGAGTTTTAGTGAACATTTAGACAACTTCATTAAACAGCGAGACAAGCAGCCTCAACCTGCAACAAAAACGACATTTAGACGTCAATATGCAGTGCAGGAACCAACGAACCAGAGTGTCGCCCGTGATGCCATCGCAAAAGCTCAAGAAGATGCGTCAAAACAAGCGACCATAGATACCAAGTCACTGCATGTCCGTATCAATGGCCGATGTGTTACAGAAAACGAAGCTCAGGTGGTTGATCAACTAAAAGTTGACTCAACACCAGCCAACCAAGATCGCATCGACTATATCAAACAACTAAGAAAAGAGCTGAAGCTTAAAAAAAACGCTCATCTTAAAAGTCCCCCATAGCTAAGGCAATCGCGCTAATAAACATCGGTTCTCACACAAACCGATTTAGCGCTGCATTTTGTGATTTTCCCATTTAACCTCATTTCTAACTTTACTCATGAAAATCGAATGTCATTTTATTAAAACATTTACTTTTTGATTATTTTTTTTGAACAAAAAAAAGTAGTTTGAAAAACAAGCTAAACCAGTATAAATGGAATGATATTGCGATCTATTAAAATATTTTCAAAGCTGATTCAAAAAAAACACCGGTGAAAAAAAACACCCCAAAAGACCACATTTCAACCACATCGATATATATATACTTCTTTCATATATCAAACAGACTCATCAACAAAACTCTCACATGACCAGCTTGGTCAAACTTTAACCACCAATAATGGCATCACACACAAAAACCAACATAAGATGCTGTATATAAAGAACTTTGTTCAACCAGT
>LLEN01000060.1_pt1 | contig 23208 bp, 22 predicted proteins | sample 595881 | NCBI WGS metagenome assembly LLEN01 (sample SAMN02919314, study PRJNA255460) | bioreactor metagenome | biome: chemostat; feature: culture 2012_10.3; material: sediment; isolation source: day86 10degC chemostat 2012 inoculated with Wadden Sea sediment taken from... | place: Germany: Bremen ...
TTGTTGCAACAATCGTTGAATAATATTTGACGACACGGTACCAAAAAGGGCATCATTTGATGCCCTTTTTCTGCGTTTGAATTTTGATTAGTGTATTTTTTTGATCAGAGATGCAGAATTAAAGATCATTGAGATGAAGTTTTATATATGTAATTAAAGCTTTAGTGCTTTCCTTCATTTATGGCCTCGCACTTGCGGGGTTATTTTCGTCTATATTGAGACTAGTTACAGGTTGGTTGTATGAAAGCGAATGCCGAAAACCAAAGCAGCTCTAGCAGTATGGATGGCCTAAAATGGGTCGCTATATTTGCTTTGCTAGCTGCCGCTGTGGTTGGTAATTACCTGTACAGTGATGTTTCTGTAGTGTTGCGTGCTGCTGCAGTTGTAGCCCTTGTGGCTGCGGCTGGTGGTATTGCCGCACTTACAGCAAAAGGTAAAACCGCGATTACGTTTGCCCGTGAATCGCGCATGGAAGTCCGCAAGGTAGTATGGCCTACTCGTCAGGAAGCTACGCAGACAACCTTTATCGTTTTAGCTGTCACTGTCATTATGGCGTTAGCTTGTGGGGTATCGACGGCATCATGGTCCGTTTAGTCCGCCTAGTTACCGGTGTGTGAGGTAAGAGTTCATGAGCGAAGCTCCAAAAAAAACGATGGTATGTAGTACAGGCCTTTTCAGGTTTTGAAGGTCGTGTAGCGCAATCACTACGTGAGCATATCAAAATGCATGGCATGGAAGACTGCTTTGATGAGGTCCTGGTACCGACAGAGGAAGTGGTTGAGATGCGTGCAGGACAGCGCCGTAAGAGTGAACGCAAGTTCTTCCCTGGCTATGTGCTTGTACAGATGGTGATGAACGATGAGACATGGCATCTGGTACGTAGTATCCCTCGTGTAATGGGGTTCATCGGCGGTACTTCGGACCGTCCAGCTCCTATCTCTGATAAAGAAGCGGATGCCATTCTTAACCGTCTTCAGCAAGCAAGTGAATCACCAGTTCACAAAACTGTGTTTGAGCCAGGTGAAGTTGTCCGTGTTACCGATGGTCCGTTTGCAGACTTTAACGGTGTGGTTGAACAAGTCGATTACGATAAGAGCCGTGTGAAGGTTTCTGTGTCGATCTTCGGCCGTGCAACACCTGTTGAACTTGAATTCGGTCAGGTTGAGAAAAGCTGATCAATAATTAATCAGCTTTTATTGTCAGGGGTGTGAAATTGGACTATAATTTCGCGCCCTTTCGTTAGACGGGGAGTCTGTTTTTTTTACAAATAGACGTTCGAACCCAAATTTAGGTATATAGCAATGGCTAAAAAAAAGTAGAAGCTTACATCAAGCTGCAAGTTGCAGCTGGTGCAGCAAACCCAAGTCCACCGGTTGGTCCAGCTCTTGGTCAGCACGGTGTGAACATCATGGAATTCTGTAAAGCGTTCAACGCTAAGACTGACTCAATCGAGAAAGTCTACCGACTCCAGTTGTTATCACTGTATACAATGATCGTTCTTTCACGTTCATTACTAAGACTCCACCTGCAGCTGTTCTTCTGAAGAAAGCAGCAGGCGTTAAGTCTGGTTCTGGCCGTCCTAACACTGAGAAGGTTGGTACTATTACTGACGCTCAGGTTCAGGAAATCGCTGAAACTAAAGCGGCTGATATGACTGGTGCTGACATCGAAGCTATGAAGCGTTCGATTGCTGGTACTGCTCGTTCAATGGGCCTAGTGGTAGAGGGTTAAGACAATGGCAAAACTGACTAAGCGCATGCGCGTTATCCGTGACAAAGTTGATGTTACTAAAGAGTACGAAATCAACGAAGCTGTTGCTCTTCTTAAAGAACTAGCTACTGCTAAATTTACTGAAAGTGTTGACGTTGCTGTTAACCTTGGCATTGATGCACGTAAATCAGATCAAAACGTTCGTGGCGCAACTGTGCTACCACACGGAACTGGTCGTGATATCCGTGTTGCTGTGTTCACTCAAGGTGCTAACGCAGAAGCTGCTAAAGAAGCTGGTGCTGATCTAGTGGGTATGGAAGAACTTGCTGATCAAGTCAAGAAAGGCGTGATGGACTTTGACGTTGTTATCGCATCTCCAGATGCAATGCGCGTTGTAGGCCAGCTTGGTACTATTCTTGGTCCACGCGGTCTTATGCCAAACCCTAAAGTTGGTACTGTAACTCCTAACGTTGCTCAAGCAGTTAAAAATGCGAAGGCTGGTCAGGTTCGTTACCGTAACGACAAGAACGGCATCATCCACACTACTATCGGTAAAGTGGATTTTGACGCAGCAAACCTTAAAGAGAACCTAGAAGCACTTCTAGTTGCTCTGAAGAAAGCGAAGCCTTCTTCTGCTAAAGGTACTTTCATTAAGAAAGTAAGCATCTCCACCACTATGGGTGCAGGTGTTGCGCTAGACCAGAACACTCTGGAAACTAGCTTATAAAACTGATTTGCGGAATTGCCAGGTTAGTGTATAATTTGGCGTTCACAAATTCATGGCTGAGGCTAATTGCTTGTTAATTAGCCTTCGTCCAAGACCGTAGGCGTTCTTAGGAACTTAATATTACCTACGTAGACGGTGCCAGAACATGATTGATGTAAGTCATTCTTGGATCTGCGCCGTAAATACTCTCCTGTCATACTGACAGTGAGTGGTGTAATTTCTGGGGTAACCCAGCTAAATCCAGGAGCTATTCCAATGGCATTAAATCTTCAAGACAAAAAAAAGCAATTGTTGCTGAAGTCAACGAAGCTGCCAATGGTGCCCTGTCTGCAGTTGTTGCTGACTCTCGTGGCGTTGCAGTTGGTGCGATGACTTCTCTACGTAAACAAGCTCGTGAAAACGGCGTTTACCTGAAAGTTGTTCGTAACACACTAGCACGCCGTGCAGTTGAAGGTACTGATTTTGAATGTCTTAAAGACATTTTTGTTGGTCCGTCACTGATCGGTTTCTCTAACGAGCACCCAGGTGCTGCAGCGCGTCTTTTCAAAGACTTCGCTAAAGAGAACAAAGATTTCGAGATCAAAGCAGCCGCATTCGAAGGCGCTGTTGCTGACGCAGAAATTCTTGCGACACTACCAACTTACGACGAAGCGATTGCACGCCTAATGATGTGCATGAAAGAAGCTTCAGCTGGCAAGCTGGTACGTACTATCGCAGCTGTACGCGATCAGAAAGAAGAAGCAGCGGCTTAATTGTCCTTGTTTTATCTGAACGCTATATTAAATTAATTGTTGATTTCAAAGAGAATTGTTATGTCTATCACTAACGAGCAAATCCTAGACGCAGTTGCAGAAATGTCTGTAATGCAAGTTGTTGAGCTTATCGAAGCTATGGAAGAAAAATTCGGTGTTACTGCTGCAGCTGCAGTTGTAGCAGGCGGCGCAGCAGCAGAAGCTGCTGAAGAGCAAACTGAGTTTGACGTAATCCTAACAACTGTTGGTTCACAGAAAGTACAGGTTATCAAAGCTGTACGTGGCGCAACTGGTCTAGGTCTTAAAGAAGCTAAAGGCCTAGTAGACGGCGCTCCAGCACCTCTTAAAGAAGGCGTTGACAAAGCTGAAGCTGAAGCTCTTAAAGCTCAGCTAGAAGAAGTTGGTGCTTCTGTTGAAATTAAGTAATTATTACTTAATTTCTTAGCCTGAAAAGGCTAATGGCTGGTGGCAAATTGCCACCGGCCTTTTTGCGCTGTAGGGTAGTGGTGTTTTTCACATTGTTTTGCAACCACTAACTGTGCAAAAAAAATAGCTCTGATCATAGAGCTGTTCCTACAATAAACAGTGTTATTAGTCACTGCTCCTCGTTTTGAGCAGTTTGGATCACTTATCAGCGATCTGAGGAACCTATGGTTTACTCTTATACCGAGAAAAAGCGTATCCGTAAGGATTTTGGTAAGCGTCCACAAGTGTTGGACATACCATACTTGCTGTCGATCCAGCTTGAGTCTTTTAAAAAGTTCATCGAGCAGGATCCGGAAGGGCACTACGGCCTAGAAGCTGCCTTTCGTTCTGTTTTTCCAATTCAGAGCTATAACGGCAATTCCGAGCTGCAATACGTTAGCTATCGTCTCGGTGAGCCGGTCTTCGATGTTAAAGAATGTCAGATTCGTGGCGTAACATACTCTGCACCATTGCGTGTGAAGCTACGTCTTGTCATGTATGACAAAGATGCGCCAGCTGGCACCGTAAAAGACATCAAAGAACAAGAAGTTTACATGGGCGAGATTCCGCTCATGACTGATAACGGTACATTCGTTATTAACGGTACCGAGAGGGTTATCGTATCCCAGCTGCACCGTAGCCCGGGTGTATTCTTCGACAGCGATAAGGGTAAAACCCACTCCTCAGGTAAAGTGCTATATAATGCACGCGTAATCCCATACCGTGGTTCATGGTTGGATTTCGAGTTTGATCCTAAGGATAACGTATTCGTACGTATTGACCGTCGTCGTAAGCTACCAGCTTCAATTATTCTACGTGCACTAGGTTACACAACCGAGCAAATTCTTGGCATGTTCTTCGATAAGGTAAACTTCGAAGTTCAAGGCAAGTCTCTGGTTATGGAACTTGTGCCTGACCGTCTGCGTGGCGAAACTGCAAGCTTCAACATCGAAGCAAACGGTAAGCTATACGTAGAGCAGGGTCGTCGTATTACAGCCCGTCATATTCGCCAGCTTGGCAAAGACGGTGTTGATCATATTGAAGTACCTGTTGAATACATCGTTGGTAAAATCGCATCACGTGATTACGTGAACGAGGAAACTGGCGAGCTAATTGCAGCTGCGAACCAAGAACTAAGCCTAGAAACTCTGGCTCTGCTTTCTCAAGCGGGTCACAAGTCACTAGAAGTTCTGTTCACCAATGACCTGGATTACGGTCCGTACATGTCTGACACCATCCGTGTCGACAGCACGACTGACCGTCTGAGTGCGCTAGTTGAAATCTACCGTATGATGCGTCCTGGTGAGCCACCAACGCGTGAAGCAGCAGAGCAGCTTTTTGAAAGCTTGTTCTTCTCAGAAGATCGTTACGATCTATCTGCAGTTGGTCGTATGAAGTTCAACAGTTCTCTTCTTCGTGATGAGACAACTGGTTCAGGCATTCTTGATCACAGCGATATTATCGAAGTGATGAAGAAACTGATCGAAATCCGTAACGGCCGTGGTGAAGTTGATGATATCGACCACCTTGGTAACCGTCGTATTCGTTCAGTTGGTGAAATGGCTGAAAACCAGTTCCGTGTTGGTCTAGTTCGTGTTGAGCGTGCTGTTAAAGAGCGTCTAAGCCTAGGCGATCTTGATGCAATCATGCCTCAGGACCTAATCAATGCGAAACCAATTTCTGCGGCAGTAAAAGAGTTCTTTGGCTCTTCTCAGCTGTCTCAGTTTATGGACCAGAACAACCCGTTGTCAGAAGTTACTCACAAACGTCGTATTTCGGCGCTTGGTCCAGGTGGTCTGACTCGTGAACGTGCTGGCTTTGAGGTTCGAGATGTACACGCGACTCACTACGGTCGTCTATGTCCAATCGAAACGCCTGAAGGTCCAAACATCGGTCTAATCAACTCACTTTCAGCGTTCGCTCAGTGTAATCCTTACGGTTTCCTGGAAACGCCTTACCGTAAAGTGGTTGATGGTAAAGTTACCGAACAAATTGAATACCTGTCTGCAATCGAAGAAGGTCAGTATGTAATCGCTCAGGCGAACGCCGCGCTTAACGAAGACGGCTCTTTCGCTGACGAACTGATCACAGCTCGCCAGAAAGGTGACTCAGGTCTGCACCCACGTGACCATGTACAGTACATGGACGTTGCAACCAACCAGGTTGTATCGGTGGCGGCATCTCTGATCCCATTCCTAGAGCACGATGATGCTAACCGTGCCCTTATGGGTGCGAACATGCAGCGTCAGGCTGTTCCAACACTGCGTGCAGACAAGCCGCTAGTTGGTACAGGTATCGAACGTAACGTAGCGGTTGACTCCGGTGTAACAGCCGTAGCTAAGCGTGGCGGTCAGGTACAGTCAGTTGATGCATCTCGTATCGTTGTTAAAGTTAACGAAAGCGAGCTGGTACCAGGCGAAGCCGGTATCGATATCTACAACCTGACTAAGTACACCCGTTCTAACCAGAACACATGTATCAACCAGCGTCCTACTGTGATGCCGGGTGAACCTGTTGCTCGCGGTGATGTTCTTGCTGATGGTCCATCAACAGACCTTGGTGAGCTAGCGCTTGGTCAGAACATGCGTATCGCGTTCATGCCTTGGAACGGTTACAACTTCGAGGATTCCATCCTAGTTTCTGAGCGTGTTGTACAGGAAGATCGCCTGACAACTATCCACATCCAAGAGCTATCTTGTGTGGCGCGTGATACTAAGCTGGGTGCTGAAGAAATCACTGCGGATATCCCTAACGTGGGTGAAGCGGCGCTTTCTAAGCTGGACGAATCAGGTATCGTTTACATTGGTGCTGAAGTTAAGGGTGGCGACATCCTAGTTGGTAAAGTGACACCTAAGGGTGAAACTCAGCTAACACCGGAAGAGAAGCTACTACGTGCTATCTTCGGTGAAAAAGCATCAGATGTTAAAGACTCTTCACTACGTGTACCAAACTCAGTGTCTGGTACGATCATCGACGTTCAGGTATTTACCCGCGATGGCGTAGAAAAAGACAAGCGTGCGCTTGAAATTGAAGAGATGCAGCTGAAAGAAGCGAAGAAAGATATCACAGAAGAATTCCAGATCCTTGAGGGTGGTCTTCTTGCTCGTGTTCGTACGCTTCTACTTTCTGCCGGTTACAGCGAAGAAAAAAAATTGCTTCGATGGACCGCGAGAGACTGTTTGCACAGACACTTGATGACGAAGGTCAGCAAAACCAGCTGGAACAGCTTGCAGAACAGTATGATGAACTGAAAGCTGAGTTCGATAAGAAGTTTGAAACCAAGCGTCGTAAGATCACACAGGGTGATGACCTAGCGCCGGGCGTACTTAAGATTGTTAAAGTATACCTAGCCGTTAAGCGTCGTATTCAACCTGGTGATAAGATGGCGGGTCGTCACGGTAACAAGGGTGTAATCTCTAAGATCAACCCTGTTGAAGACATGCCGTACGATGAGAAAGGTCAGACAGTTGATATCGTACTAAACCCACTGGGTGTACCTTCTCGTATGAACATTGGTCAGATCCTGGAGACTCACTTGGGTCTTGCAGCGAAAGGCATCGGTGACAAACTAAACGAGATGCTGAAGCAGCAGCAGGAGTTACATAAGTTCCGTAACTTCCTACAGAAAGTTTACGATCTAGGTGATACTCGCCAGAATGTAGACATTGCTGAATTGTCTGATGATCAAGTTCGCACACTCGTTCAGAACTTACGTGCAGGTCTACCTATTGCAACACCGGTATTTGATGGTGCTCCTGAGTCATCTATCAAAGAACTGTTGAAGCTAGGTGATCTACCTGAGTCTGGCCAGTTGAAACTGTTTGACGGTCGCACCGGTGACATGTTTGAGCGTCCTGTAACTGTTGGTTACATGTACATGCTGAAACTAAACCACCTGGTTGATGACAAGATGCATGCCCGTTCTACCGGTTCTTACAGCCTTGTTACTCAGCAGCCGCTGGGTGGTAAAGCTCAGTTCGGTGGTCAGCGTTTCGGTGAGATGGAAGTATGGGCGCTAGAAGCATATGGCGCTGCTTACACTCTACAGGAAATGCTAACTGTTAAGTCGGATGACGTTAACGGCCGTACGAAGATGTATAAGAACATCGTCGATGGCGACCATCGTATGGAACCTGGTATGCCGGAATCTTTCAACGTATTGTTGAAAGAAATCCGCTCGTTGGGTATCAACATCGAGCTGGAAGACGAATAATCCTCGGTTTACACCAAGATTTAATCGTTACTCCGGTATAAATATGAAGGCGCCAGCAGACTGGCGCTTTATGGGTCAACTCCTCACAGGAGCCAAATGTGAAAGACTTACTTAAGTTTCTGAAAGCACAACACAAGACTGAAGAATTTGATGCAATCAAAATCGGTCTTGCTTCACCTGACATGATCCGTTCATGGTCTTTTGGTGAAGTTAAAAAGCCAGAAACCATCAACTACCGTACTTTTAAGCCTGAGCGTGACGGTCTATTCTGTGCACGTATCTTTGGCCCGGTAAAAGACTACGAGTGTCTTTGTGGCAAGTACAAACGCCTGAAGCACCGTGGTGTTATCTGTGAAAAATGTGGTGTTGAAGTTACTCAGACCAAAGTACGTCGTGAGCGTATGGGTCACATCGAGCTAGCTTCACCTGTTGCCCACATCTGGTTCCTTAAGTCACTGCCATCTCGTATCGGTCTGTTAATGGACATGCCGCTGCGTGACATCGAGCGTGTACTTTACTTCGAATCTTATGTAGTAATCGAACCAGGTATGACCAACCTTGAGCGTAGCCAGCTGCTTTCTGAAGAGCAGTACCTGGATGCACTTGAAGAGTGGGGCGACGAGTTCGACGCTAAGATGGGTGCAGAAGCGGTTAAAGCACTTTTAGGCAATATGGACCTAAATGCTGAAATCGAGCTAATGCGCGAAGAGCTAGAAGAAACTAACTCTGAAACCAAGCGTAAGAAACTAACCAAGCGTCTTAAGCTTGTAGAAGCATTCCTACAGTCAGGTAACAACCCAGAGTGGATGATCCTGTCTGTACTGCCAGTACTACCGCCGGATCTACGTCCGCTGGTACCGCTAGATGGTGGTCGTTTCGCAACGTCAGATCTGAATGACCTGTACCGTCGCGTAATCAACCGTAACAACCGTCTGAAGCGTCTGCTGGATCTTGCAGCTCCTGATATTATCGTACGTAACGAAAAACGTATGCTTCAGGAATCTGTTGATGCATTGCTTGATAACGGTCGCCGTGGCCGCGCTATCACGGGTTCTAACAAGCGTCCTCTGAAATCTTTGGCTGACATGATCAAAGGTAAGCAGGGTCGTTTCCGTCAGAACCTTCTTGGTAAGCGTGTTGACTACTCAGGTCGTTCTGTTATCACCGTAGGTCCATACCTACGCCTGCATCAGTGTGGTCTTCCTAAGAAGATGGCACTTGAGCTATTTAAGCCATTCATCTATGGCAAGCTAGAGACTCGTGGCCTAGCGACGACGATCAAAGCTGCCAAGAAGATGGTTGAGCGCGAAGAAGCTGTTGTTTGGGATATCCTAGACGAAGTGATCCGCGAACACCCGGTAATGCTTAACCGTGCACCAACATTGCACCGTCTAGGTATTCAGGCATTTGAACCAGTACTAATCGAAGGTAAAGCGATTCAGCTTCACCCACTAGTGTGTGCGGCATATAACGCCGACTTCGATGGTGACCAGATGGCGGTACACGTACCTCTAACTCTGGAAGCACAGCTAGAAGCTCGTGCGCTGATGATGTCTACCAACAACATCCTATCGCCAGCGTCTGGTGATCCAATCATCGTTCCTTCTCAGGATGTTGTATTGGGTCTTTACTACATGACGCGTGAGAAAATCAACGCGAAGGGTGAAGGCATGTACCTTGCTGGACCTGCCGAGGCAGAGAAAGCATACCGTACCAAGAACGCAGAGCTTCACGCTCGCGTTAAAGTACGCATCACAGAGCATCGCTATGACGAGCAAGGCAACCTAGTTGCTGATACTAAGCTTATTGATACGACTGTCGGCCGTGCAATGCTATGGACGATCGTACCAAAGGGTCTTTCTTATGACCTAGTGAATACTGAAGCACTAGGTAAGAAGCAGATTTCTAAGTTGCTGAACACCTGTTATCGTGAACTGGGCATGAAAGAGACTGTCGTCTTTGCTGACCAGATCATGTACACAGGTTTTGCTTACGCTGCACTGTCTGGTGTTTCTGTTGGTATCGACGATATGGTCGTACCTGCTGCGAAATACACTAAGATCGCAGAAGCGGAAGCCGAAGTTGCTGAGATTCAAGAGCAATTCCAGTCTGGTCTTGTAACTGCTGGCGAACGCTACAACAAAGTTATCGATATCTGGGCAACAGCCAATGAGCAGGTTGCTAAAGCGATGATGGATAACCTGTCTGTCGAAACCGTAACTAACCGTGACGGCGAAGAAGAACAGCAGAAATCGTTCAACAGCGTATACATGATGGCCGACTCTGGTGCTCGTGGTTCTGCAGCGCAGATTCGTCAGCTTGCCGGTATGCGTGGTTTGATGGCTAAGCCGGATGGCTCAATCATCGAAACACCGATCACTGCGAACTTTAAAGAAGGTTTGAACGTACTACAGTACTTCATCTCTACTCACGGTGCTCGTAAGGGTCTTGCGGATACCGCACTTAAGACAGCGAACTCTGGTTACCTAACTCGTCGTCTAGTTGACGTAGCACAGGACGTAGTAATTACTGCGGATGATTGTGGTACTCATGCTGGTATTACCATGATGCCTCTAGTCGAAGGTGGTGATGTTAAAGAGCAACTAGGTGATCGTGTTCTTGGTCGTGTGGTTGCTGAAGACGTTATCAAGCCAGGTACTAACGACGTTCTTGCGCCGCGTAATACCCTTCTTGATGAGAAGTGGTGTGACATCCTGGAAGAGAATTCTGTTGACCAGGTGAAAGTACGTTCGGTTGTAACGTGTGAGAATGACTTCGGTTGTTGTAAGCTCTGTTATGGTCGTGATCTAGCGCGTGGTCACTTGATTAACACGGGTGAAGCAGTCGGTGTTGTTGCTGCTCAGTCAATCGGTGAGCCGGGTACACAGCTGACAATGCGTACGTTCCACATCGGTGGTGCGGCATCTGCAGCTGCTGCAGAAAACAGCATCCAGGTTAAGAACAACGGTTCGATGAAACTACACAATGCCAAGTTTGTTACTAACAGCGAAGGCAAGCTAGTTATCACTTCTCGTGCGTCAGAAATGAGCGTTATCGATGAGTTTGGTCGTACCAAAGAGAACTACAAACTGCCATATGGCTCACACCTAACTAAAGGTGATGCTGCGGAAGTTAAAGCTGGCGAAGTTATCGCTAACTGGGACCCGCACACAATGCCAATCATCACGGAAGTGGCAGGTCGTGCTCAGTTTGTTGACCTGATTGATGGCGTAACTATTTCTCGTCAGACTGATGAGCTAACGGGTCTGTCTATGATTACTGTACTTGACGCTGCAGAGCGTACCGGTGCAGGTAAAGACATGCGTCCGACAGTTAAGCTAGTTGATGAAAACGGTAACGATGTAATGATCGCCGGCACCGAGATGCCAGCACAGTACTTCTTGCCGGGTAAAGCAATCATCCAGCTTGAAGACGGTGCCATGGTTGGTATCGGTGATACGCTAGCACGTATCCCTCAGGCATCTGGCGGTACGAAAGATATCACCGGTGGTCTGCCACGAGTTGCTGACCTGTTCGAAGCACGTAAGCCGAAAGAGCCAGCAATTCTTGCTGAAATCACGGGTATGGTTTCGTTCGGTAAAGAGACAAAAGGCAAGCGTCGTCTGATCATCACACCTGCCGAAGGCAATGCATACGAAGAAATGGTTCCTAAGTGGCGCCAGCTAAACGTATTCGAAGGTGAGAAGGTCGAGAAGGGTGATGTAATCGCCGATGGTCCAGAGGCTCCGCACGATATTCTACGTCTACGTGGTGTACACGCAGTTGCAGAATACATCGTGAACGAAGTTCAGGAAGTTTACCGACTACAGGGCGTTAAGATTAATGATAAGCACATTGAGACTATCATTCGTCAGATGCTACGTAAGGTAACTATCAGCGTCGCTGGTGACTCTGAGTTCCTTCCGGGTGAGCAAGTTGAGTTCTCTCGTGTAACAATCGCGAACCGTAAGCTAGAAGCTGAAGGCAAGCTACCTGCTACATACGAGCGTGACCTACTGGGTATTACGAAAGCGTCTCTGGCAACAGAATCGTTTATCTCGGCAGCATCGTTCCAGGAAACGACTCGCGTACTAACAGAAGCTGCGGTTTCTGGTAAGCGTGACGAGCTACGTGGCCTGAAAGAGAACGTAATCGTTGGTCGTCTGATCCCTGCTGGTACCGGTTATGCGTATCATCAGAAACGTCAGCGTCAGCGTGATGCAGAACTAGAGCCTGTAGCACCTCAGGTTGATGCAGAGCAAGCGTCTCAAGATCTTGCAGCACTGCTAAATGCTGGCCTGAGCGACGAAAACTAATTAGGTTTCGTCTCTTGAGTTGAGCAAGAAAAAGGCACCCAATTGGGTGCCTTTTTGTTATTGGGGCTTTCAAAAAAAATCCCCAGAGCGATATCGCTCTGGGGATCGTAAGAGTTTCAGGGCAGAGGTAGCTTGTGTGTTTATTCGTGGCGCAGGTATTACGTGGCAGAATGTTGGAGTTTCTGCGGATCAGCGATAGGAACGGTGAATAACCCTAAGCCATGACACCTAAGTTCAGGGCCGTTAATTATCCGTATCCGTGTTCTCGCCTAAATTTTGGGTTTACGCCCCCGGCGGACACGCTAAGCTTTCACTGATCAGCTCGATTAAGTTATCTTCCAGAGCGAACCGAAGCTCAATCAGTTCACCGACCGAGGAAAGGTCACTATCTAAATCAGGGATATCACCACCGTCATCGATAGCACAATAACGATCGGTGAAATTCAGTAAAGGATCGGTAGTTTGGGTGATTTGTGAATAGAGTAACGAGATATCTTCGGTTGGCGAGTAACCTGTTGCATTCCAGCGTTCCATGACCATGTCATAGATTTTGAAATGGCCTTCGGAGATATAATCGACAAGTTGCTGGCTGAAAAGTTGAAGTTGTGAAGAGGTTGGAAGCTGGCGTGTATTGTTTTCAAACGGGGGAGCCCCGCTAACTTGCAATAGTCGATCAGTAGCTGCTGACGGGACATCAGCCAGTGATCGATGACATCGCTGGTGCCGCCCCACTGTTTTTGTACTTGTTCGAATTTACTTAACATGACCATGCCCTCATGATCGATCAGTACCGACACAAGGGGTACTGATAACGATACCTGTGAAACTCTTAAAAAAAAGAGAACCTTGTATTACGGATTAATATTCCGTTACTAAGTTAGATTGCCAGTAAAAACCGAACCCTGCAAGGATGGATGTGACATTGATGTTAAAAAAAACAAGAATTAGCGTATTGGTGTGTAGTTAAAGATCGCAAATTATATATGAGCAATCATACACTTCCACTAATGACCCAGGAGCAGATAGGCTTAAATAGCGAACAGGCCCGCTATATTGGTGAGTATAATGAAAGGCCTGTTTATTGGTTGGAAGCTGCTGAAAATTATAAGGAAGAAGACTTCTATTCTCAAAGAGAATTACTGACTCTCGACAGCGAGCTGTTCAACCTGGCAGGGAAGGCCACTCAGCTTTCTCATATGCTCCATAGCCAGGCATTTTGTCCGGCCTGTGGTGAGCCGTGCAAGTTGGCATCGAATGACTTGGCGATGGTTTGCCAAGGCTGCCATACCCACCATTATCCGCGATTATCCCCCTGTGTGATTGTTGCTGTCCGTAACCAGGACAAAATTCTCTTGGCCCAGCACCCTCGGCATAAAACCGGCATGTATACAGTGATTGCTGGATTTGTGGAGGCCGGAGAAACGCTGGAACAGTGTGTCGCCAGGGAAGTTGAGGAAGAAACTGGGGTCAAGGTAGCGAACATTCGCTATTTCGGCAGTCAGCCGTGGGCATTTCCGTCTAACCTGATGATGGGCTTTCTGGCTGATTATACAAGCGGTGAGCTTAAGCCCGATTATGAAGAGCTAAGTGATGCTATCTGGGCGACAAGCGATCAATTGCCGGCATTGGCTCCGGAAGGAACGATTGCCAGAGCGTTGATTGATTACACCCTAACCTTGATGGCGAATCGATAGGATAAAAAAAACCTCCTAAATGGAGGGGTAAGGTGCAGTTATTTGCTCTCTACGAGCAAAATCATTGTTATTATTGCTAGCGCGCAGATTTTGTATCATGGGAACCCTGTGAGTCGCAAACCTAGTGAACAGGTTGTTGCTATAAATATGATCGGCTTAACAATTGGACTCTTTTGTTGCTGTCATGGAGTGATACAATACGCCGCAGAATTAACCCATGGAGTCCAGAATGAGCGAATTAAAGAATGACCGCTACCTACGTGCGCTGTTGAAGCAACCGGTAGATTGCACACCTGTATGGATGATGCGTCAGGCAGGCCGCTATCTGCCAGAATACCGCGCTACACGTAGTGTTGCTGGTGACTTCATGTCGCTATGTAAAAATGCTGAGCTGGCGAGTGAAGTGACTCTTCAGCCGCTACGCCGTTTTCCGCTGGATGCCGCAATTCTGTTCTCAGATATCCTGACTATCCCGGATGCGATGGGCCTGGGGCTGTATTTCGAAGCGGGTGAAGGACCTAAGTTTGAACGTCCGATCACTTGCAAGGCAGATGTCGATAAAATTGGTTTGCCGGATCCAGAAGGCGAGTTGCAGTACGTGATGAATGCCGTCCGCCAAATCCGCAAGGATCTTCAGGGCGAGGTGCCACTGATTGGCTTCTCTGGTAGCCCGTGGACGCTGGCAACTTATATGGTTGAAGGTGGCAGCTCGAAGGCGTTCACCAAGATAAAAAAAATGATGTACGCAGAGCCGCAAACATTGCACCTGCTACTGGATAAACTAGCTGACAGCGTGATTGAGTATTTGAATGCCCAAATTAAAGCAGGTGCGCAATCTGTGATGGTATTCGATACCTGGGGTGGTGTTCTGACTCCGCGTGATTACAACGAGTTCTCGCTGCGCTACATGCACAAAATTGTTGATGGTCTGATCCGTGAAAACGACGATCGCCGTGTGCCTGTTACTCTGTTTACCAAAAATGGCGGTATGTGGCTGGAGCAAATTGCTGCCACGGGCTGTGATGCTGTGGGCCTGGACTGGACGATCAATATTGCTGATGCCAAGCGTCGTGTTGGTGACAAAGTAGCCCTTCAAGGCAATATGGATCCTTCAATGCTATATGCTCAACCAGAGCGTATTCGTCAGGAAGTAGCGACGATTCTGGAAGGATACGGCGACGAAGGTACCGGCCACGTGTTTAACCTGGGCCACGGTATCCACTTGGATGTGCCGCCTGAAAACGCTGGCGTATTTGTGGAAGCAGTACACGAGCTGTCTAAGCCGTATCACAAATAAGAGCAAATACGAGACCCTAGGTGACTAGTCGTTCCTAGGTTGAGTATGAAGAGCCCATGCAGTTTACTGCGTGGGCTTTTTGCTTTCTCGCTTCTCGAAACTAGTTTATTGAAATACCCAAATGCTGGTGGACGTAGTCGCGGATATACGGCACCACCTCAGCCTCAAACCACGGGTTTTTCTTCAGCCACAAAGTATTGCGAGGTGAAGGATGGGGCATGGGGATGAATTCAGGTGCCCATTGACGCCATGCTTTCACTGTTTCGGTCAATGTCTTGGGTTTGTTTTGCAGGTAGCGTTGCTGGGCATATTGGCCGACCAATAACGTCATACCGACATTAGGCAGCAATGGCCAAACCTGCGGATGCCATTGCGGAGCACATTCCGCTTTTGGAGGGAGATCGCCGGATTTCCCTTTTCCCGGGTAACATAGCCCCATCGGCATGATAGCGATTTGTGCAGGATCATAGAACGTATCGCAATCGAGTTCGAGCCATGTCCGCAGCCGATTGCCGCTCGGGTCGTTCCACGGGATCCCGGTTTCATGAACGCGCGTGCCCGGTGCCTGGCCGACAATCATCAGTTTCGCGGTGCGGGCAGCCTGTATCACCGGGCGGGGCCCGAGGGGAAGGTGATCCTTGCAGATCGCGCAGCGGCGGATTTGATCCAGCAGGTTATCAAGTTGTTGAACTGCCATAGCTGTTGCCTTTAGTCACTAATAACCACGATTGAAATCAACTTGGTACATCATTGGCTGTTGTTGGATATAACGTTGATAGTTTGCTTCAAATATTTCAAAAACCTGTTCAGGAAAGCTTTCTGCTGCGATATGAGGAGTAATGGTTATGTTAGGGTTCTGCCAGAAAGGGTGGCTCTCGTTGAGCGGCTCCTGCTTGAATACATCAAGATAGGCATGGGTTACGCAGCCTTGCTCGATGGCGGTCAGCAATCCCTGTTCGCATACGGCATTACCACGTCCCACATTAAACAGTAGCGTATTGCGGCAGTGGCTCAAGGTACGGGCATTGAAAAGATCATCGGTCTCCGTCGTAGCAGGGAGAGTGGAGACCAGAATATCAGCCATCGTCAACCCTTCAGCCAGCTGGGTGAGGGGGTAAATTCGGTCGAAGCTAGTTTCTCCTGTCTGGCCTGAACGGTTAATACCGATGACTTCAAGGCCAAAGGCTTTGGCAACACGTGCCAAATGAGTCCCGATGGAGCCGGTGCGAGAATGACCATAGTCCTCTTGTCCAGCGGAGAATACGGGAATCGTCGCCATTGGGCTTGAGATTGTTGTTGCCGGTATAGGCTGAGCTGGCGGGTATGATCTAGGGTATACCCCATGACATATTCCGCGATTAACTGGCCGAAATGACCCCGAATATTGGTCAGGGTATAGTCTTGTCGGATATCAGGCTGGATCAGAGCATCAATTCCCGCATAGGTAGATTGCAGCCAGCGTAGCGCCGGATAACGCTCAAGGTAAGCGGCTATGCGAGGGGGATCGGCTAAAATGATGGAGGCTTGCGCTGGGTCTTCCGTGATTTCAAGCGCTGGTAGCTGGGCCTGGGCGAGCAATTTCCGGTAATCATCATATTGTCTTGCCACAATCAGTAATTTATTCATTCTTGTTCCTTTTATGCTGGTGGCAGTTATCCAGGCAACTTCACTGTGAGCGACATCCTTATATAGGAGTTGCTTGATATAGGAGCCGCTTAATATTGAAGTAGCTTGGGTATACAAGTACACTTCGGTGCAAATCACAACTGCAGATTATCCCATGCTAAAGAATCCAGTTCAGCTTCGCCTTGAAAAATTAGAACCGTGGCAACACATCACCTTTATGGTCTCTCTATGTGAGCGAATGTACCCCAACTATGCACTGTTCTGTCAGGAAACTGAATTTGCGGATGAGCAGAAATACCGTTCTATTCTGGATAGTATCTGGGAAATCTTGACCGTCAAAACGGCAAAGATTAATTTCGAAAGGCAGCTAGAGAAGCTAGAAGAGTTGGTGCCTAGTGCCGATGAGCATGATCTTTATGCGGTAAACCCGGCGATTGATGCCTGTGTCGCCTTGGCTGATTTGCTGCATGCCATGCTGGATCGTGATTTGATGCTGGAAACCCTGACGAAGCTGAGTTCTCTGTCTGCGGAAACCGTCGCTGATCTTGAGTTTGCTCAGACTGGTGTTGAGATTACCAACGAGAACCAGAAAGAGAACGAAGCGATTTGTGCCGAGTGGGATATGCAGTGGGCAATTTTCCGTGCCCTGAAAGAAGCTGAACGACGTGATATCGAGCTGATTAAGGATCTACGCCAAGAGTTGCGTGACGAGCCGGTCAGCAACATAGGTATCGAGCTGTAAGCCGAATTACCAAATTGAAAAAAAACAGGAGCCGGAAGGCTCCTTTTTTTTGTACCTCCTTATTCGGCAAGAGTGGCGGTGGTTTTACTTTAGGGGGTATTGTTGTGACGTTGTTAAGTTGATAAGCCTGGTTTTTGGTTTGCGACTTGGTGTTATTGACTGCTTTCTGGCTTATTTTTGATTCAATGTACTTATTTAATACTGCCGTATTGTGCGATGTGTCTAAGGGCGTATATAACAAAGACTGGTCCGCAGCTCACTATAGCTGACGGAGTATATTTACCTGTCAAAGTAGGACACCGCATGAAAGCATTCCAGCCTTCAGTATCAGCATACAATAGCAGCCACCTTGCTATTGCTGCTTGCGTGCTCCTCCTGCTCTCTCTGAACCTTATTCGGAGCTGACAGGCTTTATCTTTTTTTTCTGTCAGCTTGTGAAGAAGCTGGCAGGGTCCCTTTAAAATCAATTCTCCTCCCCGTTTCCTCCAAGCTGAATGCTATACAGAGGAACACTATGCTGAATTCAACGTTAAGTTCAGGGCTAAACCCAAGATTAAATGCGCGTGATATCGCTGCCTTAGGCTTTATGACCTTTGCCATGTACTTAGGTGCCGGAAATTTGATTTTCCCGCCATTTCTAGCTTTCAGGCCGGTGAACATTTTCTGGGTAGCATGATTGGCTTTTTGCTGACAGGTGTTGGACTGCCAGCGTTTGCATTGGTGATGGTGGCTCTGGTTAGAGGGTCTGACAATCTGACGGCAGCCTTACCGCGTCCACTTGCGACGAGTTTCTGGGTAATGGTTTTTATCGTTATCGGGCCGGCTTTTGTGATCCCTCGTGCTATTACCGTGGCTTACCAGTTTAGCTTGGCGCCCTTCATCGGCGATACTGGATTGATACCATTCTCCGCGGCTTTTTGTATGGCGACGGTTTTGTTTGCACTGTTCCCCGGTAAGCTGGTGGATACGTTGGGTAAGTGGTTAACGCCTTTGCTGTTGGTCATTTTGTCAGTCTTGGCCGTTCTGGCTTTCCTGTATCCTTCCGGCGAGGTGATGATTGCGCAAGGTCCGTATATTGACGGGGCATTTGCCGAAGGGCTGACACAGGGCTATATGACCATGGATGCGCTGGGTTCGATCGGTTTTGGCTGGATTATTTTCCGTGCGATCCAGAGTATGGGCATCAGCTGCCCGAAAGCCACTGCAAAATATACTGTTATTGCGGCAGTTATGTATGCCGTCGCAATGTCCGTGGTGTACTTGTCATTGGCGTATATTGGTGCGACTAGTGCTGATTTGGGGACTGATTTTACCAACGGTGGGGAAATACTGACAGCCTTCACCAATTATCACTTAGGTCTTACCGGTATTGTGTTGCTGGGAGCGGTGATGGTGTTGGCATGCCTGACGACGGCTATCGGGGTAACGACGGCAGGCAGTGAGTTTTATAGCACGGCTTTCTCAGCCATTTCATACCGCCGTAGTGTATGGGGAACCATGATCCTGGCGGGCCTGGTGGCGAATGTTGGTTTGGAGCAGTTGCTCGCGGTGACATTACCGGTCGTGGTCGCTTTGCATCCTATTGCGATAGCGCTGCTATTGGTTGCACCAGTCAGAAAAGTGCTAGCGCCAAGCATGGTCTTGGTCACTGCGGGCACGGCATTGGTTTTTGGTTGTATTGATGCCGTTCATATTTTGGGCCAGATGCCGGAAAATATGGGGCAGGAGCTAGAGCAGCACCTACCGCTGTATCGCTACTATGCGGGGTGGATAGTACCTACCGTAAGTATGCTGTTGGTAGGGTTAGTATGGTCGCGAGTGATGACCAAAAAAACTACAGCTGGCGGAAGCCTAGGCCATATACATTGCATTTGGAGCGGAGATAAAACAAAGGGGCCATCGCCCCTTTGTCTGGTGTTCATCGTGATCACTCGTCGTCTTTGCTTTCAATCACACCGTGGAGTTTTTTTTCCATTTTTCCCAGCGCTGATAAGCCAGTTGCTGCATATCGGTGCTGGTATCAGCTTCATCGACAATCTCTTCGCCGACCAGGCTCTCGAAAATGTCCTCCAGGGTGATCAGCCTTGTACGGTACCGTACTCATCAACCACCAGTACCAGTTGTGAGCGCTCTTTCATTAGTTGCTCGAAGGCTTTTGGTACACTGGCGTTGTTCATAATCACCGGGATTGGGCGCATCAGGCGCCCAGCTCTTGCTGCCCTCGGCCGGCATGGCTTTCGGCAAACAGCTCAAGACGATGGACGAAGCCGATGATGTTGTCCTTTTGCTCACTGTAAATGAGTGGGCGGGAAAACGGGCTGTCTTTGTGTTCAGACAGGAACTCGTTGATTGGTTGCTCTGCCTCAACCCGGAACAAAACGGGACGAGGGGTCATGATCTTGGTAACGCTGACCTCACGGAACTGAAGCAGGTTGGTCATGATTTTTGACTCGCCCTCTGCGAGTTCGCCAGACTCTTTGGCTAGCATGGCCATGGCTGATAATTCGTCGCGCAGTTTAGGCGGCTCATGGCCTTGCGACAAGCGTCGGGTAATTTGCTCTGATACCCAGACAAACGGTGTCAGTGCCCATACCATCCAACGCAATACGATTGCGGATTTGGGGGCCAACTGGCGCCAATAGGTTGCGCCGATAGTTTTTGGAATGATTTCTGAAAATAGCAGAATACCAATTGTCAGTATGGCGGAAAATAGCCCCAGCCATTGGCTGCCGAATACGACCGCTGCTTGGGCGCCGGCGGTAGCCGCACCAATAGTGTGGGCGATGGTATTAAGAGTGAGGATCGATGCCAGCGGGCGGTCGATATTGTCTTTTAGAGCAGCAAGACGAGGTGCTGCCGGATGGTTCTGCTGGCGCAGAGTGCCAATATAACTTGGCGAAATACTGAGGAGCACGGCTTCGAGCACCGAGCAAATAAACGAAACACCAATCGCAATAGCGATGTAAATCGTAAGGAGTATCATGCTTACCTTGTCAGCTTAATAAGGAAATTACGCCTATATTAATTGGTGCTATAAGGAATAAATACAACTATTTCATTTTGCGTATTGGTAACATTTTGTGAACTTGCGCTCAGTTTATGGTTAAAGAGCCCGCACATAACCACATGATAGCCGACAAACCTTTGCCACACGGGCTTCTTTTGAATTAGAGTTGATGCGTCTGAAGAAAAACCTTAGAAGGGAAACCTAATGAACAAGACCCAACTTATTGACCTGATCGCTGAAAAAGCAGATCTTTCTAAAGCTCAAGCGAAAGTTGCACTAGAGTCAACTCTAGACGGCATCACTGATGCGCTTAAGGAAGGTGACCAGGTTCAACTAATTGGCTTTGGTACATTTAAAGTAAACCACCGCGCAGCACGCACTGGCCGTAACCCGCAAACTGGTCAGGAAATCCAGATCGCAGCTGCGAACGTTCCTGCATTCGTAGCGGGTAAAGCACTGAAAGACGCAGTGAAATAATCTATACTCCGCCAGGTGATTCATCTGGCGGAGTTATTGCTATGAAACGTCTTCTTCCTTTTTTTTATTATCTCGCTCCTGGCTGGATGTGAAACCACCGCTGTTCCTGAAAATTCCATTACCCCCATTCTGACCCATACTGGCGGCCAGACGATGGGCGATGCGACCTCGCTGTACTGGTACTCTTCCCAGCAAAACAGGCCGGTGAAACTGGCTGAAGTGGTAACTGCCGGAGACTACGGCCAATACCAATCTGATTATCGCTGGCGTGATGGCAAGCTGCGTGAGATTAAGCGCAACGGAGCTCGGCTATACGAGAATACCCTCAAGCCTTTTACCCTTCATGTTCGCTACGATACCCAAGGAAGCGCGGTGTTCCAGCGTTATAGCGTAGATGGCTCGGTGCTGCCGCTGTCGGACTCTCAGCTCTATCAGCTTACCCAACAGGCTAAGAACGCCATCAGCGTTGTTAAAAAGCAGCGCAAGGACGATTTATCGCTGATACAGGGGCATTGGCAGGGTAACCGTTTGATTCGCTGTGGCAGCAAAAAGCCGTTGGAGATGACTTTCAATCCGGCTTTGTCTGAATTTACTGCCCGGCAGCTTAGCCAGCAGGGGCAGAATCGCTTCATCGTGGTGTCAGGCAAGATTCGTCGAGAGAAAGTCGAGGCGAGCCAGCTGTTGATGCTGACAGATGACAACGGGCAATGTATTGCACCCCCTGCTTTGCTTGAAAAGTAATACCAAACTGAATATTGCCTTGTTCTTCTTTGGCAAGCGAAATAAAAAAAACGCGCTGCGGACAGCGCGTTTTTTTTATTTGTATCTAATGTCGGCGTTAGGCTTGATTCTCACGCTCTATCGCACGGTAGCCGATGTCATTACGATGGAACATACCATTCCAGCTTACCTGCTTGGTAAGCGCATAGGCGTGTTGCTGGGCTTCTGAGACAGTATTGCCAAGGGCGGTGGCACAAAGTACACGGCCGCCGTTTGTCACGATATCACCAGATTGGTTACTCGCAGTACCGGCATGGAAAATCTTCTGGCCGTCAATTTGCTCTGCTGGTAGGTTGATCACATCGCCTTTGGCGTAATCTGCCGGGTAGCCACCCGCCGCGAGTACCACACCGATAGAAGCGCGAGGATCCCACTTTGATTCCGCCTGATCAAGCTTCTCATCAATCGCCATTAGGCAAAGGTCGACCAGATCAGACTCCATACGCATCATGATTGGCTGGGTTTCAGGATCGCCGAAGCGGCAGTTGTACTCAATGACTTTCGGGGTGCCGTCAGCTGCGATCATAAGGCCAGCGTATAGGAAGCCTGTGTACGGGTGACCTTCGGCATCCATACCGCGTACCGTTGGTAGATAACTTCTTCCAGAATACGCTCATGAATCTCAGGCGTAACCACAGGTGCCGGTGAGTAAGCCCCATGCCACCTGTGTTAGGACCGGTGTCTTTGTCACCGACACGCTTGTGATCTTGGCTGGTGGCCATTGGCAGAACGCTTGAGCCGTCGACCATGACGATAAAGCTCGCTTCTTCACCTTCCAAGAATTCTTCGATAACCACCCGGCTGCCTGCTTCACCGAAGGCGTTACCTGCAAGCATGTCTTTAATCGCGCCTTCTGCTTCTTCAAGGGTCATTGCCACAATGACGCCTTTACCAGCGGCTAAGCCATCTGCTTTAACCACGATAGGGGCACCCTGCTCACGAACGTAGGCTAAAGCCGGTTCAATGTCGGTAAAATTAGCGTATGCACCTGTTGGGATCTGATGGCGAGCTAGAAAGTCTTTAGTGAACGCTTTGGAACCTTCTAGCTGAGCGGCAGCTTGTGTTGGACCGAAAATTGGCAGGCCCGCTTCACGGAAAGCATCAACCACGCCGATAACCAACGGCGCTTCAGGGCCAACAATGGTCAGTTCGATGGCTTTCTCTTTGGCAAAGGCAACCAAGCCGGCAATATCTTCAACACCGATAGACACGTTTTCAAGCTTTGGCTCAAGCGCCGTGCCGGCGTTACCCGGCGCAACATACACCGTGTCAACGTTTGGGTTTTGTGCGGCTTTCCAGCCCAGTGCGTGCTCACGACCGCCGGCACCAATAATCAATACATTCATAATATTCCCTTTGATTACTCCTCCCCTTTTTAAGGGGAGGTTGGGAGGGGTTAAGA
>LLEN01000061.1_pt1 | contig 23173 bp, 16 predicted proteins | sample 595881 | NCBI WGS metagenome assembly LLEN01 (sample SAMN02919314, study PRJNA255460) | bioreactor metagenome | biome: chemostat; feature: culture 2012_10.3; material: sediment; isolation source: day86 10degC chemostat 2012 inoculated with Wadden Sea sediment taken from... | place: Germany: Bremen ...
TACATTTTAATTTTCTGATTACGTATACTTCACCCCCAAATTAATACCAACACGGTTACAACTAAGATGATCATTTTCACTACCAACTTAGGCAATATCGAAATTGAACTAAATATGGATAAAGCGCCTGTCAGTTCAAAGAATTTTTTTTGAAGTATTGCCAAGATGGTTTCTATGAAGGCACTGTTTTTCATCGAGTAATCAAAGGCTTTATGATTCAAGGCGGTGGGTTTACTGAAAGCATGCAGGAAAAGACGACTCGCGTCCCAATTGCCAATGAAGCTAACCGTGGACTTAAAAACATTATCGGCACTATCGCAATGGCGCGTACCGATGCACCACACTCGGCTACAGCCCAATTTTTTTATCAACTTAGCAGACAATGACTTTCTTGATCACACAGCCACAACCAATAAAGGTTGGGGTTACGCTGTCTTTGGCACAGTCACTGCGGGTATGGATGTCGTTAATGCCATTGCTATAGCGAAAACAACATCCAAATATGGCCACGACGATGTGCCATGCGAGACAATTATTGTAGAAAAAGTAACGATTAAATAAGTCATATGTGATTTTTGCGCCAAGAAACACCTTAGTTGCTAACGCCATGCATGAATCACCCTATGTGGTAAAAGCCTAGAAAACGATCGCTCGTCAACCTCGTAACATGCGGGAGATATAAATCATCTGTTCGTTGCTGAATATCCATATGGAGTGGGTATTCAGCCGGCGAAGGTTCGGCGCTCAGGTATTTGAAGCCTTTTTTTTCAAAACTTTATTAACGCCGAGTTCGTACCACTCCACCTCAGCACGTAAACGACCACGGTCGGTAAACAGGCGACGTACCACCGCCCCGGCACCGTTTTCAGGCTGGTGCGCGATATCGATGTTGATGTCCTGACCAAGCACGTTCTCACTGAAGTTTTTGATCATCGAGTCAAACATCGATTGGGTCAGTTCAAATTCGTCATACCAGGGATCGTAAAATTTGCCGGTTCGGGTAATCGTGACGACGGTGCGCTTGTTGCCGCTATTAGAGAAGCTGCTGGTATCCACCTTCACAGCATCGGACAGGAGATGAATTACCCCATCAGGTTGTGCGGCGTTGAGTGCCAGCACAACACTGGCTTTGAGGAAGTTCCTTCGGTTCATTTTTTTTGCCCTAAAACGGAAAAGCCCCTGAGGGTTAACTCAGGGGCTCGGTCGCCATCAATATGGGCAGAGTGTCAAAGGCTGGAAAGCGGATGGAGGGCATGTTATTTGAACTTGAACGCCTTATATGGTGCGTATATTACATAGGCCTGTTCTCAGATAAATATGCATCCCTAAATACCTTCATATCACGATCAATTTGATTTAGAAGATGCACTCTAAGATCACTGTTATTAGCCATTCCTTGACCACCAAACTCCACGTTGGAACATGTAATTTCAAACCCGGTGAAGATGTAAGATTTACATTCTGTCTAAACTCTAATGAATAGGAATATGATGAATCCATCGTATTTCGGAAAACATTAATATGCACAACAAACGCAGGATATCTTGGGTCTTTTTCTGCAGCTTCATAGGATATGCTCTTTAAGCCTATTAATCGAAAATGACGTTGAACGATATTACCTACATCTGAAACTGTAATACCGGCAGATTGAGAGTGACTGTCATGTCCAGTGACGTAAATCGCTGCACCTGATAAATTTTTAAGCGATGCAATATTTATGTCTCCTAACAAATTTGGACCTGCATATGCGGGGCTAACCATTAAGCAGAGAAGTAATAACTTGAATAGCTTACGCATTTTTCCTCCTGACATTTGTACCACATAAGATTAGATTGTACCTCCAACTCACCTTCAACCTCTTATTTTCACTAAAGAAATCATCAAAAAAAAGCATTTAATCATACCCCACAGGCACACTCACCCACTGCTTACACCTGCACAGCGCTACGCCTTCGGCTACTTTTACACAGCGGGAGCGGATGACGCCTTGATGAGTGAAGATGCAATGGCCGGGTATGGCCCCGCCAGTTCCTGGTACATGGCTTCGAATATTTTTGGTGATAGTTCGGTAACGGTAGCCTGTTCCATCTTTACGAGGGCGGTATCAAGCTTTTCACCGACAGTGGCGTCGGCAGTGAGAGTGTCGATTGTGCCTTCGGTTGCGCCAACCATCGCGGCTAAACCACCAAGCATTCACGGGCTTCAAGAACGAGGGAGTGCGAGTCTTTACCTGAGCGGGGAGAGATAATTGAAGTGAAGTCGTAGCAGGCATCCTTTTGATAGCAAATCATAGGCTTTGAGTATTAATTAATCCCTTTGCGCTTCAACACTGGCTCTAGGTGCTTCCTAGGCGTGGCAATCATGGATTCTTTCAAGTTACCCTTATCCAATGCTGCTACTTTCTTATCGTGGCCCAATACGGCTCTACAGCCTGCCGCTAAGTTGTAGGCCATCGCTATGGGCAATAGTTACACTGTAATGCATTCAATTGCGAAGCATTAGAAACAACCTGGTAACCAATTGATTTAAAGGAATTAAAGCATTCGAAAATGTGTAAAACACATGGAAGGGAATCGAAGTTAATACTAAATTTTCAGACACTTAGAAAGCAAAAGCCCCTTCTCCTGAAAGGGGCTCAATAAGGGTGATATGAAGGGAGTGTTATTTATAAAGGCCAGTTTGACGTTCTTCTCTTGCTTCACGCCAACCACCTAGCCAATTAGTACGGGCATCCGGAGATTGATACGGACATTCTTCACTGGAATGACCATTTATACCTGCTTTATAGCCACGAGCCTGTGCGCGTTCCAAACGATCCCGCTTTTGTCTCTTCATAGTGCGATCCTCATCCTTATCAGAGTTTCTCTCATTACAGTTTCATAATGATGGAGTTTATGTGACTCCACTTATAAGAATTAGCCAAACCGAACTATTGATCAACCCCAGAAACAACTCAGGCTCACATTTTGTGAGCCTGAGTGAAAAATAAGCAATTTTGACAAAAAAAATTACTTACGGCGCCTGAAACCAATAAAACCAAGCAGTGTCAAAGCAAGCATGCCTAATGAAGCCCCTTTACGCTCGATGGTTGTTTGAGCTGCTGGACGCTGCTCAATTTCGCCGCCAACGATAGGAATCAACTTAACAGCCACCACCTTCTCATCCGCTCCACACTGAGATTCTTTGGTAAGATCCTTATAACCACCTTCGCACTTGAACGCTGTTGCAGAGATGACACCAGCATCATTGACATCTGTCGCTTGCGCAATACGAAACGAGTTATTCTCGTTACTGAAATTTCCACCATTGGTCAAATCATCAAGCATCCACGCTTTATTTGCTTGAAGTGGAGAACCTGCGATATTAGATCCCGCCATATAAGTAAATCCGCGCTGGCGTCGCTGGCGACCGTTTACCTGATTGACTGTTTCCGAGTCCAACCAACCAACAAGCTGATTATTGTTATTAATCGCTGAAGGATAGCCATTAGAACCGTTAAAGAAAAGCGAAGAGTCTATAGACGAATCAAGCATTTTCAAAGAACCAGAAGTATTATCGTAAATAAACATAGACTCGGCATAAGAGCGGTTATTTACAATGAAGTTTTTACCGACCCCTATAACTAAGTTGTTGTTATTAACATCAGTCGCGATCGTATAACGGTATTTACGATCACCACCTTGCTTAATGTCCAAACCAGGAATTGGCTTACGCTCCCACCCCTCGGCAGCTAGAGACGCTCCCGCACCAGATTTAGGTGTGAAGACTGTTGCAGTAACCGCATAAAAATCATTTTCAATCGATTGGGTCGAATAACCAGCAATAACCGGGGCATTATTCACTAGTGCCACTGCACGTGCCGCTCCCTGAAAAGAACGTTCGCGCGCATCAGGATCTGTTGCCTCTAGCCCCCCTCGATTAGCAATCAATCGGGCATCAGAGCGTCCATTTGTCGTGTCTACTGTCCAGAAAAATGCATCATTGGCAAAAACGGCATGCTGGCATTCACGGGTCGCATATAAGAAGTCAACGGCTCCCGTTGAGCAACTATTTAAATTCGAGGTGCTTAATGAGAAGCCATCACTATCACTGTCTGGCAGCTTACGCTCGTCATCCAACTTGCTTTTCTCATAGGATGCACTACCAACAACAAGAAGTTTCTTTGTTCCACCATCATCGTATTCGACGGCATCCCATGCCAACGTCTGGCCCATCTTATCAACAAGTGTATTCGTCACTGGCGGGTTTAAAACAAACGAGTCACTTGCAAGGTTGACAAAACCACGCTTATTAAACTGACGGGCAAACCGAGCACCATTAGTAAAATAAGCACTGCTTGAAACACCGAAGGTATAAGCGTCACCAGCCTCTATGCTACCTATTCCACTGACTACGCCATCAGACGTTTCATGACCGGAGACTATTGTGCCCAGCTGAGCAACAGCATCACTATCATATTTTGATGGATCGGAAGCAAACGTCGCAAGGCGAATTAAAGAGTTAGTACCCTCGACAAACGCTAAAGCACTTGAAAAATAGTTCCTTGTCCACGCTGCATGCTCCCTGTGCAAGCCACCATAACCAGAACCATCGAAAGGAGCATTTTCGTTATAGCTCAAACCATAATATTGATTATAAGCCCACTTGTCACAGGTGTTAAAGCCTAAGTTATTAGTACAGAAACTTCTAAACCCACTATAATCATTAACTTCTTGATACAAGTCATAAGTAAATGCAACTTCGTCGCGGTAGTTGATACCATCAGTACCTACGCGGCTTTCCCCTGCGACCTTAAACGAATTGTCAGCAATACATGTTGAATTGGCGTCAAAGCAATTGACACCTTTCGATGCTTCAATCGCCTGCGCATAGGTCTCTACTCGGCCAGTTAAGTCTTTGCCCTCATACCCTAACTGTAACACTTCACTTTCAGCATTACGTTGAGGATCAACTTCTACTACTTTGTAAACAGCTGCATTTGCCTGGGTTACACTGGCAATAATTGCCGCCAGTGCCGATAACTTTAACGTCTTATGTTGCATTAGGATTCCTTCTGCATTGCCTCTAGCTCTTCCCAGCGCTCAAATGCCAGCTCAAACTCTTCTTCGACCGCGGCTAAACGGTTGAGGGTCGCCTGAGTGTCATTTTTCACATCCTGGAAGAACGCAGGATCGTTTATTGATTCCTGCAGCTGTGCAATTTCATTTTCCAGTTCTTCAATTTTTTTTCGGCAGGTCTTCAAGCTCTTTCTGAAGCTTATACGATAGCTTCTTACCTGAGCGTGAACGCGTTTCCTGACGCTGACTATTCTCTTCTTTCTTCTTGTTGGCTGCCTCAATTTGAGCCGCCTGCTCTTTCGCTATCTGTGTTAGCGAATTCGCACGTTGTTCTTGGGCATCATGGTAGCCACCAACGTATTCGTCAATGACACCGTTACCTTCAAAGAGCCAACTCGTTGTTGCTGTGTTATCAACAAATTGACGATCGTGACTCACTAAAAGTAATGTTCCCTGATAGTTGGCAAGTATTTCTTCCAAAAGTTCCAACGTTTCGATGTCTAAATCGTTAGTTGGTTCATCGAGCACCAATAAATTATTTGGCTTTAGGAATAACTTTGCCAATAACAAACGGTTCTTCTCGCCTCCCGACAACGCTTTCACCGGAGTGCGCGCACGACGAGGATGGAAAAGGAAATCTTGCAAATAACCCAAAGCGTGACGAGTACGACCATTAACCGTGACTTCCTGCTTACCGTCTGCAAGGTTGTCCATCACCGTTTTTTTTCAGGGTCTAGCACTTCACGGTACTGATCAAAGTACGCCGCTTCGATTTTCGTTCCACAATGGAAGTGACCCTGTGTCGCTTCAAGTTTACCCAGCATCACTTTTAGCAAGGTACTCTTACCGCAACCGTTAGGACCAATCAGTGCAATACGATCACCACGCATAACATTGAAGCTAAAGTCATTAATAATTGGCTTATCACCGTAACTGTAAGAAATATGCTCGGCTTCAAATACAATTTTGCCAGAACGATTGGCGTCCTGAAGCTTCATATCGGCTTTACCTACCACTTCACGACGCTCACTGCGCTCACGGCGTAGCTGTTTCAAAGCGCGGACTCGGCCTTCGTTACGTGTACGACGTGCTTTGATTCCCTGGCGGATCCACACCTCTTCCTGAGCAAGCTTTTTATCAAACTCGGCATTCTGCTCCGCCTCTACACGCAGCATCTCTTCTTTCGCTTCCAGGTAATTATCATAATCACCCGGGAAAGAAGCCAGTTGACCGCGATCCAAATCGACAATACGGGTCGACATTGAGCGGATAAATGCACGGTCGTGAGATATAAAGATGATTGAGCCACGGAACTCTTTCAGGAAAGCTTCAAGCCATTCAATGGTTGATACATCCAAATGGTTGGTCGGTTCATCAAGCAAGAGAATGTCGGGATCACACACGAGAGCACGCGCCAGAGCCGCTTTTCGCTGCCAGCCACCAGAAAGGTCTTTAAGTAGCGTCTGAGCTTCTAGCTGAAGGTGCTCTAGTACAGAGGCAATCTTATTGTCAAACTGCCAAGCATTGGCATGATCAATCTTACTCTGAGCACGTGCCAGCTTGTTGATATTTGATTCAGAGGGGTCAACCGCAATAAGATCCAACAAGTGATGGTATTCACGGAGTACTAGGCCAATCTCAGCCAAGCCTTCAGCGACATAATCAAATACTGTCCCCTCGGCATTGCGAGGTGGATCCTGTTCGAGACGTGACACTGTAAGTTCTGACTGACGCTGAATAGTCCCGTCATCAAGGAGCACCTCACCGTCGATAACCTTCATCAACGTCGATTTACCGGCACCGTTTCGGCCAACCAGACAAACGCGTTCATTGGGTTGAAGTAAAAATTCCGCACGATCAAGTAATGCATGATCGCCGTACGCTAACTGCGCGTTACTAATTTTAATTAATGCCATTATTGTTTAACCATGCTGCAAGCTCGGCTGAATCGAATGGCCAGCCAAGTTCGGAGATTGAATCGGGGTGTTGGATAGAAAGAACGGGGATAGTGACGCCGTAACGTGAAAAGAGCGCATCATCAAAGGCGATATCCACCACTTGAACGCGCTCCTGTACACCCGCATCAATGAGCAGGCTATAAGCCTGCTCACAGAGATGACATCCTTCCGTGCTATATAGCGTAATTAGCACTTAGTCTTCCTTGTGTGTAATTATCCAGCAGTTATGGATCTGCTTGTTACGTGCAAAGTCCATCGGTAACGTTTTGTCCGAGATATTTTTAGCCTCTAGCCTAGCTCAGCCAGCTTGTCGAAGTCCATCTTGAAGTGACGCTTGTTGTTTGAGAAAACAATCTGCCCTTCAGGGCGTAGCATGCGCTTCAAGTTTTCCATCAGCATCATATGGTCACGCTGTACATCAAAACTCTGGTTCATACGCTTAGAGTTCGAGAATGTCGGCGGATCGATGAAGATCAAATCAAAGTTCTCATCAACTTCCTGCAACCACTGCAAACAATCGGCCTGAACAAACTGATGCTGACGGCCCACTTGTCCATTCAGCTCCATATTTTCCTGCGCCCAGCGCAAATAGGTGTTTGACATGTCAACTGTTGTCGTTGATTTCGCACCACCACAAGCCGCATGAACCGATGCAGATCCGGTATAAGCGAACAAGTTCAGGAAGTCTTTACCTGCGGCCATTTCGCCCAGCTTACGACGTGTTATACGGTGATCAAGGAACAGGCCGGTATCGAGGTAGTCGTATAGGTTTACCTTCAGCTGAACACCATACTCATTCACTGCCATGTGGCGTTCTGCACTCGATAGCTTCTGGTACTGGCTCTTCCCTTTCTGACGCTCACGCACCTTCAGGATCACTTTACTGTTATCAACACCCGTGACCTGAATGGTCGCGCGTAGAATATCCATAATACGGCGACGCGCTGTTTCTTCAGGAACCGACTTAGGTGCTGCGTACTCCTGGATTACCAGATAATCGTTATATTGATCAATCGCGGCATTATAGTTTGGCAAGTCAGCATCATAAATCCGGTAGCACTCAACACCTTCTTTCTTTGCCCACTTCTGCAGCTTGGTAATGTTCTTCTTCAGGCGATTAGCAAAATCCGGTGCAACTTGAGTTTCTTCAAGCTTCCCTTCCTTTTCACCTTCAACCTGTTTAACCGCACCACCTGTGATTAAATAGCTCTTTAGCACACAGTCCAGAGCACCGTTACGTAACTTAAACTGCTTATCGGCACGCATACGCAGGCAGCTTAGCAACTCGCTAGAAGCAGAGTAGATTGCCGCCGTTGAACCGGCGAATGCCAATTTCAATCGAGTACCAAAATCACCATACAGTGAAATAAGCTCTGGTGTTGTACCCAAGCGTTCACCGTACGGAGGGTTACAGATGATCACGCCATTTTCAAACCCTTCAGGGCAAATTAGCTGCGTTACATCACCATACTCGAAATCAATCAGCTCTTTCACACCGGCACGCCTGCATTGTCACGGGCAATCGTTAGTATACGGCGATCCATTTCACGGCCGAAGAACTTGGTTTCCACTTTCGCAGGTCCACGACGTGCTTTCACCGTCGCTTCTGCATGAATCTCAAGCCATGCTTCTTTGTCGAAATCTTTAATTGCTTCGAAGCCCCAACGCTTACGCTTAATACCCGGGGCAATATCCGCAGCCATTAACGCAGCTTCAATCAACAAAGTACCGGAACCACACATTGGATCGAGGAGAGGCTTGTCTATAGTCCAGCCACTTTTCATCACCAAAGCAGCAGCATGCGTTTCACGTAACGGTGCTTTACCCGCTTCGGTTCGATAGCCGCGCTGGTGCAAGCCACTACCTGCCATATCGAGACCCAACACCCCTTTCTCACCGGAAAGACGCATGTGAATACGTAACTCTGGGTTTTCGCGGTCAATGCTAGGACGACGAAGATCAGCTTTGGTAAAGCTGTCAACAATCGCATCTTTTACTTTCATCGCGCCGTATTGACTGTTACGGATTTCACGGTTCGTACCGTTAAAGTCAACAATGATACGTGTATCGTTGTTGAAATAATTTGGCCAGTTGATCGCCACAGCACCAAGGTATAGGTCCATGTCATCACGGACATTGAACTCACTTAATACCTGAATGATTCGTGACGAGATACGAGTCCACAAACAGCAGCGATAAGCTGTTGATTGTTCAGCACGGAAACGTACGCCGGCATGGACAACTTGGATCTGTTCTGCACCAAGTTGTTCTAATTCTTCTGCAAGGAGGTTCTCAAGACCTCGGGAAGTGATAGCTAGATATTGATTCATGGATTTCTTTTCGCACTTATGTTGCTCAGAATTATAACCGAAAACAGCGTAAATACCTCGCCCTAAAGGCTTTCATTACGGTTATTTAGCTAAAAAAAAGCACAAAAAAAATAGCCAACCATTCGACCGACCGTTTCTCATCGACGTCCTCACAGGCAACTAAAGCTCATAAAACAGTCAATTATTACCTTTTTAATGAACAGTAACCTGCACAACATCAGCCATTCCGATATGAGAAGTGATTATAAAAAGATGAACTCGCTACTTGGCTACTGATGACAAGCAACTAGCTATTTGCAGCGGCAGTAAGTAGTCACATAGAGCTTTGTCCACCAGAGGAAACAAGCTATAGCTCTTTCTTAGATGCCCCATCATCAAAAATGCACTCCAGGCAGTAGAAGTGACTGTTCACTCACAGAAACGATTTGTGTAAGCTACTGTATAAAAAGAAGAAAGTGTAATAAAAATAAGTATTCATCATAATTTGCCATAGTGTGTGGAGTGAAACTTCATTCGTTGACCATGACTACATTCAATACCCCTGCGACACTCTTTCCTAGTTAGAAATAATTTCCAACTAGGAAATAATCTGCATGTAGGCGAATTTCACAAACGAGGAAAATGAGGAAGATCTTCATGGGAATTTTTAAATTTCACTGTGGGAAAATGGTTATTTTTTTTGTCTTTTTATGGCAAAAAGAGGCAAAAAAAATAATTGCTAATTAATTGATATTTTTCGATTAGAATCACTTATTTCGCTCAAGAATCATCCACTTGCCGTTCAAAATAAATGGTCTATGTATGAGGCATTATCTTTAATCTGCATTCGTTGGATTGATACTAACGAAATGCATCAAGTGGCTTTTGCTACTATCACAATACTAACGGGGAGTTGGTTCAATATTTGAAGGGGTATTAGGCGTCAGATTTAAGGGGGTAACTAGCGCGTACAACAGGTAGACGTATCAATACGGTCTAGCTGATAAAGGTACTGGATGGGAGGGAATAGAGAGTTAGGGTGCAAATTAGGTAGCCTAGAGAAGCCCACAACAAAGAAATTGTGAAACTCTAACCCTTGTGGCTACCCTACTAGTGCAAAATTGAGTGGCAGTTCGTTCACGAACGCTTGCATACGGTCGTTCATAACCTTAATAGTATCGCAGAAGGCCATTTCTTTGGTTGACGTAAGAGCGTGGGGCTCAACGCTTGCCAACATACACAGGCTGGCACAGCCACTGTTCTCAATCACCAGGTATTTCGCATCGCCAAACTCGGCTTGCAATGTGATGATGTCACCATTTTCAGGCTTGCAATCGCCCTGCTGAGTTTCAAAGAACCAACTTTTCGGCATCATTGGCTTATGAAAACGACTCGCTGCTACAGCGTTCAAGGCCAATTCGGCTTTTCGTGGCTCAGAAAGATCTAGCTGGGCAATGCTCTCCCTGTAGGCCTGGAAGACACTTGCATCATCCACGGTAAAAACAGTGCGCTCATAAGCAGACGTCACAAGATGCTTGGTGGGTATGGAAACACGGAAAATCATTTCTTCCCCCAAATCTAGCATCAGGGAGTCATCCTTATGGTCGTAATACCACATCCATGAATTAGTAGGCTTCAGCATGTAAGTGCTCCAAAATCAGTTCTTTATACTGCTTATCCAACGATATAGAAAAAAAACTTTAGGAGAATTTTACCGTGCCTATGACAAAATAAAAGGGGAAATAAGTGACTGATCTTGTGGCATTTAGGCTGAAAGTTTGACAAAAAAAATGTCATTCATAAAAGTGTAATATATAGCAGCAATAAAAAAAAGTACCTGGCCGGGATCCCCGAAACAGGTACTTTTAGAAGATTAAGTGATTGTCTTTGTTACTTATAGATTAGTAACAATATCTTTAACCAGCTTAGGGCCATGATAGATGAAACCAGAGTAAATCTGCACCAACTGTGCCCCTGCCATCATCTTCTCACGCGCAGATATAGCAGAATCGATACCGCCTACCCCTATAATCGGCAAAGCGCCGTCAAGTTCTTCAGCCAGCCGGCGAATAACCTCTGTACTGCGGTTCTGTAGAGGACGGCCGCTCAAGCCACCAGCTTCATCACAGTGCGGCATATCTTTTACCAATGAGCGATCCAGCGTTGTGTTAGTACCTATAACGCCATCAATATCATTACGGATCAATGATTCAGCAATCTGGATGATTTCCTGATCTTCTAGATCCGGAGCGATCTTCAGAGCCAGCGGTACATACTTGCCATGCTTCTCGGACAATTCTTTTTGTCTCACTTTCAGCTGAGAAAGCAGATCATCTAACGCATCACCGTATTGTAGTGAGCGAAGCCCCGGAGTATTAGGTGAAGAAATGTTTACCGCAATATAACCAGCATATGGGTATACCTTCTCCATACAGATCAGGTAATCTTCTGCGCCCTTCTCTACCGGCGTATCTTTGTTCTTACCGATATTGATACCGATAACACCGTCATACTTGGCTTTTTTTTAACATTCTCTATCAGGTTATCAACACCTAGGTTGTTAAAACCAAATCGGTTAATAATTCCTTCTGCAGGAATGACGCGGAAAAGACGTGGTTTATCGTTGCCTGGTTGCGGACGTGGCGTCACGGTACCTACTTCAACAAAGCCAAAACCCATTGCGCCGAATGCATCAATGCATTCACCGTTTTTATCAAGCCTGCGGCCAAACCAACTGGGTTTTTAAATTTGATTCCCATAACTTCTACGGGATGATCAGGAACGTGTTGACGATAGAAGAGATCGAGAGGAGTGCCAGTAAAGCGAGAAAAGTTCTGAATAGCTAGATCGTGTGCTTTTTCAGCGTCAAGCTTGAAAATTGCAGATCGAGCGAGGCGGTAAATCATTGTACCTCCTTAAAAAAAAGCCCCGTGTAAACGGGAGAACATTATTCACAGTTTAGCCCTCTTATTCAAATGATATTTTCAAAATTCCATTATAAAAACAGTCACTTCTTTGGTTTACAAGGGATTAGGTAACAAAATAAATTGTTAGCTCCCTACAAAATGCAATCGATTTCGTTTTCAAGTTAATAATCGTTTAAAACATACGCAATAAAAAAAAGGCCATTACACCTGGTGGCATAATGACCTTATACATCATGTTGCTAACCTCACAACATGATTATCGGTTTACAACGTTGGACGACAGTTCAAGTTAAGTAACATTAACTCTCGCAGTGCTACTGAGAACTTGGCAAACTCATGAGTTGTACCTACCTTGAATTCAGCAAGAACAGTATCCCAGCGATGGATAGCGGCTTTATGCTGATCCATCCAGTTCTCAATCAGCTCCTCTGCCACCTTCCCTTCAGGGCAAGTAGTGATAACCGCTGACGTTAGCTGACGTTGCTGCCAATCAAGATCTTCTCGGAACGATGCTCGAGCCAATGCCTGCCAATGGTTTTCAACTGGCTGGTTGTGAACTTGCTTCAGGAACCAGTGCAGTGAGAGATCTGCCCCAACAACAAAGTACACACGAGAGATAAAGTCGATGTCTCTGTCCATTTCTTTCGCAATCTGGGCAATATCCATAGCTGAGTACAAGCTGCTCAGACGCGCAATATTATGCGCCAGAGCTTCCGGTACACCCTCTTGAATCATGCTGTTAGCTTGATCATTGTGCTCCTGAACCTCTTCCGTTACGAGGTAACTTTCAAGATTATCCCGTAGCTTCTGCACAATTGGCTGGTAGAAGGTAATTTGCTGCTCGATACCCAATTTACGATCGCGATTACGTAAAATCCAGCGAGTAACGCGGCGCAGCATACGTCGACAGCGATAAAGCATCTCATACTGTACTTCAGCCGAGATAACATTATCTAGTTCACGGATCTGGATAAAGAACTGATCAAAGTTAAATATCTCACGGCCTACGGCATAAGCTGACGAAATCTCGACAATCGTCGAACCCGTTTCTTCTTGCAAACGAGTAACGAAGTTACAGCCCATCTCATTAGACATCTGGTTCGCCAGTGATGTCGCAATCAGCTGATGTTTCAGCGGATGAAGATCCATCTGCGAACGGTATTTTTCATGGAGCTCCTGCGGGAAATATGCAGGCAACAAACGAGCATGGTACGGATCATTGGCAATCTCATCAGTTACCATATCCTCTTTCAGTACCATCTTGCCGTAAGCAACCAGTACAGCCAGCTCAGGACGGGTTAGCCCCAAACCTGATTTTTCACGCTCAGCCAACGTATCATCATCTGGTAGGTATTCCAGTGCACGATCCAGCTTGCCTTCTTTCTCTAGGTGGTGAATGAAACGGATCTGCTCTTTCAACAGCTGAACTTGCTGCTGCTGAGTCACAGAAATCGATTCACTCTGGCAGTAGGCATTGTCCAGGACAATCTCACCCACTTCATCTTCCATACGTTCCAGCAACTCGTTTCGTTGCTTGTAAGTTAGATCGCCACCAGCAACAAGGCTGTTCAATAGGATCTTGATGTTTACTTCATTATCCGAGCAATCAACACCACCAACATTGTCGATAAAGTCGGTATTAACCAAGCCACCTTTCGCAGCAAACTCAACACGACCCAGCTGGGTCATCCCCCAAGTTGCCGCCCTCGCCGACCACTTTGGCACGTAGCTCACTACCATTAATCCGAAGAACATCATTGGCGCGGTCACCTACATCCGTATGTGTTTCGCTCTGTGCTTTCACATACGTACCAATACCACCGTTCCATAACAGATCCACTTCCATCTGCAGGATCATACGAATCAGCTCGTTTGGCGGAACACTCTGCTTGCGCGTGCCCAGCAATTTCTGAATTTGTGGTGTTAGCTTGATAGACTTGCTACGACGCGAGAAGATCCCGCCGCCTTCAGAGATCAAGCTTTGATCATAATCTTCCCAGCTTGATCGAGGGAGATTGAACAGACGATCACGCTCTTCCCAGCTTGTTGCCGAATCCGGGTTAGGATCAAGGAAGATGTGCATGTGGTTAAAGGCAGCAACCAAACGGATATGCTTAGACAGCAACATACCGTTACCAAATACATCACCCGCCATGTCACCAACGCCAGCACAGGTAAAGTCAGTCGTCTGGCAATTAATACCCAGTTCACGGAAGTGACGCTTCACTGACTCCCAGCCGCCTCTAGCAGTAATACCCATTTTCTTGTGGTCATAACCGTTAGAGCCACCCGAAGCAAATGCATCGCCTAGCCAGAAATTATAATCATCTGATACCGAGTTCGCCAAATCAGAGAAGGTCGCCGTTCCCTTATCGGCAGCAACAACCAAATACGGGTCATCTTCATCATGACGGACAACATTGGCTGGTGGAAGTAGATCGCCGTCAACAATATTGTCGGTAATATCAAGCAAGGCACGAATGAAACGCTTGTAACAGCGTTGGCCTTCTGCCATATTTCCTCTCGTGTCGACATTTGCGGCTGACGTTTACAAACAAAGCCACCTTTCGCACCTACCGGCACAATCACAGTGTTCTTAACTTGCTGTGCTTTAACCAGACCAAGGATCTCAGTACGGAAATCTTCTTGGCGATCTGACCAGCGAAGGCCACCTCGAGCCACTTTTCCGCCCCGAAGGTGGACACCTTCAATGTCAGGCGCGTAGACAAAGATCTCGAAGAACGGTACCGGTGCTGGAATTTCAGGGATTTCAGATGGACGCAGCTTAAGAGAAAGCCAAGGCTTAGCATTGCCCTGCTCGTCTTTCTGATAATAGTTAGTACGCTGCGTCGCCATGATCATATCCATGTAGCGACGAATGATCCTGTCATCATCCAGGCTTTCTACTTTATCTAACTTCTTGTTCAGTTTCTTGATCAGCTCTTGTTCAGCTTTTTCTGAATGCTTCCTCGCCGGGTTGAAACGCAGAGCAAACAATGCAACCAAATCACGCGCTAAATCGCTATGGCTTGATAGTGTTTCTTCAATGTAGTGCTGACTAAACGGAAAACCAACCTGACGCATATAACGAGCAAAGCTACGCAAAATCGTAATTTCACGGCCTGTTAATCCTGCGCAGAGTACTAAACGGTTAAAGCCGTCACTTTCGATTTCACTGTGCCAAATAGCCGAAAATGCTTCTTGGAAACGATCGCGAGCCTCACTAAGATCAATCCCAGTGCAAGCGTTGTGCAACATTGCAAAATCAAGGATCCAATATACCGTTCCATTTGCGGTAACAACTTGATATGGCGACTCACCAATCACACGTAAACCCAAGTTTTCCAGCATCGGCATGACATCAGAAAGGTGAATCGGTTGCTCGCGATGGAATAATTTCAATTTCACAAAATGAGAATCAACGGCCTCTTCCTGCGGACGGTAGAACAACATACCCAGCTTATGATCTTCACTTAAGCTTTCAAGCTGTTCAATATCGGCAACGGCTGAACCAGGAAGCATCTGATCTTTATAAGAGCGAGGGAATGCTCGCGAATAGTTTTTCGCCAGTACCGTTCCTTGGCTTTCACCGAAATTTGCAACCAAAGAAGCACTCAGACGATCTTCCCATGCAGAAGCTGCTTCAACCAAGTTATGTTCGATGGCTTTTACATCAACATCGAAGTTATTGTTTTCTACACGCACTATATAATGAGTTCTCGCCAGCGGACTTTCCGAGAAGAAAGTAGTGAATTCTACGTTTTGAGCGGATCCAAAACACTCCTTTAGAACATCCTGGGTCTTTCTTCGCAACTCAGTGTTGTAGCGCTCCTTGGTGACATACACCATGCAGGAGAAGAAACGGCCAAATGGGTCACGACGAACAAATAGACGAAGCAAGTCGCGATCTTGCATTTGTACTACACCGCAGCCGACATCAAGCATTTCTTTTTCATTTGCCTGAATCAGCTCATCTCGTGGGTAGGTCTCTAGTAGATTATTTAGGGCTTTCCATGAATGGGAACCTGAAGAGTAGCCACTCGCCTCAAGGATACGTGACATTTTATTGCTAATAAGTGGAATATTCATTGCTGTCTGATGATAAGCAGTAGAAGCATACAAACCAGTGAAACGGTGCTCACCAATCACATTTCCTTCTTTATCGAAGCGTCTAATCCCGATGTAATCTGTATACGCCGGACGATGGATTTTCGATTTACCGTTGCTCTTAGTCAAGATCAGCAACTCCGGCTTACGAGCTTCAAACCGTGCCGATTCGGGTAGCTCTGAAAGCTTCAGCGTTCTTCCCTTCTTCGATTTGCTTAGCAGGCCCAACCCTTGTTCGCTGCATGACCGCAACTCATAATCACCTTCAATAGGTATTAAGTCATACTGGTGGTAACCCATAAAGGTAAAGTTATGGCGATTCACCCAATCAAGAAATGCAATGGCTTCTTCGCGGTGAGCGTCATCAACAGGTAGTGGTGCTGTTTTCAGCTCTTTGACAATGTCCTGCATTTTGTTTTGCATTTCTTGCCAGTCGTTTACGACTAAATCCACATCTTGCAACACTTGTTCTAGTTCTTCTTTTAGTGCTTTCATCTCTTCTTTTTCGTTAAGACGATCCACTTCAATATGAAAAAGAGTCTGAAGATCACCGTCTTTGCCACATGCTTCACTGATCACACCGTTTTCATTTCGCTTGAAGAAATACGGGCCATTCAGCATAAGGTGACTGGTGATACCAAGGCGGGTTAAGGTCATGCGGACAGAATCCACAAGGAAAGGACGGTCAGGAGTTACAATTTCAACGACGGTATGGGTTGATTGCCAGCCATAACGGCTAAGCGTCGGATTATATACACGTACTGAAATTTGATCCGGTTTGTTTTGCGCAAGATGGTGCCACAAGCTCAGCACAGCACCATATAAGTCAGATTCATTCCGTTGAAGCAGATCATCATCTGCCAGTTGACCTAATAATCTTTGAGCAAAAACTTCTACTAATGACTGCTGAGGCGTCTCAATCTTATCCTGGATTAAGCCATAAACTTTCTCAAGCAGTACCGGCACTATAGGGTCAGGTGCGGTCATAGCAAATGCTCCATTGTTATATCTATTATCGATCTAGTATAGGGTTTTATATCAATCCCATGTGCCATTTGGGGACTTTGGCTCACGGTATCGGTATTCTTTTTCGTGAGAGCTATTGTAGGGTGTTTTGTTGCGGATTGGTTACGTTAATAACACTGTATCGGGAAGAAAAAAAATCGAATATGTGACTAAGGTTAAGATTTTGACTGGTTGGAATATCTGACATTGATGAAAAGTGAAGCTACCGCTGCTCATTATTTTGTAAATTGGTCTAACCAATTATTTCTACTATTATTTTTTTTCTCATATGAAAACATACTTTTACTTGAATACCCTTACAGAATAATCGAGTTTAGTGAAGGTACTAATTGATGTACCAGCCATTAAATGTTAAGAACATGTAAACAAACAATAATGGATAATTATCCAATTCTTTCCAACACATCTAATCGATTTTGGTTGTTTACCGTGATACGAAAACGCCCTTTTACTCCAAGCTGACTTAAAAACGGTCTAAAACGAGATGCGGGAAGCTGTAGCTTCAAGCCATTATCGGTAACTACCACGACGGTGCTGGCAGCCCAGAGTAATGATTGAGATATGACTGATAGGAGATATAGACTGAAAAAGTATATGATTTCATAGTTATGGGAAGCTAATTTCTGGGTGACTAGGTGCTAGAAGAAGCTAAAAGCCGAGTTTCGAGCGACTAAAAACTAGTTACCCGAACTCGTTATACATATGTACTTACTGTTCTAGTGCTTTGTGTACTTTCTCGAACAGATCTTTGGCCAGGTTTTCTAGCTGTGACAGTTTCTCTAACTCTGCTCGCATTAGCGCTTGGCGCTGCTCATCATACTGGCGGTATTTCAAGAACGGTTCAATCAGGCGAGAAGCAACCTGAGGGTTACTTGTATTTAGCGCCATCAAGATCTCAGTCAGATATTGATACCCTGAGCCGTCTATTGCATGAAAACGCACTGGGTTATTTGCGCAGAAACTCGCGACCAGACTACGGGTACGGTTCGGGTTCTTCAGATCAAAAGCGGCATGTGACATGGTAATGCGCACATTTTCCAGTGCATTTTCGACCGGATTCTTACCCTGCAAGATAAACCACTTATCCATAACCAAACCATCATGCGTCCACTTATCGCTAAAGTCAGACATTTGCGGCTCGCGACAACCTAGAGCTGCATTGTTGGCTGCTGACATTGCGGCCATGGTGTCGGTCATATTGTCTGATTGCTGGTACTGCTCTGAAACTAACTTATCGCCGTGTTCAGTATTGGCAAGATATGCCAAACAAGTATTTCGCAATGCTCGTTTCGCCATCGCTTCATGAGAAAGACTGTACTCTGCCTGAGCAATAGAATGATAAATTGCCGACAGTTCATCTTCCATTTCACTAGCCAGAACATTCTCTAGCTGGCTCACTACATCATGGATCGCATCAACATCGACGGTTTTATACCAACCTGCAATTTCATTCTCGCTCGGAAGCGTCAGCATCTCAGCAATAAACGCCGGGTCTAGTTTTTCATCCAGCAGCACACCGCGGAAAGCATCGACAACAGAAGCAGGTAATTCAAATGCCTCACCCTGCTGTACGCGCTTCACGTTGTCACGAATATATTTTGCCAGCAGAATCTGACCGGCATCCCAGCGAGCAAACTCATTACGGGCATGGACCATCAGGAAAGCAAGCTCATCGTCTGAGTAGTCATATTCAAGCACAACAGGAGCAGAGAATTCGCGCAACATTGAAATTACAGGCTTCTCATCGATGCCATCAAACTCAAAGACTTGCTCAGCTTCAGTTACATCAAGTACATGATGGATCTTTTTACCGTTACATTGTAACTCAAGAACCTCACCACGGCTGTTGTATAGCTCAATATCAAACGGAATATGCAAAGGAAGTTTCTCTTCCTGACCTGCTGTTGGCGCAGTATGCTGTTTAACTGTGACGCGGTAACACTTATGTTCAGCATCATAATCAGTAGCTACATTCACAACCGGCGTACCCGCCTGGCTGTACCAACGACGGAATCGAACCAGGTCAACACCAGAAGCATCTTCCATTGCCTGTACAAAATCATCACAGGTCGCGGCAGTGCCATCATGACGTTTAAAATACAATTTCATCCCCGCCTGGAAGTTTTGCTCTCCCAGTAAGGTATGCATCATACGAATAACTTCACTGCCCTTCTCATACACCGTCAGGGTATAGAAGTTATTCATCTCAATGACTTTTTCAGGGCGAATTGGATGAGACATCGGGCCACGGTCTTCTGCGAACTGAGGACCACGAACAACACGGACATTATTGATACGGTTAACCGGACGTGAACCCAGATCTGATGAAAACTCCTGGTCACGGAATACTGTCAGCCCTTCTTTTAGACTCAACTGAAACCAGTCACGACAAGTAATGCGGTTGCCCGTCCAATTATGGAAATATTCGTGACCGATAACAGCCTCGATACCTTGATAATCAGTATCAGTTGCTGTCTTAGCATTAGCCAGAACATACTTAGAGTTAAAGACGTTCAGGCCTTTGTTTTCCATTGCACCCATGTTGAAGAAATCAACAGCCACAATCATGTAGATATCGAGATCGTATTCAAGCCCGAAACGTTCTTCATCCCACTTCATCGAGTTGATTAGCGATGTCATCGCATAATCCGCACGATCTAGGTTCCCTCTGTCGACAAAAATCTCCAACTCAACACTGCGGCCGCTCATTGTTGTATAGCTGTCACGAAGAACGTCAAAATCACCGGCCACAAGCGCAAACAGGTAGCTAGGTTTAGGGAACGGGTCTTGCCACTGTACCCAGTGACGACCATTATCGAGATCGCCCGAATTGACGCGGTTACCATTGCTCAACAAGAACGGGAATGCCGCCTTATCCGCAATCACCTTCGTCGTGAAACGTGCCAACACATCAGGACGATCCAGGTAGAAGGTAATACGGCGGAAGCCTTCCGCTTCACACTGCGTACAGAAACCACCACCCGATTTATACAAACCTTCCAATAGCGTATTTGCCTCTGGATCCACTTCAGTTTCGATGGTCAGCTCAAACTCTTCTGGAACACCGTTGACAGTCAAACCGGATTCCGTTTCTATATAGTCTGTCCACGTCTCTCCATTTACCTCTACACGAACAAGTTTCAGGCCACCGCCATCGAGCACTAAAGGTACTTGCTTATCAGCAAGGCGCTTGACTTGGCTAACAGCAATAATATGCGTTTCCGTGTTGTGAAGATCGAACTCAAGAGCAATATCGGTAATGGTGTATTCAGGAGCTTGATAATCAGCTCGATATTTTGCAGTCGGCTGTGTAATCGTTGGTTGTTCGGCCATTTTTATTTCCTTAATTATCCGCACTGGACATTTATGCCATTAATGAGCGGCTGACACCTGTCATTATTCTGCCTTTAGGGCATTCAAACAAGAGTAACCCCTTGTTTCTATGAGAAGCTTAACGCAAAGTCTGATCAGCTGGTGAAGAACCAAACAATTTGATGAAGTAAAATGTCTTACTACTTCCACGAGCATCGCTTGGTTGAACGGCTAATGTCATCTACCTACTCATAATATGGTTATTAGTTTTAACTATACTTTCAAAAGTAATCTTAAATCTCATCAACGTCTGACTTTCCAGTATCACTGGCTAGTTTAAGAGCATTATTTGTAGATGATTACTCTTTATTAAAATAATATGGTGAGCAGACTTGTTGTTTTCAAGGTTTCGGCGTAAGGTACGGCCCTATTTTTTTTAGTCTATTTTGAATGGTTTCGGACAAATTAGGCTCAAAATAATGTAAAATTCTCGGATTGCGATAGACAACTACATTAGCTATGACTCATACAGGACACACTGGGGTTATCGACTCCCTGCTTGATACGGATGCATATAAACTTCATATGCAGCAAGCGATTTTTCATCAATACCCAAATATTGAAGCGGTTGCGGAATTCCATTGCCGAAGCCAAGAAGACCTCCGTCCTTACTGTAATGACATCCAGGCACAGGTTAACCATCTTGCTGATCTTTCCTTTACAGAGGAAGAACTGGCTTATCTAGCAACGCTACCTTTCTTCAAATCAGATTACTTAAACTATTTACAAAGCTTCAAGCTAGATAGCTGCCAAGTTGAGATTGATGCCTCAGGTGAACAACTTGCAATTAAAATCACCGGAAAATGGATTGATGTCATTCTGTGGGAAGTACCTCTACTAGCAATAATCAGTGAAGTACGATCATCAAAATGCTATCCAAACTCATCGGCTGATGACGCGATTAAGCAGCTAAAACATAAGCTTAAAGAATTCTACAACAAAGCTGAAGATACCGATTTAAGCCAGTTCGCTTTGGTCGATTTTGGTAGCCGCCGACGTTTCTCTAAAGATGTTCACCACGAAGTGGTTGATTTTCTAAAAGACAACATGCCTGAATTCAAAGGCACATCGAACTATCATCTCGCTCGTACTCGTGGCCTAGCACCTGTTGGCACCCAAGCACATGAATGGTTCCAGGCACACCAGCAACTTGCTGGTGAACTAGCTGACTCACAACAGCTTGCACTCAACCGCTGGCTACAGGAATATCCTGACTCGTTGGGTATTGCACTAACAGATTGCATCAATATGGACGCTTTCTTGCGTGATTTTGATTTACGTCTGTCAGAACGCTTTACTGGCCTCCGTCATGATAGCGCCGATCCTATTGCCTGGGGTGAGAAGGCAATCAAACATTATGAATCGCTTGGCATTGATCCGAAGACAAAAACATTAGTCTTTTCAGATAGCCTGACGCTTGATAAAGCACTAACTATTTATAAACATTTTGCACACCGTGCCAACGTCAGCTTTGGTATCGGTACTCAGCTAACGTGTGATCTTCCCGATGTGAAAACCTTAAATATCGTGATCAAGCTAACCGAATGCGAAGGACGCCCAGTCGCTAAAATCTCTGATGAACCAGGAAAAAGTATCTGCCGCGATGAAGGTTATCTCTCGCAACTACGTCAGGCATTTAAAATTGTGAACAGCTAATCCTAAACATTATTCAATAACAGAAAAGGCTGCGAAATCGTAGCCTTTTTTTTATACTCTTTTATATTCATAACAAACAATACGAATAATATAAATGTCTACTCTCTTCGCATTACAGCTTCCATTCCGAACTGTTTATTGGATAACGTTAACGTGTCTGAGCCGAGCAAAAACTGGCTATCGTGCTGGCCGTCTTCATAAATTAAAACGATGCGATCATCTTCTATAAAATAGATTCCCTGATGTTCTTTTTTTTCTTGCCATTCGAGCCTGATACTTCGGCAGAGAATAAAAAGTCAGGCCGTAAGGAGATTGATAATTCAGATACACTATCTCCGACATCACTGCCAGAAATACGTGATGAACGCCAAGTCCCTGGTAGATTCTCAGGTGCTAATTTCGTAAACCTAGCGCCATCCAACAAGAACTGATTATAGCTCAACATATAGCTATGTTGCTGTTCTGGTTGACCTTTTGAGAGAAATGTTACTGTGCTTTCATCAATATCATATTTACCATCATTCCTCTACAGTACCATCCACCTGAAGCAATCGTATTACAAATCGATATGAGGACTTAAACTTTATATTCATTGCGCGATAGCTTTCACCTTCACTATCTACACCTGTGTCAGAATTGCTGAACCAATACCAATCTCCTAACAACAGAGGGTAATCAAACTCTGTTAAATCATCGGCATACAAATGAGAACTGAAGAATAATACAATCGCAACCAAAAACGATTTAAACATAGCACTACC
>LLEN01000062.1_pt1 | contig 23092 bp, 25 predicted proteins | sample 595881 | NCBI WGS metagenome assembly LLEN01 (sample SAMN02919314, study PRJNA255460) | bioreactor metagenome | biome: chemostat; feature: culture 2012_10.3; material: sediment; isolation source: day86 10degC chemostat 2012 inoculated with Wadden Sea sediment taken from... | place: Germany: Bremen ...
AAATTCATTTGATTCTTAGTCATTATTTCATCCCCATGAAGTTACTAACAACAGTGATAGTCCATGGGGTGAGTATTGAGGATAATCAAGTTTTTTTTATGTTATGTACAAAAAAAAGTATTGATCAATGTCACGTTTATAGTACTATTGTGAATATACCGTCCCGGTTGGAACTGTTTTTTTTCTGAAATTATTTTGTATGGGAGTGTTAAGTATGAAGCAACATATTCTGAAAGTATCGGTAATTGCGCTGCTAGTAAGCAATGCAGCCCCTGTTTTTTTTCTTCGGGTACACAAACAATGAAATTTAAAGCAAGCGTAGATCCTGTGTGCGGGGTGAACGTTGATGGTGCTTTAGAAAAGGAACTCACATTTAAGGATACCTCGCATAATGATGATGCCAATTATGTAAAATTGAACGTGATTAATAATCAAGGGAATAGTTCAAGTTTGGAGCTATCAACTGTTGCAACTAAGCCTTTGAAGCGCGTGGACGGTACGGCTTTCAGTGTGAAGGATAGCTTAAAAATTATAACGCAAGTTGATGGCGCTTCGAGCCCGATTTCACTAAATGCAGGAACAGTATCGGTACCAACTGTGGTGAACACTGCAGTTGTTGATTTAAGCAAAGCGTTTTATGTGGGTTTAGGAGCTTTAGAAATATCGTCAACCGAGGTAAAAGCAGATGATTATGAATACACAGTTACAGCGACACTTACTTGTCGTTAGCTTTTATTTTGTGTCTTTATTCTCATATGGGAGTACTTCATTAAGTTCAAATGCGAGTGATTGCCAATTTATAAAGGAAAATGGCGTTAGTGTTGTAAAATATTGCTATAAAAATCCTAATATAGTAATGGTGCGAGATGCCATGCCTTCTGCAGCCGTCATGAGAAATGCTGGGGGGTATGTTTTTTTTGAATATTTAGGAGAGGAAGATTATAACATTAAAATCAAAGTGACTGAAAATAGTCGAGGAAAATATAATTATTACCATTATAGTTTAGACCCTTCATTAGGAATACAGACTCCGACGAGAATTGTTGGAGGGGGGGAATATAGTCTAAAATTCAAAAAAAACGGGCGGAAAGAAATCAAACCAAACGAAAATAATAATGTTTATTGCAGGCCCATCTACATCTAAACCTCAACTTCAACCTCAAAGACATAATTTAGTGTTTGATATAAAAGGTGAGCGTTTTAATATGACTTTTGATAGTGGGGTACGACATTACTCATATTGTGCTTTGACTGTTGTTGACAGTGTTGGAGGGATAGCGTTTGATGATAAATCAACCATGGATTCTGCGTCATTATTATATCAAACGATTGGTTCTAGTAATGTAACATTCTCATATAAGAGAATAAGGCTTAGAAGTAATGGGGTAATTAAAAAGAGTGTTAAACGATCATACTTAAGAGAATTGAATAATAAATTCTCTGAAATATTTTATGTAAATAAGCCAGGTTCGTTTGTGGTGAATAGTTCAGGTTTAATGAAAAGACAAAAAAAACGATAAGTTTAAAATTAGTGGTTATGGTACGATTTCCATTATTCCTTTTTTTTAACGTAAAAGAAGGTGAACTATTATCTGGAAGATATAAAATAGAGGTTACAGCAACATGCGGTCGATGATATTTAACTTTGCACTGGTCACATTATTCATGTTTTCAGCCTGTAGCAATGCACATTATCAATCTCCAATAGAAATAAGAGAAATAAGTTTAAATGGAAGTCAGCTTGTAACGATAAAAATTGGTAATGATTCAAATGAAACAAGGTTTTTTTTGATATTGAGTTAAATGGGGGAATAATTAGTACCAATATGAAGGTTGGGGCTAATAAAAATAGGTCTTTTTCTACCTTTATTGAAGGGGTTGAACCATCAGTGGTGAGTAAAAACTTATTATGCTCAATATCGAAGCCAGCTAGTGGTTCATATTTGAGGACGAGGATTTGTACGGATGTATTGATTTTATATCCAAAAGAAAAGATAAAAGCCTTGATTGAGAATGAATGATGTATCAAAGAATATTATTAATCAGTGTTTTGATTGCCATTTTTTTTATGTTAAATATGTTAATGCGGAATCTCTAAGTATTCCTAATGCAACAATACCATCTGGTTATGACAGAATCACAACTAGTGATGGTACAACATGCGAGTCCAGTATTGCATCAGATATGTATGTTCAAACCGGTTTAATGGGGGTAAAAGTAAATAAAGATTATTCAAACGGCTCTAGTATGTATGACTCAAAAAAAATCTTGAAGGCAAAGATAATTTTGGTATATATGCTCAAGTTGTCATTCCAATAGGTAAGAAGAGAAAGCGTATTGATTGCAATCGGTTATACGAATTAGAAATACGAAATTTAAAAGCACAATTATTAAAGATGAAATTAGAGTCTATGTCAAAAAAAATCTTTGGGATGAATGATAGTAAGGGTTTTTATGATTAACGTGATACTTAAAAATAATGGTTGTTATGAAATGTGTAATGACAATACAGAGGGTTTTATAGATGTGAAATTTTCACTACAACCTATAGTTTGTCCAAAAACAATGAATTTCATTGCGTTTGAAATGCTAACAAGATTTGAAGATGCAAAGATTAATGTTGAAGATTTCTTTAATGAAATATCAGATGGATGGATAAAGGCAATCATACGTCTTCAGGTTAATGAAATTAATAGGATTAAATTTGATGATTTATCTTACACTTCCATTAATTTTAATACTAAGATCATGGCAGATGATAAGTTTATATCATGCATACTTAACCAGGTAAATAAGAAAATCGCGTTTGAAATAACAACATCACCATCAAGTAATATAGAGGAGATGAAATTAATAAACTCTATTGTTAATATAAAATCGCGAGGCCATGAGGTTTGGCTTGATGATTATTTATCGGAAGAAATATCAGAGTCAATGTTATTTATTGCAGACTGGGATTTGGTAAAAATAGACAAAAGCATAATATACAAATACTTGGGTGATTATGAATATATGTTAGATCTAATTGCTGATGCTTCTGATTTTGGTCGTAGGAATATAGTTTTTGAAGGAGTAGAAACAAATCATCAACATGAACAACTGTCTAAATATAAGTGTTTACATCAAGGGTATTATTACGGTTCCTTAATTGAGTGTGCAAGTATAGAAAGAATAGGGCATCGTTTCTCATTTGAATATCAATAATAACATAATGATTTAATAGTATTTGATAACTCTTGAATGGTTAAATAATTACTACTAGTAATAATTAAGTTCACAGTATTAGGGTGATATTATGGATGAGATTTTATCTCATGACAGATTTTCAGTAGTTAGAGTGAAACGTAATTTATGGGAAAAATTTATAGGTGTTAAACAAGCCTTCATATGCAAACGTTGCCGTAAGAGAATGCGATTACTTTAATTAAAATGAAAATTCTTCTGTCATAACTCAATGGATACGCCTGATTGATTTGCCCCAGAAGATTGGACATCAAGTTAATTGACATCATCTTTTCAAATTCGCAGTTATTAACCCAAGAACACTGCGCTTTTTTTTGTTCGGTTGTAATCAACCTAACTATACAAAATACCTCTTGATGAATCAATTCTTTGGTCATAATCGGTTTGAATTGATAGCTCCAAGTTTAAAGACCAGAAGAAGCTTTGCACGCAAGTATGCCCCAATAATTCCCTTTGGGATTTATACTTTACCTAAATTATGTGTAATTGATTATATTGCGGTAACTTTTTGAACAATATTGGTTATCACGATCACTGTGAACGATTATTTTGCAGCCCGATGCCATCAGAGCGGTACTATTTCAACGTATCTCGGTAGAGTTCTCTGTTAGAAGGTTATTCATCGGTCAACCGACTACCTGTTGTGAGTGCAAATCGAAAATAACAGTAAGGTAAAGCCACCTTTCGCTTGTCATCAAATAAGTAATATTGCCAACCCAATTCGGATTTGAAGCATCAGCCGTAAATTTGTGCCGCAAATGGTTAGGTGCAACGGCTAGGGAATGATTAGTATCTGTTATCACCTTAAGTCTTCGTGCGGCACTTTCGACTAGGCTCTTCCTTTTCATATTATCTGATACAGTTTCGAGTGCCTTCTTGAACTTATGTCACGCAGCGTGCGTGCTCTATCTCGTTTACTGACATGCTTTAACCAGTAGTAAACCAGAAGAACCTTCGCTATTCACATTACGGAGAATTGCTTAAGGTGTTCATTCATGAACTTAAGACTTGCTCCTTTAAACGTTTTTCGAACTAGGTGCGTTTTCTTTATTGATTTCTTACGCCAACCGCATATTCGGGAAGCATGTAGATTGAATTGTCATGCTGTCTAAACTGCTGGTTCAGATCATTAACTGGATTTGTCTCGCTACTGAACAGAAAGCACCGTCGAAGGATTCATATGGCTAGATTGATCACACTAACCATTAGACGAAGTATCGCTTTAAAAAGTGGATCGAAACTATCAGTGTTCAAATCAGCTAAGAATTTGAATGTTTGATTTTACTCGTCATCAAAGCGATTGTTCACCGTGTTTGGAATTAAATCGAGCATGAAATTAGGAGGGTGTTTGAATACTTGTCGAAAAACACCTCGAGAACAACAAAATCATAAACAATTCAGTAGTTAGATGGAGCATCAAAGGTTCTTGATTTTTAATGCCCCGTATATAAGAATAACTAAAGAGAACATTGCCTTTAGACTTGATTCATTTTAATAGTATATGCATAATCCTAGTGGTAATAGAAACCAAGCATCTTTAATTATCACGAATATAGCAGGTTTTGGTTGTTATCATTTGTAATAAGCTTACTAGTAGAGTTTATTACATCTAATTCAAGTTTATATCCATCATCTAAATATACGCTAAATCCAGTAAGTATAGATTGGAATCCTCCTTTATTTTCAATCACTTGATTTATTTGAGTAATATCAATAACACGGTGACTTTGTAATCCGTCATAAAAGAAAACCTCACTGTGAAGATGAGTGTTTTGGGAGTTAAGCATCCGAGATATGTAGCAAGCTGATTTAGAATTAAAAACGATCATTAAAGCCACGCCTTATTGGTTGTGATTATCATTACTATTATGAGAAGACTTATATCACATTATTTTGACTTTTTGGGTTTTACTTCGAGTAAAAACCGCTCTGTTTTTCACATGTTGTAATAAATTAATTGGGAGTTTTTTTTATTTATCTTATTAGACAATGACTTATGTGTTTTTGTCGAGATTGTATTTGGGGGAAATATTACACGTTATTAAAAGTAGAAATTATTAGTTACACTTTGTGTATTCTGTTACAAAGCTGTGCTGAAGAGCAAACACATTGTTTTTAGACACAATTAGGCTGAAAGAGAATAAAACTTCTCCCAAGTAATATTACTGGATGTAGGGGCTGGCGTTTTTTTTAAGTTAGTTGTCGCCAAATCATATTAAGCCGCTTGTTACAGTTGTTCATTGATCTCTGTTTTTTCTGGGCAAGTATAGGTTCGCAATTCTTTATTTTTCCTAGCGAACGCTTTGGGCTTTGAGCCTTTGCCTGCTCGTACACTACCTTTCTATTTACTTGTATGTTGGCATCCTTGCTACGATGACGTTGCCCTGCTCACGAAGCTTATACAACTGTGACAGTGCTCTCCGTTGTACCAGTCGATGAAGTTCTTAATTGTAATGTGCTTGTGGGTGAACAGTTACACTCAAATTATGGTTCTTATTGGCCATCTGACTGAGTATATGCAAGTTATGATTGTTTGCTTGTTTTAGAAGACATGACCTTTTGAGAATTTAAGCGCCTTACTGTCCGTAACGAGATGGGACATACCACATAAAATAAGCATTTTAGAGACATGCATGCTCATTCAATACTACTTTTTCTTGTCAAGAACAACTAGTTGTATATTCGTACGGGGTCAAATGCATAGGAGTGAAATGTAAATTCCTGCCATAACTGAATAAAAATGGATGAAGTGATTACATTGTGTTGCAACTAAATATCTAGGTCATGATATCGGTTGGATATATGAATACTACTGAATAACTTAACGAAACATGGAGTTAAGCCCTTAATAACAGTTAAACGGAATATAGCCATTTAAATCCTCTTACTTACTTCGGGATGTCCAATAACTACCGGATCGCCAAACAACATGACGTTTCGCAATGTTGATGTCACATAGCGGGGAGTGTTGTAACACTAGTCTTGTCTGCGTCACAAGCTGTCAGCAATAAGTTATCATAATGAGATCTGGCTGCAGAAAAATCATTATATTGACGGACGTCATTATAATTATTGTAAAATTCTGCTAAATTTATCCACTCAGGAACGATTTCCACTGAAACAGTATCATGATAGTTAAGGTTAAATATGGCGGGTGAGTATTTAGGAGAAAGAGATAGCGATGGCTTAATTGGTATCCTTTGTTACAAAATTGCTACGATCTCAAAGCAGAAAAGTGAAGCAATGTTTCAACAAGCGTCGCTAGATATAAACTCAGAACAAGCTTGGATTTTGACTAAAGCTTACGAAAAATTGGATGAAGGAGTCCATCAATCTGATTTGGTTACTCAAGAACAAATCATTGGTGCCAAAAGTCAAGTTTCGAGGTTAATTCATGACTTAGTAGAAAAAAGAATATCTAGTCAGAAGAGTAGATCCAAACGATCGCCGTCAAACATATTTAACTATAACAAACAGTGGTTTAGAGAGAATGCACCAAGTGCAAGATATAGTGCAAAAAAAAGAAAAGAGGTATATTTACATACATTAACTATTGACGAATACCATACATTGGTATCACTGTTAAAAAAAAGCTCTTGTAGGTGTCAAAGAAGACTAATCCACATTAGCAAACACATGACTTGATCCGTAAGTGTCTAAATATGTCGGCTGGTCTGAAAGTGATAGATAAGGTCTTTTCTGTCCAAAATGTAAATGCCGACCATAGCTGGATCAAAGAATGGATGAAGCGATTCCATGGCGTTGCAACTAAATATCTAGATCATTGCCTCGGTTGGCATCGACATATGGATTTTACTGAAAAACTTAACGAAAATATGATGTTAAGTTTTCAGCAACAGTCAAAAGGAACATAATCATTTTTTTTAAATATAAAGCGATAGCTTCTCTGGCTGATGCAAAGGCAAACTTTTCCGGTTGTAGCTCGGTAATCTTAACCCAATCTATGTTAGCAACATCGTCACCCGCTTTTAAAATCGGTTTCTGTTCTATCTCTACGGCAAAAAAAAGCATCGCAGGTTTTATATTCGATATTTTTATAGAGATAGGTGTTCGGGTACGAACCAAAGTACTGTACCTGGCTTGGCTGAAACATCAGCTCTTCCTGAAGTTCACGTAACAATGCCTGTTCTAGGGATTCACCGTGATCAACAAATCCACCGGGAAAGTCCCACATCCCTTTACCGGGCTCTCGTCCGCGTTCGGCAACCAGTACTTCATCCTGACAGCGAATAACGGCGAGAACGGCCGAGGCGCTGTTGTGGAAAAAGGTAAAGTCACACCGATTACACTGGAATGATTTGTCGGATTGTGCAGTGAAGGTTGGCTGACCGCAAGATGGACAATACATATTATTATGCTACTGGTTGGTTGAAAGGCGCGAGGATATCTCAGCCGATAAGGGATTGCTAGTTATGACAGGGAACTTGGTATAATACCCGCAATTGTCCATCTCCGGTTAATAAAATGTCTGAAGAAGAATATGAAGTAGAAGCGTTGGCGGTTGAGGTTTCAAGCCAACCTATCGAGCTCTACAAGGTATTGAAAATTGCCAATGCGGTCAGTGGCGGAGGCGAAGCAAAATTTGCAATTTCCGAAGGCTATGTGGCTGTTAATGGTGAACTGGAACAACGCAAACGCCGTAAGATGTATGATGGTGATGTGATTGAGTTTAACAATGAGTTTTACGTTGTGATTTGCGATCAGCCGTAGATGAATCGCCTCAGGAAGTTGCTCCCAAGCCTGCAAAAAAAAGTGGATAAGCCAGCCGCTAAAAAAAAGCATCTGAAAAAGGGGGGGCCAAAAAGTCTTCTTCCCACAAGAATGCGTCTAATAAAAATGCGTCTAATAAAAATGCGTCCGGCAAGAAAGCAGGCGGTAAGGCTCAGAAAGCCGAGAAAAAGTCAGGCCCTGCCGATCAGTCTACAGGTCGCAAGCCTATTAGCTTTTAGAGCAACGTCTAGAGTGGGTTCCCGCAAAGTCTATGAGTAAAGGTTTTGTGAGGGAGAAGACAGAAACTGCCGTAAGTGGCAGTTTCTGATTGCTACTGATAATGAGTGACTATTAGTGGCTACTAGTGGCTATTAACACTCAGCCCATATTTCTTGATTTTCCGGTACAGGGTTGCGATCCCAATACCCAGTTCGTCGGCAACCAGCTTGCGGTTGCTCAGTCGGTTGATAGCTTCTTCAATTCGGATTTTTTTTCCATCTCTTCAAGGCTCATGGCGCAGTCATCAGCATTGATACTCTCGGCATGATTCTCAGTTATTGTCTGCTCAAAGTAAGGTGGCAGCAAGTCGACGTCAATGGTGTCTCCTTCCGGTACCACATTAACCAAGTATTCAATGAGATTACTTAATTCACGTACGTTGCCGGGCCAGTGGTAGGCATTGAGGCGAGCCATCGCTTCAGTTGTAATACCCGGATAGCTCACGCCGATCTTTCGAATATGTATATCAAGGAAGAATTGTACCAGCAGTTCCACATCGCCATCGCGCTCTTTAAGTGGTGGCAAGTGAATAGGGATCACGTTGAGGCGGTAATACAAATCTTCCCGGAACTTGTTGGTGGCAATCATTTCCGCAAAGTTGCGGTTGGTTGCCGATACAATCCGGATATCAATCGGAATCGAGGTGTTTGAGCCAATCGGCATTACTTCACGTTCTTCCAGTACCCGAAGTAATTTGGCCTGGAGAGTCATCGACATATCGCCGATTTCATCTAAAAATAGCGTTCCCTTGTTTGCAGCCAGGATCAGACCGGTTTTTCCTTTAGTCGAGGCACCGGTAAAGGCACCTTTTACATAACCGAACAGTTCACTTTCGAGCAGCTGATCAGGAATTGCCGCACAGTTAATGGCAATAAAAGGCTTGTCGCTTCGGGTACTCAAATCATGAACCGCATGGGCAATGACTTCTTTACCTGTACCACTTTCACCATTGATAAGTACGCTTGATGGGCTACTGGCAATACGCGAGATTAACGTTTTTAGCTGACGCATTTTTTTTACAGTCACCAATGACACTGGTAAATTGCGGCTGTGGTTCATTGATGGCAAATGATTTATTTGGCTGGTGGAAAGCCATTAAAAAAAAGTTGATGACCACGGGCATCATGAAATTGGCCGACAACGAGCTCTTGGCGCTCGCCAAGTGAAATGATGTGCTGTTGGTGACCTTTTAATTCATTATTATGGAAAGACAGTGGTTTAATATTGACTTCGACGTGTGATAACTCTTCACGTTCTATATTTAGGTTGTTCAGTGCTTGCTGGTTACCATATTTCACGCGGCTGTTGCCGTCTAAGACTAATACCCCCTGATCCATGTTTTCTATCAGGCTGGTAAATACTTCGTCGAGTCCGTCATCATGTTCATTATCGCTGGCCAGTACTTTAGTTACCACAATCTGGGAAATATGCTGAATGTAGTCAGAGAATAACTGAACATTCTCTTTTATTCTCTCGCGCGACTCTTCGGTAAAGGCAACAAGGCTGATCACCCCGATACAGCGGTCATCAACCATGATAGGCACACCAAGAAAAGCCGTTTCTCGGCAGGTGCCTTTGTTGCTGCAACCCTCACAAAGTGGATCGGTTCGTGATTTGACGACAACTTTTTCTTTATGTGTTTCAAGGATGTACCTGAAGATTCTTGAGCTGGTGTTGAGTTTTTTTTGCCAAAGAATTTGCTGTAAGGCCCGGTGCCGGCGATACGGACTAGGTCGGCATCAACGACTTCTGCGTCCAGCTGTAGTACGGCTGAAAGCATTTGAGTAAAGCGCAGTATGGTTGGCTGCAGCTGCATGAGTTCGGATTGCTGGGCGTTTTTCAACATAATTCGGGTCTATTTTGAGAGAGACCTAACAAAGTTAATCAAGATTGGCTGATACCTGTTTGATATAAGTCAGTGTTTCCCGTTGGATTCGCGATGCGAAATAGGAATTGCTAGCTAGGTCACATCTGAATATCAATATGATAAACCGCATTTTGGTCGCTATCATTTTGGTCGCTATCACTGATAGTGGTTGATAGCGCTCTACATGGTATAGGTGAAGCAATAAAGTGCGTTCATTTTTCTTACCCCTTGTAATTCAAGGGCTGTAGGTGTTTTTTTTGATTTATTTTTCGCATTTTAGCTGTTGTTGGCATAGATATTGGAATAAGAGAATCAGTCGTCTGTTATAACCCTACAGACTTTTTCCAGCCGCACTCGATATAACAATTTAATTACTGGGAAGAATAAAATGAAAAGCATTAATGAACTGATCAAGGAAATCAATGAACTAAAATCTGATCTTCATAATAAAGATTTCCTTTTAACATGGGAGCAGAGCCCTGAAGAGTTAGAGCGTGTATTAAAAACCGCGCAAGCTTTAAAAGCAATGCGACAGGAAAACATCGCAACAAACATATTTAAAAATGGCTTGGGTATTTCACTGTTCCGTGACAACTCAACTCGTACCCGTTTCTCCTACGCTTCAGCCATCAACATGTTAGGTCTTGCACAGCAGGATCTTGATGAAGGTAAATCGCAGATTGCCCACGGTGAAACCGTGCGTGAAACTGCCAATATGATTTCATTCTGTGCCGATGCTATCGGTATTCGCGATGACATGTATCTAGGTGCCGGTAATGCTACATGCGTGAAGTTGGTGAAGCCTTGGATGATGGTGTGAAAGAAGGCGTATTGCCGCACCGTCCAGCACTGGTCAACCTACAGTGTGATATCGACCACCCAACTCAGTCAATGGCTGACTTGGCATGGTTGGAAGAGCACTTCGGTGGTTTGGACAAGCTAAAAGGCAAGAAGATTGCAATGACTTGGGCTTATTCACCAAGTTACGGTAAGCCGCTATCTGTACCTCAGGGCATCATCGGCCTGATGACTCGCTTCGGTATGGATGTCACTCTGGCTCACCCAGAAGGTTATGACCTAATTCCTGAAGTGGTTGAAGAAGCACGCAAGAACGCTGAAGCGTCTGGCGGTAGCTTTACCCAGGTTGAATCAATGGAAGAAGCATTCAAAGATGCTGACATTGTTTATCCAAAATCATGGGCACCATACCAGGTTATGGGTCGTCGTACCGAGCTGCTTCGCGCCGACGATCATGACGGTCTGAAAGCACTTGAGCAAGAATGTCTGGCTCAGAATGCCAACCACAAAGACTGGCATTGCACCGAAGAAATGATGAAGCAGACCAAAGACGGTGAAGCGCTTTACATGCACTGCCTACCTGCTGATATCACTGGCGTATCTTGTAAAGAAGGTGAAGTGGAAGAGTCAGTATTCGAGAAATACCGTATTGCCACTTACAAAGAAGCAAGCTGGAAGCCATATATCATTGCCGCAATGATTATGAACCGCAAGTACCAAGAGCCTGGAGATGTTCTACAGGAACTACTGGACGACGCTGAAAAGCGCGTTAAGTAATTACCTGGCTCCAAATGTGTATCTGACAAATGCTACAGCTATAAAACTTGGCTAATTGCTAGCCCTTTCGCGGGGGCACTAGTCCCAGTACCCCCGCATTTTTATCTCAATTCATTCAATGAGGTCTGGTCGTGTCTACATTCTCTCTAAAAATGGAGATAGCGATAACCGCCATTATAACGGTCAGCAATCTCCTCTATTCACCATTGATGAAGCGGAAAAAGCCCGCGCCTTCCATCAGAAAGTTGAAGGCTACCAACCAACGCCTTTGCACTCTCTCGACTGCTTAGCCAAAGAGATCGGCGTTGGCAAAATCCTGATTAAAGATGAAGCACATCGCTTTGATTTATGCGCATTCAAAATGTTAGGTGGTGCTTATGCCATTGCCCGTTTGCTTTGCGACGAGTTCAAGCTTGATGTCAAAGATTTTGATTTCGAAAAACTCAAAAACGATATCCCGGAAAAAAAATGACCTTTGCAACTGCAACGGACGGTAACCACGGACGTGGTGTGGCATGGGCAGCAAACAAGCTCGGCCAGAATGCCGTTGTGTATATGCCAAAAGGTGCTGCAGATGAGCGTGTTAACAACATTCGTGCGCTAGGTGCCGAGTGCATTGTTACCGACATGAACTATGACGATACCGTTCGTCTAGCCATCAAAACGGCAGAAGAGAACAACTGGAAAGTCGTGCAGGACACCGCTTGGGAAGGTTATACCGAAATCCCAACCTGGATCATGCAGGGCTACACCACCATGGCAGCCGAAGCTGTCGACCAAATGAAAGATCAGCAAATCGAACGTCCTACCCACGTATTCCTACAGGCTGGCGTCGGTGCCATGGCTGGCGGCGTGCTGGGTTACCTCTGTGACCAATACGGTGCAGACAAGCTTCATTCAGTGATTGTCGAGCCGGATCTGGCTGACTGTATCTACCGCTCAGGTATCAGCGAGCAGGGCGAGATGGTTAATGTCGAAGGCGACTTGGCAACCATCATGGTTGGCTTGGCCTGTGGTGAACCGAATCCGATTGGTTGGCCGGTTCTGCGTGACTGTTCAACTCAGTTTGTTTCCTGCCAAGACAGCGTAGCCGCACTGGGTATGCGAGTGCTGGGTAATCCGCTAGGCAACGATCCAAGAGTTGTTTCCGGTGAATCTGGTGCAGTTGGTGCAGGTATGCTGGCAGCTGTTTATTACCACCCAGAGCGTGAAAAGCTAATGGAAAAACTGGGGCTGAACCAAGATTCCGTTGTCCTGCTGGTTAACACCGAAGGGGATACCGACCCTGTTCACTACCGTGAAGTGGTATGGCAAGGAAAGCACCCAACGCTTTAAGTTGTTTCTTTTTGCGATTTCGTCCGGATGCTGCATCAGAAGTGCTCATTGATGGGTATCAACTCCGCGCTTCTTATTTGCCTTCGAACGAAATTGCTTCAAGAAAGCAATATTCAAGAAAGCAATAAAGGTTAAGCGAGCTGCACTAAATCCACAAAGAGCTTTGATGGTTTTCTTAAATCAAAGCAGAGCAAAAATTATTTAGCGTGCTGTATGTGTCATCGAAAACAGGGCGTATCAACTTCAAATACAAAACATCATGCCGGACGCGATGACCACCGTTCGGCCCAAGGAGAATTACAATGACAATGAATATCCCATTCAATAAAGTTCTGGAAAAAGCCCAAGACTACAAAGCGGATATGAGCCAATTCCTACGTGACATGATTGCAATCCCAAGCGAAAGCTGTGACGAAGAAAAAGTGGTATTGCGCATCAAAGAGGAAATGGAAAAAGTTGGTTTCGATAAGGTAGAAATCGATCCGATGGGCAACGTACTGGGATGGATTGGTCATGGTCCGCACCTAATTGCCATGGATGCACACATCGATACTGTTGGTGTGGGTAACATGGACAACTGGGAATTTGACCCATACCAGGGCATGGAAGATGACGAAATCATCGGTGGCGTGGTGCTTCTGATCAGGAAGGCGGTATGGCTTCAATGGTTTATGCCGGTAAGATCATCAAAGATCTAGGCCTTGAAGACGAATATACCTTGCTAGTAACGGGCACCGTTCAGGAAGAGGACTGTGATGGTCTTTGCTGGCAGTACATCATTGAAGAAAGCAAGATTCGCCCTGAGTTTGTGGTTTCTACCGAGCCAACAGATTGCCAGATTTACCGCGGTCAGCGCGGACGTATGGAAATTCGCATCGATGTTGCCGGTGTGAGCTGCCACGGTTCTGCACCAGAGCGTGGTGACAACGCTATCTTCAAAATGGGCCCAATTCTTAGCCAGTTAGAAGATCTTTCTCACAACCTGAAAGACGACCCATTCCTAGGCAAAGGTACACTGACTGTTTCAGAAATTTTCTTCACTTCACCAAGCCGCTGTGCTGTTGCAGATAGCTGTGCTGTTTCAATCGACCGTCGTTTGACTTGGGGTGAAACTTGGGAAGGTTCGCTTGACGAAATTCGTGCGCTACCTGCGGTACAAGCAGCGAAAGCTGAAGTGTCTATGTACGAATACAACCGTCCTGCCTATACCGGTCTGGTTTACCCAACAGAGTGCTACTTCCCAACATGGTTGATCGACGAAGAGCACGTTGCTACTAAGACACTGGAAGCTTCTTACGAGCTATTGTTCGACAAGAAACCAACCGTAGATAAGTGGACATTCTCTACCAACGGCGTTTCTATCATGGGCCGCTACGGTATTCCTGTGATTGGTTTTGGTCCGGGTAAAGAGCCAGAAGCGCACGCGCCAAACGAGAAAACTTGGAAAGATCACCTTGTGACTTGTGCTGCGATGTACGCGGTGATCCCACAAATGTACCTAAAAGAGCTAAAGAAATAAGAACCAGTGTTGAGTAATCACTAGCTGAATAATCAACACGAGTACCATTTTCCGTCCCGAGGGTGTCAGTTCGCTCTGCCTTAATGCTGACCTCATATCCCCCTCGGGATGGATTTTCGTTCTTGGTTCGTGGCTATTGATTAATGATTTATCTTCTCGAAGTATCAGTTGCTTGACTGATACTTGAGAAGGTATTCGTAGATAGACGAAAATTCCGGTGTAAACAAAGGGTAGCGTTATGATTTCACAGCGTTCTTTCTTCTTGAATTCGAACAAGAGCACAGGCGGAACACCGTCGGCAATGCTCATTCGTCAGGGAGTTGTGGTTGACCATCAAGATGAGAAGAAAGCAGATATTTTGATTGTTGATGGTCAGATCGCCGAGGTTGCCCCCTCCATATCCAGCTATCCGACTGACACTCAAATTATTGATGCTTCCGGTCTGTATGTGATGCCGGGAGGTATTGATGTCCATACCCATTTTAATATTGATGTAGGGATTGCGCGTAGTAGTGATGATTTCTACACCGGCACTCGTGCCGCGGCCTGTGGTGGTACCACTACGGTGGTTGATCACATGGGCTTCGGACCTAAAGGCTGTAATCTTCATCATCAACTGTCTGTTTATAAGGAATATGCCAAAGAAACCGCGGTGATTGATTACGGTTTTCACGGCGTGATCCAGCATATTGACGATGAGATTTTGTCTGAAATGGCCTCGATGGTTGAGGTTGAAGGGATCTCCAGCTTCAAGCTGTACCTGACTTACGGCTATAAGCTTGATGATGAGTCGGTTCTGCGTGCGCTCGCTCAACTCAATAAAGTTCATGCCCTGACCACGGTTCACCCTGAAAATGATGCAGCGATCGCTCTAAGGCGCAGTCAGCTGCTTGAGGAAGGGAAAACAGCCCCTAAGTATCACGCCCAGAGTCGCCCGCTTGAATGTGAGGCAGAAGCCATTGCCAGAATGATCAATCTGGCGAAACTGGCTGGCGATGCACCGCTGTATATTGTCCATCTTTCTAATGGGCTTGGACTGGATTATGTCCGGCTTGCCCGCCAGAACCAACAGCCGGTTTGGGCTGAAACCTGCCCGCAGTACTTGTTGCTTGATGAGCGCTGCTACGAGCGGGAAGATGCGCTGAAATATATTCTTAGCCCGCCGTTGCGCCCTGTTGAGGAGCGTGAAAAGCTGTGGCAAGGGCTGGTGGACGGCAGCATCGATACCGTTGCGACCGATCATTGTTCTTTTACCTACTCTGAACAAAAACAGCGTGGAAAAGACAATTTCAGTGCTTGTCCGAATGGCATGCCCGGCGTTGAAAATCGGATGCCGTTGCTGTTTTCCGAAGGCGTTATGAGCGGGCGGATCAGTCCGACCCGTTTTGTAGAGCTAACCAGTTATATGCCAGCCAAGCTGTTTGGGTTATACCCGCAAAAAGGTAGCTTGGTTCCGGGGGCTGATGCCGATCTAGTGCTGTTTGATCCCAAGCAGCAAGTCACAATTACTCACGATTTATTACACGACAACACCGATTACACCCCGTATGAAGATATGAAGTGTCTTGGCTGGCCGATGATGACCATCAGCCGTGGACAGGTTGTCGCATGTAATGGCGAATTTATGGGGAAAGCCGGGAATGGCCGCTTTATTCGCCGCAAACCGTTTCTAGATCAACATTAGTATTTGCACTAATGGATGTGCCGAGAACGGGGTTAAACCACAATTATAATTCAAGGAGTTAACATGAAACCCACTGCTGTTGTTGCCCTTGGCGGCAATGCATTGTTGCGTCGTGGCGACGCACCGAGCTTTGATAACCAGCTAGCTAACATCAAAATCGCAGCTAAGGCGATTGCTGAAATCGCCAAGGAATACCAGGTTGCGATTGTCCATGGTAATGGTCCGCAGGTTGGCCTGCTAGCCTTGCAGAACTTGGCTTATGACAAAGTCTCGCCTTATCCGCTCGATGTCCTTGGAGCTGAAAGCGAAGGGATGATTGGTTATATGCTGGCTCAGGAGCTGCAAAATCTACTGCCTGACACCGAAGTGGCCAGCCTTCTGACTCGTATTGAAGTGAATGCCGATGATCCTAGCATGTTGGATCCGACCAAGTTTGTTGGCCCGGTTTATAACGAAGACGAAGCCGGTATTTTGGCTGAAGCCAATAACTGGATCATGAAGCGTGATGGTGAATATGTCCGCCGCGTCGTACCGTCTCCTAAGCCAATCAATATTATCGACAAGAAGTCGATCGATACTTTGCTTGGTGCTGGCCAGATTGTGATCTGCTGTGGCGGCGGCGGTATTCCTGTGTGCCGTGGTGAATTTGGCTATCAAGGTGTGGAAGGTGTGATCGATAAAGATCTTTCAGCAACCTTGCTGGCTAAACAGCTCAAGGCAGACAAGCTGCTTATCCTGACAGATGCCGATGCCGTTTATTTAGACTGGGGCACAGAGAAGCAGCGTGCGCTACGGGCGACGACACCAGCTCAGTTAGGTGAACATCAGTTCCCGGCAGGTTCAATGGGACCAAAAGTTGAAGCTGCGGCCGATTTTGCCCAGTTTGGTGGTCGCGCTATATCGGTGCACTTGAAGAAGGCTTAGAGGTATTGGCTGAACGTGCCGGTACTTGTGTAGCCGTTTAGATATTCACAATTCCCTACAGTTAATACCAATCTGTTTAAGCTGTTGAACAATCTCATGGTTTAGGTGACGCAACAGCTGATCCAGGTTGGTATAACAAAGCGAGACGTACCTTCGTCGATAAATACATAAAAATAGTTGCTGTGGGTGAAGGAGGCGATCTAAAGCGAAGTCGTCGCCACAAAAGCAGCATTGCGCCATAAGGGTACGTTTCATCATTTTACCGACAACAAGGTAGAACATTATGAGCAATTGTCCTAAGGATATGACACTGCCGCCAGACCTTTCTCTGAAAAAAAAGGCTCTGGACCGGTTCGAACCAAGTTTCCCATCTATTCCAACTCCCTCCCGCCTTGTAATCATGCTTGCCCGACGGGCAGCAATATTCAGGAATGGTTGTCATTGGCTCAGTCCGAGCAATACGAAGAAGCTTTCCAGGCACTTATCAAGAACAACCCGATGCCGGCGATCCATGGTCGGGTTTGTTATCATCCCTGTGAATCGGCCTGTAACCGTACCAACGTAGACCAGGCGGTCAGTATCCATGCGGTCGAACGTTTCTTGGGAGACCAGGCGCTAGAGAAAAAGTGGCCTGTCCGGTTCGAAGCCGAATCTACCGGCAAGCGGATATTGATTGTCGGCGCTGGTCCGAGCGGTCTCGCGACGGCTTATCACCTCAAGCGCAAGGGCCACGATGTTGAAATTCGTGATGCGGCTCCGATGGCGGGCGGCATGATGCATTTTGGTATCCCAGCTTACCGTTTGCCACGCGATATTCTTGAAAATGAAATTGCTCGTATCGAAGCAATGGGTATCAAAATTGTCCTCAACCATAAGGTTGAAGATCTGTTGGCTGAAAAAGTGAAAGGCCAGTTTGATGCTGTTTTCCTTGCTATTGGTGCCCACGTTGGCCGTGGTGTTGATATTCCGAATGATGATCCCGGCAAGGTGATCGATGCGGTGTCCTATTTACGGGCGATTGAAATGAACACAGCGCCTAAGCTCGGTCAGCGAGTTGCTGTGTACGGTGGTGGTAACACTGCGATGGATGCTGCACGGACTGCTCGCCGAATGGGAGCTGATGTGATGGTAATTTACCGTCGCGACCGCGCCCATATGCCAGCTCATGATTTTGAATGTGTCGAGGCGATGGAAGAAGGCGTGACTTTCCACTGGCAGCGAACTATCAGTCAGATCGATGGTACGACCTTTACCCTTGAAAAGATGGAAATAGACGACAGTGGCCGACCTCAGCCAACTGGTGTGTTTGAGTCCGTAGAATCTGACTCGCTTATTCTGGCGCTGGGCCAAAATATCGATACCAAGATCACTGAAAATATCCCGGGTGTTGAACATAAGTGGGATGGCACCGTTATGGTCAACGAACAGATGATGACTGGCTACCAAGGCTTGTTTGCCGGTGGTGATATGGTGCCATGTGATCGTACCGTAACCATTGCTGTCGGCCACGGTAAAAAAAAGCTGCTGCTCACATCGATGCATTCCTCAACAAGCGTATTTTCTGCAAAGTGTCCAAGCAACCGTTGATCCGGTTCGACAAGCTGCACCTGTGGTACAAAACCGACGCCGAGCAAAGCGAACAGCCTGCGATCCCTGTGATCAAGCGGGCTACATCATTTGATGAGGTTGTCGGAGGATTGACAGAACAGGAAGCCTTGTTCGAGGCTCAGCGTTGTTACTCCTGTGGCAATTGTTTCGAATGTAACGGGTGCTTTGCGGCCTGTCCGCATGGGGCGATTACCCGCCTCGGAGAGGGCAAGGGCTATAAGGTGGATTACGACAAGTGTACCGGGTGCGAAGCATGTTATTCGCAGTGTCCTTGTCATGCGATCGAAATGGTCGCGGCAGAAATGGAGTAGGAGCTGATCATGACTGAGAAAACGATTCTTTCGTCCGAGCCCGTCATGCATACTTGCGACGGAAACGAAGCCGCGGCGCACATAGCTTACCGTGTCAGTGAAGTGTGTGCGATTTACCCAATTACGCCGTCATCGACGATGGCGGAGTTTGCCGATCAGTGGGCGTCAGAAGACCAGCGTAATATCTGGGGCAATATCCCGCTGATTGCAGAGATGCAAAGTGAAGGTGGCGCTGCTGGTACGGTACACGGTGCCTTGCAAAGTGGCTCGCTGACAACGACATTTACTGCCTCGCAGGGGCTGATGTTGATGTTGCCTAATATGTATAAGATTGCCGGTGAGCTTACCTCGGCAGTGTTTCATGTTGCGGCTCGCTCGCTGGCTGCACAGGGCCTGTCTATTTTTGGTGATCACCAAGATATTATGGCCGCGCGTGGTACCGGCTTTGCGCTCTTGGCGTCCTCGTCAGTGCAGGAAGCGCACGACATGGCGCTGGTGGCCCATGCTGCTACCTTGGATGCAAGGATCCCCTTCATCCATTTCTTCGATGGTTTCAGAACCTCGCATGAGGTTAACAAGATCAATTTGATCCCTGACGCCGATATTCGAGCCATGATTTCCGACGAACTGGTACGGGCACACCGTGAGCGGGGCCTGAGCCCGGATTCACCGTTCATTCGCGGTACGGCGCAGAACCCAGATGTCTATTTCCAAGGGCGGGAGACCGTTAACCCTTATTATGCCAAGACGCCTGCGATTGTAGAGGCTTGCATGGACAAGCTGGGTGAGCTTACCGGCCGCCGCTACAAGCTGATGGAGTTCTTTGGTGCGCTTGATGCGGAGCACGTAGTCATAGCCATGGGCTCGGGTGTCGAAACGGTGAAAGAGACCGTTGATCACTTAGTGGCACAAGGCAAGAAAGTCGGTGTGTTACAGGTACGTTTGTATCGGCCGTTATCGGCCAAACATCTGCTTGAAGCGTTACCATTAACAACCCAGAAGATCACAATACTGGATCGAACCAAAGAGCCGGGTGCCAATGCTGATCCGCTGTATCAGGATGTCTTGACGGCGTTGATGGACAATCAGGATCACTTCGAGAAGATGCCACGCCTGATCGCCGGACGCTACGGCCTGTCGAGTAAAGAATTTACACCGGCAATGGTCAAGGCGGTGTTCGACAATCTCGAGCTGGCTCAGCCAAAGCACCACTTTACTGTTGGTATCATCGATGATGTCAGCCATTCGCACTTAGATGTGGATACAACATTTGACATTGAATCGACAGATGTTGTCCGGGCGATGTTCTATGGCCTGGGCGCTGACGGTACGGTTGGGGCGAATAAAAATACCATCAAGATCATCGGAGGCGACCCAGATTATTTTGCTCAGGGTTACTTTGTTTATGATTCGAAAAAAAATCAGGTTCGCAAACTGAATCGCACCTGAGGTTTGGTCATCATCCGGTCAATAGCCTTATCTTATTCAGTCGGCAAACTTTGTTGCTTGTCACCAGGCAACATTTGTCGAAAGTACAGATATGCTGGCGAAAGCGGCTGATAATGCCACTTTCTTGCTCAATACGACCGTACCGACTGATAAAGTCTGGGATAGTTTGCCTGCCCGTATGCAGCAGCAGTTGATTGATCGCAACATGCAGCTCCATATCATCGACGCTTACAAAGTTGCGCGTGATACAGGTATGGGTAACCGTATCAATACCATCATGCAGACTTGTTTCTTTGCTCTGTCCGGAGTGCTGGAAAAAGATCTCGCCATCGCCAAAATCAAAAAGGCTATCGAGAAAACTTACGCCCGCAAGGGGCCGGAAGTTGTACAGAAAAACTTTGCAGCTGTCGATCATACCTTGGCTCACCTGTATCAAGTTGATGTGCCAAACACTGTGACCGCGAGCGAGCAAAATAAGCCCGTGGTATCGGAGCTAGCGCCGGAGTTTGTTCAGAAAGTGACTGCGCAGATGATGGCAGGCAAGGGAGACTTGATCCCGGTGTCGATGTTACCGGTTGACGGTACTTATCCATCGGGTACAACCCAGTGGGAGAAGCGGAACATAGCCCAGAAGATCCCTGTCTGGGAGCAAGAAGACTGTATTCAATGCGGTAACTGCAGCATTGTTTGCCCGCATGCGGCGATTCGGGCTAAGTTCTACGACAAGTCAAAACTTGATGACGCTCCGGAAGACTTTAAGTCTGCGGGTATTACAGCCCGTGGTTTCCCGGATACTCGCTATACATTGCAGGTATATGTTGAAGACTGTACCGGATGTAGTTTGTGTGTTGATGCCTGTCCAATGGTTGTGCAAGAGGCGACGGATGATCAGCCGGAGCGTAAGGCCATCAACATGGAGCTCAAAGCGCCTTATATGGAGCAGGAGAAGAAGAACCTCGATTTCTTTGAAACTATTCCATATAACGATCGCGCTCGCGTAGATTTTTCCAATGTGCGTGGGGCTCAATTCCTGCAGCCATTGTTTGAGTTCTCGGGTGCATGTTCCGGATGTGGCGAAACTCCTTACCTCAAGCTGATGTCGCAGTTGTTTGGTGATCGTTTGATGATAGCCAATGCAACAGGCTGTTCCTCAATCTATGGTGGTAACTTGCCGACGACGCCTTGGTCTAAAAATGCCGAAGGTCGCGGACCTGCCTGGCGAACTCTTTGTTTGAAGATAACGCCGAATTCGGTTTTGGTTTCCGTCTTGCAGCGGTCAAACAGCACGAGATGGCCGAGCAGCTGCTGGTGGAAAATCGTGAACAGCTGGAACCTTTGCTGGTTGATCAATTGCTGCATGCAGAGCAGCTTACCGAAACGGATATTCAGGCCCAGATTAAGCGGGTAGATAGCCTGAAGGCTCAGCTGAAACCGATTGGGACTGAGTCTGCACTTAATCTGATGTCAGTTGCCGATCAGCTGATCCGCCGTTCTATCTGGATTGTCGGTGGTGACGGCTGGGCCTATGATATAGGTTCGAGTGGTCTTGATCATGTACTTGCCAGCGGAGCTGATGTCAATGTACTGGTGATGGATACCGAAGTGTACTCCAATACCGGTGGCCAGATGTCGAAATCTACGCCGCTCGGGGCAGTCGCTAAGTTTGCCGCGGCTGGTAAGCAGGCGACCAAGAAGGATGTGGCGATGCAGGCAATATCCTACAACAACGTGTATGTTGCCCGGGTCGCTCTCGGTGCTGACCCGCAGCAGGTTTTGCTGGCAATGCGAGAAGCAGAAGCTTACAAAGGTCCGTCAATTATCATCGCCTATAGCCACTGTATTGCGCATGGTATCAACATGGAAGATGGCCTGCATCAGCAGCAATTAGCCGTGAAATCCGGTCACTGGCCGCTATTCCGTTACAATCCGGCGCTGCGTGATGTCGGTGAGAATCCGTTCTCACTCGATACACTGCGGCCGACGATCCCGCTTGAGGAATACCGCTATAATGAAGCGCGCTACCAGATCCTGCGTCGCAGCAACCCTGAGGCGGCGGCAGATATTACCGCACGTGCTCAGCAGGTCGCCAAGCGTAAGTGGGAGCTCTATGAAGAGTTAGCGACTCGCCGACAAGGTTCGGTTGCACCGCACGTGGAACTAGATAGCCAATAGTGGTGATTGGACTTAATAAATACTAAAAGGGCCGTCTGGCCCTTTTTTTTATATTCGTCTTTCGGGCTGAAGGTCACGATCCGTAATTGCGAGGTGATGAACTGAGAGGTATTATTCTCACTCGCGCTATACGCTAATAACATAACCATTGCGAATGGGTTTGTTGTTGTAAAGTTGTTGTATTTTATGACGCTAGCAGTGTAAAGCCAGTTAAATTATTAATTATTATAAAGAGATGTGAGAATATGAAGTTAAACAGGCTTTCGATTAAAACTAAGTTATTATTTCTTGTTCTATTAATTTCATCCATTTTTGTTTTTTTTCTTCATTTTTTTATTAAGTCAGCAAATAATAAAGTTGCCGAAAACTTTAACCAGTTTTATAACCATACCTTT
>LLEN01000063.1_pt1 | contig 22805 bp, 20 predicted proteins | sample 595881 | NCBI WGS metagenome assembly LLEN01 (sample SAMN02919314, study PRJNA255460) | bioreactor metagenome | biome: chemostat; feature: culture 2012_10.3; material: sediment; isolation source: day86 10degC chemostat 2012 inoculated with Wadden Sea sediment taken from... | place: Germany: Bremen ...
TTCAAGACCACCACTAAAGGTCGAGAACACCGCCCCCACCACAACCGCAGCAAAGAAGCCAACCAAGACTTCCGGTAACACCAATTGAACCAGATTTGGGTAGGCGTGATCCGGATTGTCAATTTGCCCCTGGAAAATATGGAAAGCAATGATGCCGGGCAAAATGATGATGGATGGGATCATCAATTTAAAGAAAGCACACAACAGAACCCCCTTCTGGCCTTCTGCAAGATTTTTAGCCCCCAGCGCTTTTTGCACAATTGACTGATTAGTACACCAGAAGAACATGTTGGAAACGATAAGACCCGTAAACAAGGTCGAGAACGGCACCAGCGAATCCTTGTCACCGATCGAGTTAAACTTTCCAGGGTTGGTATTGTAGACATCCACCAGACCTTGCCATACATCACCATCACCGACATAAGACAGAGCAAAGAAGGTCACCATCAAACCGCCGGTAATAAGACCCACACCGTTAATAGTATCGGCAATAGCAATGGCCTTGATCCCACCAAAGATGGCGTAAATGGCCCCATACCACCAACGCCCCAAACAACCAGCCACAGCGCCGTGGTTTTGTCGACGTTAAACACCGTCGAAACCTGGAACAGACTTTCCAGCGCGATAGCACCGGTATAGAGCACAATTGGCAGCAGAGAAATCACATACATACCAAGAAACAGAAGCGAGGTGATAGTCAGTGTCTGCTTATCAAAACGGCGCTCCAGAAACTCAGGAATGGTAGAGATTCCCAGCTTGAGATAACGCGGTAAAAAGAAGATTGCAAACAAAACGATGGTCATCGCCGCCATGACTTCCCATGCCATCACGATAAACCCGGTACGGAACGAAAGGCCGTTGAGACCAACCAGATGCTCGGTAGAGAGGTTCATCAGCAGCATCGAGCCACCGATATAGACCCCGGTAAGGGAACGCCCGCCCAAGAAGTAACCTTCAGCAGAATTAGTCAGGTGGGCGTTATGGGTTTTGTAGTATGCAAAACCTGCTACAAATAGGGTAAAACCAATAAACGAAATAAAAGCCAACATCATGTCCTCCATATCTTTCGTTTACGCATTGACTGTCAGTACCGGGCACACTCTTCGCCCGATACCTAGATAGGCTTACAGGAAAAACAGATAAAAAAAAGGGGGCGCTGGTAGATAGCGCCCCCTGATAACAAGGACTAGAGTTTGACTTCCAGGCCAGATTTCAACGATTCAATTGCACTATCAGCAAGCAATAGAGCTTGTTCGCCGTCAGAGCCGCTGCACTCTGGCTTTGCACGCCCTGCAAGTACATCTACAAAGTGATTCCACTCGGCTTTGTATGCAGCGTCATAGCGCTGTAAGAAGAAGTGTTCAGGCTTAGCCGCTACGCAACCATTTTCACCCCACTGCTCAACAGCATCTTCTTTGATATTGTTCGCCGTCAATAAGCCTTTTTCACCATGCAGTTCAATACGCTGGTCATAACCGTAACCGGAGCGTCGGCTGTTAGAAATTGTCGCCATCGCGCCTGAAGGAAATTTCATTACGACAAATGCGGTGTCAATATCACCGGCCTTGCCGATCTCAGGATCGACCATGTTGCTGCCCTTCGCATAGATAGAGACAGGATCCTCACCCATGATAAAACGTGCCATATCAAAATCATGGATTGTCATATCACGGAACATCCCACCAGAAACTTTCACGTATTCGGCTGGCGGTGGAGATGGATCGCGAGAAGTGATCAATAGTGATTCGGCTTTGCCAATAGAGCCGGCACTCAGCATTTCACGCACCTTACGGAATTGCGGGTCATAACGGCGGTTGAAGCCAACGAATAGCGGAACGTTATTCGCCTTCACCGTTGCCAGACAATCCCTGACACGTGCAATGTCGAGGTGAACAGGCTTTTCACAGAAGATGGTTTTACCGGCTTTGGCTGCCAACTCAATCAGATCTGCGTGAGTATCTGTTGCTGATGCAATCAGCACTCCATGCACATTCGGATCAGCTATCGCCTCTTCAGTCGACTGTACTTTCGCTCCATATTTTTCTGCCAGTGCATTTGCACCGTCAAGGTACGGGTCGATCACTGAATAAAGCGAGGTTTCTTTGTGTTCTGCGATGTTAACAGCGTGAACCTGACCAATACGGCCTGCACCGAATAACGCGATATTGTACATAGAGACTCCTTGGCACCGAGCAGTTTAATGCCCGACATAATTTCACGATAGGTATCTGGTCGACGACTAAAACTGTACGTAACCAAAATCAACTAAAATAGATATTTGTTATTGTTCCTACTATCGGAGGACAATAACTCACGTCTTCCTTCTGATGATTAAAATATACCAAACGAAATATTTATTTCAATCGATCAATTATTGAATATTTTGTTTTTGCTGATAACCTATCACTTTCCCCGTTCTTTTAAGTGAAACCTGTCAGATAGATCACGAATATAATGTGAACAATCATCAGAAAGGCTCTATTTCACGTAAAACAAGTACTAAAACCGTCAAGTGACGAACTATCAACCATCGGAACCTTTAAGAATAAACGTTTCATCACAGTAACCAATACACTCAGCAATAATGCAGCTGTTTCGCTTAAGGTTAACTTGGCATTGCAACAACGAAGACAAGAAAAGCAAGGCAGGTAAGATGAAAGAAGCCTTCTTCCCGCATGCAAACCATACGAAAAGAAGGCTAATGGGGGTTGGGGGGGTAATTAGTAATGGCGCGCCTTGGTCGACAATACCTGCTTAATCTCGTCCGCCGCGGCTACGATTTTAGGATTGTCTGCCACTTGGGCCGTCCCAGTTCGCCACCAAGACTCATAACCGTGCGTCATCGTCTTTGGCAGTACCTTTATATCAATCAACGTCGCTACAGGCTGTTTCTTGGCATCTTCCAATGCTGCCAATAGCTGATCTCTTGTGTGAACGGTATAGCCTTTGCAGCCATAGCTCTCCGCGTTCTTGGCAAAATCCACTTTAACCAGCGGCCCTGTCATGCGCCCGGTATTGGGATCGCGTTGACGGTTTTCTGTTCCGTAGCTGCCCATCCCCTGCCCCATCTGCAAGTTGTTGATGCAACCAAAGCCCGCGTTATCAAACAGCAGCAAGGTAACTTTAATGCCTTCCTGGATTGCAGTTTGCAGCTCCGAATGAAGCATCATGTAAGATCCATCTCCCAACATGGCATAAACAGGTTGGTTAGGGCTGGCGATTTTTGCGCCAACAGCAGCTGCAACTTCGTACCCCATGCATGAATAGCCATATTCCATATGGTAGGTATCGGGATGTTTTGGTTGCCAGATACGTTGTAGATCACCCGGGAGAGATCCTGCGGCGCCCACAATTATGGCATTGTCTTCGAGCTGGCTATCCAGTAGCCCCAGTACACCCGTTTGGGTTAACTGGGTCTTCAGCGTGTCGCAGTATTCCGGTAGCTTGTCATCAAGATGGCCAGGCACCTCTGGCACAAAGCCCGTTTCAACCTGTATCGAAAACAACCGATCTAATTCATTTTTCCAGAGATTACGGGCATGAGATATCTCATCGCCATAGCTACTGATATAACCCGCTTGCGACAGTTTAGCCTTCAGCGCCAACAGCGCCGCTTGGGCATCCGCTACAACGGGTACAGCATCAAGTTTACCGGCATCAAATTCAGCAACGTTAATCGTCAGAAATTCCACTTCCGGGTTTTGGAACAATGATTTCGAGGCAGTCGTAAAATCAGTAAAACGGGTACCAACACCAATTACCAAATCGGCTTCTTTGGCTATCAGGTTAGCCGACAAGCACCCTGTCGTTCCGACGCCGCCGCAGTTTAAGGGGTGATTCGCCACGATACTGCTCTTTCCGGCCTGGGTTTCACCAAACGGAATATTGAACGTCTCGGCAAACTGACGGAAAGCATCATGCGCTTCGGCATACCGTACTCCGCCCCCACACACCAACATTGGCTTTTTCTTGCGCATAATCAGTGAAAGGGCATCATTTAGCATTGCCTCTGTTGCCGGGCGACGCTCGATACGGTGGACTCGTTTCTTAAAGAAATACTCTGGAAAGTCATGAGCTTCACCCTGAACATCTTGAGGCAGACTGATAGTTACCGCGCCAGTATCAGCAGGATCGGTCAATACACGCATCGCATTAATCATCGCTGTCATAAGTTGTTCAGGGCGAGAGACTCGATCCCAGTAACGCGAGACGGGTCTGAAACAGTCATTGGTACTGATGGAGCAATCGTGATACTGCTCCACCTGTTGCAAGACAGGATCAGGCTGACGCGTTGCAAACACATCTCCGGGTAAAAACAGAACAGGGATCCTGTTTGCTGTTGCGGTGGCGGCAGCGGTTACCATATTGGCAGCACCGGGGCCGACAGAAGATGTTACTGCATAGATTTTTTTTACGTTTTTGTTGTTTGGCAAACCCCATCGCAATATGCGCCATACCTTGCTCGTTGCAGCCTTGATGAACAATTAAGTCCCCTGCATCTTGCTCAAGAGCCTGCCCAAGTCCAAGTACATTGCCATGGCCGAAAATAGTCATGACACCATGAACAAACTTATGCTCGCAGCCATCGACTTCCACATACTGTTGATTGAGAAATTTCACTAACGCTTGGGCGGTCGTCATTCTTAAGGTGTTCATAGTCAAAACTCCACATGCTTCATATCGGGCAGGGCGATTGCCAGCCCAACAAGTGCTGCCACGCACTTAAATCCAATAATAACCTCACTATATGGAATTATTTTTTTTCACATCAACACCAAAATGAAACGTATGGTTCTTTTTGTGATCCCAATAGAAAAACACTTTCATATGCCAGCGATTAACCTCCATTTCAGACTTTGCTTACTCGCACGAAAAAGGCGCCCGTAGGCGCCAATAAAAGAAGAAAGCAAGGCCATTACATTGTCGGCATCGTAAAGCTGCTCGCATGATGTTCCAGGCGAACACTCGCAGGCCAACGACTCGTCACCGTTTTCATTCGGGTGTAAAAACGAACCCCATCATTGCCATGCACGTTTAGCGGCCCAAATACAGAACGCTTCCAACCACCAAAACTGTGGAACGCCATTGGCACAGGAATTGGCACGTTGATCCCAACCATTCCTACCTGAACATCTTCGCTAAACTGGCGTGCAGTTTCACCATCGCGGGTAAAGATTGCCGTTCCGTTGCCGTATTGATGACGGTTAATCAGCGTCAGTGCAGTTTGGTAATCTGGTACCCGAACCACAGCAAGCACAGGGCCGAAGATTTCTTCTTCATAGATAGTCATATCCGGTGTTACGCCATCAAACAAAGTCGGACCGACAAAGAATCCGTCTTCATAATCATCAACAACCAGCTCACGACCATCAACAAGCAGTGTCGCCCCCTGATCTACACCCGACTTAATATAGTCACAAATACTCGCTTTATGCTGGGCTGTTATAACCGGCCCCATGTCATTTTCCCGGCCTTCTACCACACCCGGTCCCACCCGCATTTCTGCGATACGGGTTTGTAGCGCCGCCACCAAGTCATCCGCAATTTCATCACCGACAGCGACAGCAACAGATAACGCCATACAACGCTCACCCGCCGCACCAAATGCCGCCCCCATAATGGCATTAGCTGCCATATCAAGTTCTGCATCAGGCATCATAATGCAATGGTTTTTCGCCCCGCCCAGTGCTTGACAGCGTTTACCGTGCGCAGAAGCCGTCGCATAGATGTATTCAGCAATCGGTGTTGAACCGACAAAACTGACAGCTTGAATCCGTGAGTCTGTTAGAAGTACATCAACCGCTTCTTTGTCGCCATTAACGACATTGAAAACACCATCGGGTAAACCGGCCTGCTGGAGCAGTTCTGCCAGCTTTATAGCAAACGATGGATCTTTTTCTGAAGGTTTAAGTACAAATGTATTACCTGTGGCAATAGCAATTGGGAACATCCACATCGGTACCATTGCAGGGAAATTAAAGGGAGTAATACCTGCGCACACACCAAGAGGCTGCATAAGGGAATGGCTGTCGACTCCAGTACCAACGTTCGCAGAATGTTCGCCTTTCTGCAGGTGGGGGATCCCACAGGCGAACTCGACCACTTCGAGACCACGGGTTAATTCGCCAAGTGCATCTGAATACACCTTGCCATGCTCTTGTGAAATGAGCTTGGCCAGTTCCTCGCTGTTCTGTTCCAGTAGAGCTTTGAACTTGAACATAACGCGGGCACGTTTAAGTGGAGAGGTTTTAGCCCAAGCAGGAAAAGCACTATCTGCCGCAGCAACCGCTTTTTCTACTTCTTCCGACGAACTCAATACAACTTGGCGAACTTGCTTTCCGGTTGCCGGATTATAGACAGGTGCAAACCGGGAACTCTGGCTGGCAACATATTGGCCACCGATATAATTCTGGATAGTTTCCATCTTCTTCTCTCTTCTTTTCGAATTCGGATGTGGTAAAGCCTATGCCAGAACTATAATGAAATAAACGTTTCATTAAAATAATTATACGCGTAAAAATTTCATAAGTGTGATGTTGAGTATATTTCCATAAATTGCGCAATATACGTACTAACCCCTTATAAAACAGGTATCGAATCACTAATTTTGTGTGACAAATGTCAAACGAAACATTTCATTATTAACAAATTTTAGAAGCAGCTCATGATAAAAAGGATTCCCTTGTTCTAACTATCGCTCTACAATTGACCTAAATATTTCATTTTGAGGGTAATATGACAGTAGCCAAGAACCTGGCAGAATTGCAGGAGCAGATTCGAACCCGTTACAGTGACTTAAGCAAACGGCTCCAACAGGTTGCACAGTATGTCATTGATAATAATAATAGTGTTGCCTTCGATACTGTTGCCGTTATTGCCAAAGAAGCCAATGTTCCGCCTTCAACACTGATTCGTTTCGCTAACACTTTTGGCTTTAGTGGCTTTAATGAAATGAAGCAGCTATTTCGAACCAACTTGATCAAAGAGACGGCAAGTTACACCGAGCGAGTGCGATTAGTTCGTGAAATTGGCGGTGAAAATGCCTCGATTGACCGTCCCAAAGATATTCTGAACGAATTTGCCCGTGCCAACGCGCAAGCCATGCAACAACTCGCTGCACAAACCTCTGCTGACGATCTTCAGCATGCCATTGATTTGCTCAAAGCGGCAGACACCATATATGTCATGGGGCTGGGGCGATCTTTCAGCGTAGCAACGTATTTAACCTATGCGCTTCGCCACATTGAACGTAGAACCGTTTTGGTTGATGGTTTGGGCGGAATGTTCCGCGAGCAGCTGAACGTTATCAGCGACAAAGATGTTGTGGTATCAGTCAGCTTTTCTCCTTACGCAGAAGAAACCGTGATGGTAAATAATACTGCAGCACAAGCCGGTGCAAAACAAATCGTCATCACAGACAGCCAAATTAGCCCGTTAGCAACATTAAGCGATGTCTGCTTCGTGGTAAAAGAGACACAAGTTGATGCTTTCCGCTCACAGTCGGCAACATTATGCTTGGCACAGTCCATTGCCGTTGGATTAGCCTTCCAGTCGCAGTAAGTTGTTAGTGGTTATGTCATACGGTGGGCTATGAGATTCCTCACGCCTACCAATTCTTACCAATGGGCTACCAAGGAACATGTGAGATATTGATTGATTAATCCTCTCGGGGAAACATCAGGCTCACTACTATCAGGCTTACAGTACACAATCCGCCCATCAGCAAATACGACATCGACAAGCCAATTGCCGCACTGCTCCACCCTGCCAGCAGATAGGTGAAAAACCACCACAGGTGCGACAGGGAAAAATGCGCGGCAAAAAAAACGCTGGTGCATCAGGTTCTTTGCAAGAGCGAGTGACCAATACTCCTGCCGGCGTCTGAATACAGGACATGCCTATTCCTAATAGCAGGCACACCGCAACAAAACCCGGCCAAGACGGTGTCAATGCACCGAATAACAACGCCAGCGAAATACTCACGCCACCTGCAATCATAAATGGCTGATAGTGCGCTTTTCCAGCCAGCCGGGCAACTTGAGCGCAACCATCATTGAGCCAAAACCGACCACAGCCATGGCCAGTGCTGTTTCTCTGTCTCCGCCTTCCAGAACCTGGTTGATATACACCACAGTATTTACAATCACCATGGCACTGGCACCTGCAGCTGCAAGATACGCTACCCACAAGGCTCTGAGTCTCGGCGTACCTAATAGGACTGGATACCAAATTTTAGGTTATTCCATACGCCCCTGCCGTGGTCGACAGGCATCACCGCAGGCAGGGTGCAGCTAATGATTAGCACGCCAGACAGAATAAAAGTCAGCGCATCAAGAATAAACAGATCACGAAAGCCGATCAGCAACAGTAACATCGCAGTCAGCAACGGACTGATGATCTGCTCCAGATCATACGCCATTCGGCTGTAAGACAAGGCCCGAACGTACTGATCCCTGTCTGGTAAAATTTGCGGCAACGTAGACTGAAACAACGGGGTAAAACCTGCCGAGCATGCGTTAATCACAAAAACCAGTACATAAATCTGCCAACTTTGAGTGACAAACGGCAGACAGAGGATCAAGCCAGCACGGAGAATATCCAACGCAAACATGAACTGCTTTCGCGGCAGTTTGTGGGCAACTGCGCCAAAGACCGGTGCCAAACCGACATAGGCGATCATCTTCAGCGCAAATGCGGTTCCCAGCACGGCACTGGCATCTTCGGCCTCCAGCTCCCAGGCCAGCAAAGCCAGCGTCAACGAACTGATCCCAGTACCGATCAGCGAAATAATCTGGGCACTGAGCAATTTCAGATAGGTGGTATTTTTTTTCGCATCGGTAGCGTTGTAGTTATCGTTTCAGTTGCCATACTCATTGCCTATCGATGGTCGTTATTTCACTTAACCCGTAGCTGTACTTGTTATCGGTTTACTTACATACCTGCTGCCAACCTCAGAGCGGCAAGATCTCCAATATAGGCTGAGGGTCGTTTTTATTGCAGCTGATATATTGATGCTTCTCCGGTCCCTTGCCACAAAGCAACAACACGTCATCAGGCATCAGACAAGAGACGGCATGCTCGATAACACGCTGGCGATCAGGGTTCGTACTGCTGTTGCCTATCACCACCTTGCTGCCCATTGTTGCAAACAAGGTGTCTTGGCAAACACCCAACGGATTATCGGTAGTAAAAAAAATACGTGGTCCGAGTGCATGCTGCACAACTCACCAATGGCTGCCGCATCCGCCAAACGATCACCCGTCACCCCAATCACGGTATAAACCGCCCTTGGCTATGGCGTCGCACATTCTCCAACAGGTTGAGCAAACTATCGTAATTATGGCATAGTCTATGATTGCCGTGGCGCCATTTTTCAGTGGATAGACTTCGCTACGCCCAGGAGCATGATCCATAGTGGCGAGCAATTCTACAGCCGCAGGGATCTCGGTATCCATTGCCGTCAGCATTGCCAATACAGCAAGAGAGTTTTCGATATTGAATGTAAATGGCAGGGATGTACTCGCCGAAAACGGCTGACTTGATAGGTCAGCTCGAATTGCCCGCCATGACAGGATGAAGCGATGTCAGAGGCGAATAGATCTGCTCCGGGATCTTGCATGCTAAAGGTGACAACCCGCGCCTTGCTTCGGCAGCGCTCTACCATCGCCAGCGCCAATTCATCATCAAGATTAACTATCGCCACACCACCAGGCTTAAGGCGGTCAATCAACCTCAGCTTAGCCTGAATATAGTCATCGCGACTTCGGTGATAATCGAGATGATCACTACCAATATTCGTAATAACCACCACATCGAAATCCACAATGCTCACTCTGTCTTGTGACAGTGCATGGCTGCTAACTTCCATCACATTGTGGGTCACGCCCGATTGCTCCATGGCATGAAACAGGTTCAGCAGGCTGATCGCATCCGGTGTGGTATTGTCCAGCTCAACCTGTTCGTCACTGAATTGACAACCCAGTGTACCGGTATAGGCTGACTTAAACTGACGGTTCAACAAGGCGTTGAGGCAATAGGCCACCGTGGTTTTACCGTTTGTTCCCGTTACACCAATTTGCACCAGCTTATCCTGCGGGTACTGGTAATACTGATTGATCAAACTGACACTATTGCTAAAACTAGGCGTCAGTAGACAAGGAACATCTATGTCGAGCGGCTTATTGGCAATCACGCCAACAGCGCCTTTCTGGATCGCTTCATCGACTGATTGATGGCTGTCCCAGTTCGGCCCCTGGCGACAAACAAACACATCACCGGGAATAATTTTCTGACTATTGCTCTGAAAACGAATCGCACCGAGCTGGCGCAGTTCGTTAAGATTTACTGTGTGGCATTTTTTTTCATCGTTATGTCTGTCGCTTAAAGTAAGGGCAATCAGTCATCTTCACGCACCAACGTATAAATTCATCGTTTCATGACGACTGTGTTGTTATTGTAAGGATTATTTGGCCATCAATGTAATCGAACAGATTGATTAAAGTTATGAGCGGTATCAATTAGAGGGGAGTCGTTCACAAACGACTTCATGCACTGACTATGCCGTAATGCTAACGGCTTCCGGATATAGCATGCCTGTCTGCCAGCCACGCCACCAGTACCAGATACACGCTGGCCATCAGGATCTGGCCGATACGAGTATAGAAGCTAACATCAATCTCTTTTCCGCCACCTGAGATCACCGAGCCGAACACCACCAGCATGGCTGAGAAGATACCGGCATAAACCGGGGCTTTATGCGGTTCAAGGTAGAGCTTTTGTGCAAACAGCCAAGCAAACAATGTCATCATAGCCAGCAAGAACGGGAACCAGGGAGCCACAACCAACAGCTCATAGGCAATTACCGCCAATATCCCTCCCACCATATTGGTCAGCAGAAGAAAAACGCTCAGCTTAATACTGCCCGGACTCGTAAGCTGTAGTGACAGTATTCCTATGAATGCCAATGTCAGCAAAGCGCCGCTGGCCTGGAAATAATAGAAATACACTATAACCGGAAAACTGATCGCCAACGCCTTCAGTGCATTGCCAACACGCAAGGCCTCAGGCAGGGAGACATCACGACTTTGATCCGAGGACCCACCCGGCTCGAAAATCGGTTCAGGCAGGATCTGGTGCATCAACCAAAAAAAATAACCACCGCCCCGATACCAGATACCATCAACCCTTTACCCAGCAGCAACGCCGCAGCTGGGTGGATGATTCCCATATAGGGCACCAGCAAAACAGCAATCATCAGGATCATGGCAAAAAAAGTTCCAGCGCGGATCCTGAAACAGATAATAAGCCCAGAACATCAGCAGCCCAATCAACAACAGCAAGATAAGCGGATACTGCGTTACACCGTGACTTACCACCAGCGTAATCAACACCGTAACCACCATTGCTAGAAAAAGTTCGTCAAACGTCTCCCGGCTTGGTGCAGGCCTGTCGGCAAAGAACTTTGCCACAAATACCGGCATTATATAGGCCAGCGTCCAGTCAATACTGTATGCCAGCGCTATCGCCAACACGACACCGAGGGTATATCTCAGAGTACGGCGACCAAAGAAACAGGGCTGCGTCTTGGCTGTTGCATCACAATTAGCGGACATAAGACATCCAGCTGATCAGGCGGATCCACATTTTGCCAAAGATATTCATTACTGAATCCCCGTCGGTATACACCATGACATCCGCCTGACCGCCAACCCGCAACAAGCCGCTTGGCCGATTGTCCTCAAAGCGGATCACCACCGGAAACCGCTGGCTCTGCCGCAACCATCCCGACTGGTTGGCAACAGTTGCCAACTGCCCGGAAGCCTGAGATTGTTCCCAATTGACGCCGTAATCCATACTGGCAACCCTTCCCCGGAAAACCTCTCCAGGCGCATTATCGAGGGCTAACTCTACCAAATCGCCAACGCGGATATTGCCCAGACTGTTCTCGCGATAATAAGCCTCTACCCAACTGTCTTCACCAGAAACGAAAGTCAGCAGCGGCTGGCCTTTGTTAGCATAAAAGCCCTCATCAAGGCGAAAGTTCGAGACCCCACCCATTGCTGGGGCTCGAATAACTGTGCGCTCTAGGTCAAGTTGCGCTTTCTGCAGGGCCAGCAATGCCACCTGCATCTCGGTATTGTCCTCGCCGACCTTACCCAACTGCTTTTTGGCCTGTACCAATCCTGCCCGGGCCGTTTCTACCTGTGCCCTTGCATGAGCAACGGCAGCGCGGGTTTTATCAGCATCAGCCTGAGTAACAATGCCTTTATCGGCCATCGCCAGTACACGGCCAGCCTGACGTCGAATATTTTCCTGATTGACTAACGCATCAGACAACTTGACCTGTGCAGCTTCCACCGATGCAGTCTGTACGCCAATCTGCTTCCCGGCCTCCTCCAGCCCCTGCTCGGCTTTCCTTAACGCTATCTGATAATCCGTCGGATCAATCTGGAGCAAAGGGTCACCGGTCTGTACCAAATCATTAGGAGCGACATTTACCTTGGTCACTTCACCCGAAACCAAAGGAGCAAGCGGGATCACATTACCCCGTACCCGCGCCATATCAGTATTGGGAATAACCCTATCCGCAACTAGGTAGAAGGCAAACAACCCGATACAGATCAACAGCACTAACGAGGTGACAGAACGGGGGCTCGGTATTCGCCGCGCAGCCTGCTCCTGATAGCTATGATTATCCTGTTCGGCTTGCTCGGCAACTGGAGAAGATTTTGATTCTTGTTGTTTCAGTTCCGGTTCTCTTTGGCTCATTCCGACCTCATCAGCTTCACTGCTCATTGCAAGCAATAAAATGTATGCCGCAATCCTATCTGGTGATGAACCTTAGTTTTTATCATTTCGCGCCATAAGGAAAAGTAAATTAAACAACCCTAATGGCGTAAAATAATAAATACTGCACCGATCATTTTTTTTATACTTCATCTCGTTCAACAAAGAAACCAACATCACAGCGAGAAATTAAGATGAAAAACATCTGGGCCAAAATAAAACAGTTCCTGCTTACTCCCTACGGCAAAGCTTATCTGGTCTTTATCACCCTTACCAAACTCTACCTGGTGTACAAATGGGCACTGGACTATGTCAGAAAATTTGGTGGTGAGCTGTTTGAAATGATTGGCGCATCGGTCTCAATGGGAGAAAACGCCAGCGTAGTAAGTTTTACTGCTATCTGCGGTTACTACACAATCGAAGCCATTATCAGCATCTTTCGCAGCTCTCCTAAAAAAAAGTGCAACAAGCCACCCAAGCCTGAACACATAGCTGAAAAAAAATCCCCCTATACTGCAGGGATGCAGTCCGCTAACCCGGTATAATACTTGATTGCTTTGATATAATACTCCGGACTTAGCCACACCCGCGGAGCAAAAGGAATGACCCAAGGCCAACTGGTCCCGCTGATCAAAACTGCCCATGCCGCTACCCTGATTGAAATGCTCAAGCATTTCGAGGCAGATATCTACCCGCTTCTCAAAGCTGCGGGACTACCCGAAGATATCCTCCAGACACACCATGAGTTTGTTCCTGAAACCCCAATCAAACACCTGCTGGCCATGATGGCCGAAAAGGCCGATCCGGATCATTATGGTGATTTGCTCCGTACTGCTATTCGCGAGTACTTTATTCCCAAAATGCTCAGGCACTTACACAACCCGAAAACAATTGGCGAAGCCATAGAGCAATTGCAAACCGCTGTGCAGCACGACTCCCCAACCGCCAAAGTCAGTCTCGAATATTTCAACGGCACGCCGTGGTTCTGCCGCCACAAGCAAAAAGAGCTATCAGACGGCTTCCTGTGGGCAGAGGTTTTTGCCATTCTGTTCCTTATTGAATTCATCCGCTTTGCCAGCAAAACCCAATGGCTACCGAACTGTATTGCCGTGCAATCTCCCAGTGCCGACAAACTGGCTGGTATGCTGAACAGTCCTCAAACCGTGCTCTATGCCAACCGCAGCCTGGCCGCCGTCGAACTTTCTAATGACATGCTGGCAATGCCCTTCAATCTACCTGTCAGCTTCACTTCGCCCGACAAGTTGGATAATCACCCAAAGCCTCTGAGCTATGTGGAAACCATCTATCTGGCCCTTGCTCCTTACCTGTCGCGGCAAACCCTGTCTATCCAGCAGGCTGCCGCTTTGCTGAACACCAGCCCCCGTACCCTACAGCGCCGCCTGTCTGCGGAAAACACCAGCTTCAAGAACATAAGGGAAAACATTATGCTGGCAACCGCCTGCCAGCTGATGGAAAACCGACATTACTCACTAACCGATATCGCATCCGAGCTAGGCTATGCCGATATCGCCCACTTCTCGCGGGCATTCAAAAAGCTGACAGGCTTTCCGCCCAAGGATTACCGCAAGCGTTTCCGGACCTAACTGCAACAACAACAAAAAAAACGCCTCACGAGAGGCGGTTTCAAATCAGGCAAAGCGTTTTAATTACAGGGTGCGGATATCTTTGAAGAGTTCCCCGCCTTTCATCACAACCTTAATATTGTCCGGGTTGGCAAGAATATCCAAATCCTCAACCGGGTTACCGCTGACAAAGAGCATATCGGCAAACGCCCCTTCACGGATCACACCGATATCGCCCTCCGGATACGAGTCCAGCAATCCGGACATTTTCAGCAACTCACCGGCATCCGAGGTCGCCTGCTTGATACCGCGGAACGAGCCGAAGTATTTCTTCCGCGCAGAGAACTCTGCGTTTTGTTTGGCATGAACCTCTGGTGTCCCGATCAAATCGGTGCCGAACGCACATTTCAAGCCGTATTTTTCGACCAGCTCAGCCTGCTTGAGCAAGCCCCTTCCGACCCGTTCGGTCTTCCGGTAGAGGATTTCGCTATCAAGCGGGATCATCCGGTTGGCAATCAGCTCGGCTGTCGCATATTGCGGAACAATCCAGACTTCCTTGTCCAAGCACATCCGCGCTATCTCATCATCCATAAAAGTGGCATGCTCAAGGGACTTCACCCCCTCTTCCACCGCAATCTTCATCGCAGGACCGGCATGAATATGACTGCAAACATACGAGCCGTAATTGGTCACGGTTTCTACAATCGCCCGTAGCTCTTCCCGGGTATATTGGATCGTATCAAGCGGATCAAACAGCGATGATGCCCCACCGCCACCAAACACCTTTATGTGAGAGGCCCCCATGAAGATTTGGTCACGGGTTCGCTTCAGGCACTCCGGTACGCCGTCAGCCAGTATCAGATGCCCCTGACGCATGAAGCTCGAGTCCTCCAGATTCTGGTTGAAATTGGAACGCTGGGTCCGGCTTTGCCTATAGTCGGCATGACCACAGGTTTGTGAAATCGCACCATAGCTCGGGTAAATCCGCGGACCAGGCACAAAATGATTGTCGATACTCTGTTTCAGACCATAGCAGTTACTGCCGACATCTCGGACCGTGGTAAAACCCCGTTCCAGCATCTGGCGGGCAATCACCGTCGAGCGCACCGCTACCTCTTCGGAGGTCATGTTATCCATGGCCTTGAAGGTATCCGAAAAAGAGATGTGAGTATGAGCATCAATCAAACCCGGGATCACCGTATAGCCTGCCGCGTCAATCACCTGGTCATATTCCGCCCCAGAATGTTGCTGACAGGCAATCTCAGTGACAACCCCATCTTCGACACTGATAAAACACCCCAGTTTTACCACCTCATTAATCCCGTCAAACAGTGAAACATTCTTTACTAGCACTTTCATAATCTATCTCCTGTCAATACTTGTTCAGGCAATCGGCCGGGTTACTCACACTGTGCAGTCGCTTCGCCTAGCTGGCACGCTTCCAGTTCGATATGGTAGATTTCAATGATTTTCTCCGCCGTGGCATCAATATCCTCTGCCGTGGTATGGCAGTTCAGGACAGAGAAAAGCATGGTCTTTAGCCCCTTGTAGCCCGACGTTGACGGGTAGCAGAAGCCATCTTGCTGCAACTGGTGTACAACTCGCGCGGTCAGGTGGTTTCGGAACTCGTCGCCACCGATACCGAACTGCGCCGAAAATCGGTTGGACACAACATCATTGAGAATGGTGATCCCGTCGACGTGGCGCAGCCTGTCAGCCATTCTCTGTGCCAACACACAACAATTGTCGAGGTGCGCCTGAATACCCTCTTTGCCCAGCGCCTTGATAGCGGCATAGACAGGCACACCACGGGCCCGGCGCGATGCCGAAATTCCAAAGTTGATCGCATTGCGATCCGGCTTGGCAATCGCATCTGTCAGGTAGTCACCCATGCTGTTGCCCCCCATGGCGGTTGCCAGCAAGGTGGCATCACGGACAATCACCATCCCGCTGTCGTAGGGCATGTTGAACCACTTGTGACCGTCGGTATCCCACGAATCCGCTTTCTCAATCCCTTTGAGCAGGTGCTTCTGGTTATCGCTCACGGCAGACCAAAGGCCAATCGCTCCGTCGACATGCAGCCAGGCATTAGGGTGAGCCTGGACATGAACTGCAATCTCCTCGAACGGATCGAATGCGCCGGAATCAATACAACCAGCCTGGGCACAAACCAGTGTCGGGCCATCGCATCGGTCCAAGATCGCCGGCAGGTGGTCAGGAATAATTCTCAAGTTGTTGTCGGTAGGAATGGTCTTGATATCGTTCACACCGATACCGATCATCGAGAGCGCACGCTTAATGGTTGAGTGGATCTGATCGCTCACCACAACATGAATACGCGGCGCGTTATACAGGCCCTGAGTCGCCACATCCCATCCGGCCTTTTGCAGCAGGCTGTTACGGGCTGTGATCAGTGCGGTATAGATAGCTTCTTGAGCTCCGGAGGTAAAGCCGACTCCGGCGGTATCTGGCAGGCCGAGCAACTCCAGCATCCACTCGGCAGCAGTTTCTTCAACAACCGATGTGCCCGGGCTGGAAACATAATACGGTACATTCTGATCCAGGCGCTTACCAGCCAGTCTGCAGCCAGAGCAACCGGGAAGGAACCACCGATGGCATAGCCGAAATAGCGAGGACCGCCCGATCCAATCAGGCCGCTTTCAACATTGGTCACCAGCTCATCCAACACCTGTTCCGGATTGCTCGGTTTCTGCGGCAGGCTTCCACCGATCTTTCGGCGCAGCGATTGAGAAGTGACCTGTTTATCAATAGCCTTTCCGGCAAAGATTCCAGATAATCAACAGCATGGGAAAGTGAGCGGTTCAGCAGCTTGCTGTACTGGTTAAACTGATGAGACATGGCGTACCTCTTTGGTTAATGACTGTGTCTAGTGCCATAAATTAAAGGTTTCGCCATGCTTTATTTATCATTTCACGCCATCTGAATACAAAGCACTCTGATTTATCCATGTCGCAAATTGGTAAAAACAGTGACACCCGCAACAGTACAGTGGAGACAAAACCAACCGGAGAATAAACCATGAAACGATTATCGCTATTAGCCGCCGTCTCTATAACATTATTCAGTACCTACCAGCCACGCAGAGATCTTTAGCAATGCCGCCAAGCTCGGCGCAAATGCCGGCGCTATGCAATATTGCAAAAAAAATAGACACCTCGAATCAAGGTAAATACAACCTGTTGGGGATCAAGACACTAAAAGAATACGAGCAACTAGATACAGGGGACCGAACAAAGGCGCTTGTCTATAGAAAGAAAGCTGAACAGAAGGGAATTTACCTCTCGAGCCACTCAACAAGGAACGATGCAGAAAGATTCGCCGTACCCTTCACCTTTGAATCTAACAAAGGACTTGGTTCACGGAGAACCAAGCCCTTTTCAGTCAGGTACTCGTCGACATCCGGTTATTGTTGAACTACAACGCCATCATATAGATATTCAAGATCATCGTCCGTCAGCATTTTTGAGAGACCAAGCGAAGCAACCGTTCGTCGTAGCTGAGGAATTGTGATAGGACCGACAGCCAACATATCCGCTCTTTCATGTGCAAGCGCATATGCATTGATCATCTGGTCTACTGTATAAATGGTACAATGCTCACTGTTGAAATCATCAGTAAATTGCACCACTCTCTCATATCTCTGCCTATTGTCTTCAGTGAAAATTGAATAAAATACATTTTTCCAATATGGGTCACCCGCATCATACTTCTCTTTTGCAGACGCCTTAGCATTCTTCCACCGAGGCTCGGGTTTATCCAGAATACTAAAACCTCCCAGAGGAGAGTATGACATTATTTTGATACCTTTCTGAAAATCTGGGCTACTCATTTCCTTGTGAAAGACTTGTATACCTCCAGCGTGTATTGATCTCTCGGACATTTCAAATAAAGAGAAATAGGGACTATTCAATACAGGTTTAAGTAAGTCAGAATTTTCCGTGGCTAACTTTAAAGATTCATTAACTCTTGGTGTTCTCCAATTAGATACACCAATTTGCCAAACCTTGTCCGTTATTTCTTGGGAACTTAGTGCCTTCAGAATTCTCTTTACCGGTGTTTGCGGTCTATCAATCTCATCAAATTTGAAGAAATCTGCATCATCACGGTGCATCAGATAAACTGTAATATCATTGCTTAAATGGTTAGTCGTATGATGTAGCTCTCCCGATACTCGAGATTTAATCTGCTCTTCGCTACCGTATAACCGACTGGAATATGTACCGCTAGGTGCATTTTTTTTACCTCAATTCCCCCGTCGTTCATAATGGTCGGTTTTTCACCCAATAGCCCCTGCTCACGAAGAACCGTTAGCAATTCCTCAGAATGACTGCCTGAATCAAGCTTTTGCGAGTAGTATAAGTCAAGGGGGAACCCTCCTTTTGATATTGTATAAAGATTTCTATCTGGATTCAGACTGCCATCACTATAGAATCCGCCCTCGTGTATTTCACTATTTTTATAGTCCAACCATCTCCCAAGCTTGTCTTCGATATTGCCAACATAAATTGGAGAGGTATCAAAAGTATTTATTCCCAACTTAACAGCTTCATCAAGAATAGCATGTAGTTCTTCATCTGAAATTTCTTGTTGTCCGTCAACAACCCAATTGGCTTGGATCAAGTGATCGGTACCCATAACCAGTCTAGAAAACTTTTTACAATCGTTTTCTTTGTCACAAATATCAACATACTCCATTTCTTGATTGGCTGGAGGTTTCCCTACGGTGCAATTTGCGAACGCTGAGCCCCAACTTATCATTGCAATAACTGGCAATATATATAAAGCCAACTTTTTTTTGGTCTTAAGTTTTCGTTGCAACTTAGATTAGAAGTATAACCCAGAGTTTTTTTTTTGAAACTTCACTATTACCTTTCCTTGTTTTTAGTAATTAAAACATTATTAGACAAAATACCAATGCAACAAAGCCATCCGACAGCAACCTTGAGACCGCTACAATGTTAGTTTTGCTGATATCTATAAAGAATATTAATTATCGGCTATGTATTAACTCAATTAGATTGCTAACTAGCGAGGTTAAATGTCGCTGGTGAACGACATTCCCACAAATGGATACCAGCTGCGTGTGTCTGACCATGTGTTTCCATAGGTCTTCCTTTCCTTTGGATTATCTCAACTGCTGTCTATGTTGCCTTTCTATGTCACTAAAAACATCCTCCCAACGCCATGAGGATAAGGGTGAGTCAGAGGGAGTAGGTAATAACACATTGATTTTTTTTGGTTTTTATTAAAAACCCCAATATGCAACAGAATCAATATTGGGGTTCTGAGCCTTGATTAGCCGGGTCGCCTAACGTATCAAAAGACCACGCTGCTTAGTGTTGTAACGGACGCTGTTTACACACGATAACACTGGGCAAGGCCTGTAAAAGTAGCGCCCTACATTCTGTTACCAACCTTAAATCCAACCATCATTTACTCGATCATCGCTTTCATTGTGCCAACAATAAGCTGTGTTTGCGCAACATCACAAGAGCGAATTTTCAGATAAGAGCAAAACGGTAAATTGAATGTTAATCCCTTATGAGTAAATGAATTAATTTGAACATAATGGGTACCTTGTAACATTATCTTTACTTCAATTCTACGCCCCGCCTGCTACCCATCTACACCTGAGAAAGAACAAAAAGATGATGCGCCCCAGTATGCATATGGTATATTACTTTAAATGGTCCCAAACTCTTGTTCCGAGACCATTGTTCAATAGACAAATAAAACAGTGGATTTACTGAATATATATATCTTTCGAGCCCCGCTCGGTTAGTGCAACGCGTATTGTATTTGTTGTCGCCGAACTCAGTTTAATTTGAGAAAGTCGGCATGATGTGAGGCTATTATGACAAGTGAAAGAATGTTTATTGGTTGTTATTCAGCACCAATTGGCACAATGAAAAATGAAGGAGAAGGTATTGTTAGCTGCCTATTGGATACTAATACTGGCGAATTTTCCGATCTGAAACTTAGTGCCGTTACCATCAATCCCTCTTACCTAATCACAACCAAAAATAATTCACTCTTTTGTATACAAGAGACGTTTGCTGAGCAACAGCCTGTGCTAAGTCGCTACTATATAAACGATGATGGGGAGCTCAACCACAGCCAAGATATTTCAATGAGCGGCGAATTTGCTTGTCATCTTGCGATTGATCCTCAAGGTGAATTTGTCACTACAGCTCAATACGGCAGTGGCAGTTTTGAGCTGTTTCCGTTAAATAAGAATAACGATCTCGGCCCTGCCTGCGATCTAATTCAGCATCAAGGCGGTGGCCCAAATCTTGAACGCCAGGAAGGTCCTCACGGGCACCATATCTCCTTTTTAAATCACAGTGACACCTTAGTTACCGTAGATTTAGGCATTGATACAATAGGTTTCTACCTTTTGATAGAAGCCAGGGGAAAATACTCAGCCAACAGGCCAAGCAGGTTGAACTGCCAAAAGGTTGTGGCCCTCGTCATGTCATTTTCACTAAAGATGAAACAACGGCATTTGTGTTGTGTGAGCTATCGGAAGAGGTGATCGTCTTACGCCATACACAAGGTCAGTGGAAAATCACTATGCGATGCCAACCCTTTGAGCCGCATAACCTTGGCGGAGCAACAGCCGCAATTCGGCTATCCGCGGACGAAAGGTTCATCTATGTATCAGGACGCCATCAAGCCCAAATTGCCTGCCTTGAGGTAGATTCCCATTATTCACTTCGCTTGGTAGAACGCACCAGTACCTTAGGCCTATTCCCAAGAGATTTTAATCTCAGCGCCGATGACAAATGGTTGGTTGTCGCCAATCAAAATTCTCACAATGTCGTAAGCTTTGAACGAAACCCTAATAGTGGAAAACTCACCACTTCAGGTCATCAATTCGAAACGGGCAGCCCTGTTTGTATCGCGTTTAATTAATTCCTTCAGTACTGCTAGATAGCAAAAAAAATGGCTTGGTTCACGGAGAACCAAGCTCTTTTCAGTCAGCCTGTGTTTTGGCTATTTATAACTAGAATTCACTTTCTACCTAATATAGCTTTCTACTTAATCATCCTCAGGGATATCAGGAATGGTGCCGCCCACTCGCTCGAAGAAGGTAGCGAACATTTCCGTAGACCCATCCTTACCAGTCGCCTCTAACGTGATCATATCATCGACAATCTGGCCATTTTCCATTTTATGGCCATTGGCAATTGATAGCTCAGGACCATCAAACGGTGCAGAACGATAACGAATACGCTCATCAGTCAGAGTACGCATCCAGGCAGCAATCTTCGCCTGTCGCTCAGGTTTACCTAGCAGCTGACCGATTGGCTTGATATCCGGGTCAAGATCTTCGTTGCCCGGGAAGTCGCCACCACGAGTGTAGAAGGCTACAACATCTTCCAGCGACAGATATTTACCATTATGGAAATAAGGTGCTGTTAACTCGATATTACGCAGCGTCGGCACTTTCATGTGGCCTTTTACGCTGGCCTTACCTTCCTCGGCTGACACCATAGGTAAATTCGGCCACAGTGTATCGTTACTATTGTTTGACTGACTCGACAATGCAATTGGACCGGGTAGATCTTGTCGGCCTCGCCCTAAATCTTCCTCTGTTGAACGGACACCAACATTATAGAAGCCTGAATCATACAGTCCCTTATCGGCACTATTGGCAAGTCGCATTGCTTCAATGGGCTCAACAAGTGTGAACTCAAGCGTAGCAGTACTGAACATCGGGCCATCATGACAACCATTACAGCCAGTGCCGCCGCTTAAGAAACGGTTGAAGCCTTCTTTTTCAGCCTCAGTCAGATCGCCCTCACCACGGGCAAACTTATCAAACTTACTCTCGCCTGATAACAAAGTACGCTCGTAAGCCTGTACAGCAATACCAAATATGAAGGCAAAGTTTGCTTCCATCATGCTGTAATCTTCCCACACGTTAGTTACCGGATGTTGCAGCGATACAGGCAGGGCACTATCCAGTACTGCTCTTGGAAAGCACTCTTGATCATTTCCTCGTAGCTGGTTGTGAGCCCTTTATCATTTTCAGCTATTCCGCCCAGCATACTATCTTCCGGATGCACGTATTGAAGTCCAAGCGGCGTAACATCGCTATTGAGCAGCTTCATCGCAAGCTGAGGGAAAAAGCGGCTACGGTCTACCGGGCCACAAATCATTTCAACATGGCTTTCAAACGGACCAACAGCCTGTGAGGCCAATGACGAGAAGTCAAGCAGGAAGTCCGTATCTTTCTCAATATATCCCGAGCCGTTTACCTTATAAACACCAGCGTTCGAATCGACAGGTCCCAGCGGGTTTTCACCATTAAATAAGCGATGCGCCCGTCCGTCCCAGAACTGGAAGGTGTTGAAAGCGGCATTGATAACTGTTGGTGCCTGACGACCTGTGACTAATCTGAAATCACCC
>LLEN01000064.1_pt1 | contig 22652 bp, 22 predicted proteins | sample 595881 | NCBI WGS metagenome assembly LLEN01 (sample SAMN02919314, study PRJNA255460) | bioreactor metagenome | biome: chemostat; feature: culture 2012_10.3; material: sediment; isolation source: day86 10degC chemostat 2012 inoculated with Wadden Sea sediment taken from... | place: Germany: Bremen ...
CAGCCCCAGCTTTACTCGCCAAAGATCGGTAGAACACAGAACGCATCGATAGCGGCAGCCCCTTGTTAAAGGCAAAAAAAATGCCAGCGCGAGTGCGACAATCGCATAGATAGACCAGCCGTGGATACCCCAGTGGAAGATAGTCGTGCCCATGGCGAGTGATTTTGCTTCAGCCGTGTACGGTTCTACGTTAAACGGCGTGCCCCACCAGTCAGTAAAGTAAGCAGTAGGTTCAGCTACGCCCCAAAACAAAAGGCCGATCCCCATACCTGCAGCAAAGAGCATCGCCAGCCATGAAGCAGTAGAGTGCTCTGGTGCGGTATCTTTACCGCCAATACGGATTTTACCAAACGGTGATAGCATCAATACCAAAGTGAAGAGCACGAAAAAGTTGGTTGACCACATGAAGAAGACGTCAAAATCTTCAATGATGCCGTTTTTAAGGTTGTTTAGCGCTTCTTTAGCGGTATCGGGGTCGACGATTAGCAGCGTTGAAAGGAATAGGAGGATAAGACCTGCGCTGATTCCGAATACGGAGTTATGAATATCAAAACCCCACTTTTGAATGTTGTCCTGACCAACCTGGTAGTCGGTTGTTTCGATACTGTATTTGTTTAATATACTATCCATAAATGATACTCAAACGTTTCGTTTTTGATCCTTTCATTATGAAAAAAAAGTAAAAGTGGAATGACCTTAGAAATAAAGATAATTAGACCACTAAATAAAAATCTGGCGGAATGTTAACAAATGCGTCATTAAAATTCAAATTATGACAGGTTGTGCAGGCTCTCCTGCTGGATCATCGGTGGTTTTATGTGGCTTTATGTTAAGTGCACTAAACGTTTTCTGGGTGGGCTGAGCTAGTCCAAAAATACTGAGCGTTCTTACGGTTACTACCCCCTCTCAAGCACATTAACTCTGGTGTTGAAAATCCATGAGTGGAATACGAATGAGTAGAAGTTCTGAGTAGGAATGGGTAGAAAACGGTCAGGGTGTTGAGCAAGATTATAAAGAAGCAGTGAAGTGGTATCGACAGGGTGCTGAGCAAGGTTTTAGATACGCGCAAAGGGATGTACCGAAAAGGTTGGGGCGTAGAGCAAGATGATAAAGAAGCGGTGAAATTATATCGACTGTCTGCTGAGCAAGGAGATGAGTGGTCTCAGTTTAATCTGGCTTGGATGTTAGATAAAGGTAAAGGTGTAGTTCAAGACGAGAAAGAAGCGGTGAAGTGGTACCGGCAGGCTGCTGAGCAAGGAGAAGGGTTTGGACAGAGTAATCTTGCTTGGATGTATATTGAGGGCCGTGGTTTACCAAAGAGCAATGTCAACGCCTACATGTGGTTGTTCTTGGCTAAGCAAAGCGGTTTGAGCGAAGATGCAAAAGAAGAATATAGTAATTTAAAGAAAATAATGTCTAGTAATGACATTGCCAAAGCCGAACAGAAAGCCCAAATATGTTTAAATTCTAACTACAAAAACTGTGGCTAACCTTCCAAATATCCAATAGGTATCAAGAACGAACTTTTACACCCTATGCTCGCTTCTTCCTGAAGCGAGCATTAATTTTAGTTTGCTATCACCAAAACCGCTGTGATGCTTGCAGTACAGCAAACAATTTGCCACGGCGGTACTTACCATGACGGTGTTGCATCTATCGATGGCAATACATCTTATCGAGTCCGTTGAACTAGTGAATAATGGAACGGGTGGTGGGTATTATCTGAGAAGAAGCGTTTAACATCGACCGCTAAGGATGTGTTACCTCGTGAAAAAGGTTCACCGAGGTCAATTTCGTTATTCTATGCGCTTTAGTTTGTAGACTATTAGGTTTTCACCAGTATAGAAGCTAGTAATAATGTTATCGTTAATCTTCCGAAGGCGAAGTGAGCTGAAGATCTTAGTTTTTTTTATCCAACTTATTTTTAAGTGACTGGCTATCTGAGTCAGCTGCTACCTGAATTAATATTATTCGGCCATCACTGTTTTTTTTATATTGAGCGTCATAGCGAACATTGAACTTTTTTTTGCGCGCTGATCTTGTCCGAAGACGTTCATTGTATTGCCGTCAAATTCAAAATAAAACGCCTCACCTCCTTGAGCTTCGGCTTGCCAAAAGCCATTGATTCCGTAGAAGGCAGGGGTGTACTTTTCTTTAAGAAAAAAAAGAAAACCAGCGAGAGCAGGGTCACGCTAATCAGTAGCTTTATTAAGGGGTGATATTTACGCATTGCTTATCCTTTTCACACCCATAAATAGTGGTACCAACTTTGTCGATGTAGTTATAGTGGGTAAACTGTAACATTGAGCGGATTAGATCAAGTTCATTCTCGGTCGGGTTAAAGAGTACGTATGTCTCGTTAATACGTATAGCCTCAATATCGTCCTGCTGGACAAGACTGGTACCTAATACAATTAGTACGCTAATGATGATGCTGATTAGGAATAAAACAGGATTGCTCAGCTTAAATGCCTGTTTTTTTTCATTTTTCAGAGGAGGAGACGTGATGGTATCGGAATTCTCATCAAGTTTTACATCAGGCGTAACATTGAGACTTTCAGAAACAGGTGGAGCACTGGTATGAAACTCAGGCTTTATACCTAGCTTGTAGCCACGCTTGGGAACGGTAATAATCACTGCTTTGCCCTGGTTAAAGAGTTTTGAGCGCAAGCTGTTTACCGTTTGATTGATTGTAAATTCAGACGCATAGGTATTTGCCCACACGTTTTCTGCAATGTCAGTTCTAAGAGCAACGTTCGGATATCGCTGACATAAATACTTGAGTAACTCAGCCTCTTTGACGCGTAACTGAGATTGAGCATTATCATTGGTGTTCGTGATCGACATATCGGCTAGCGATACCTTCAGATTCTGAAGGCTAATATAGTTGATATTATCGTCGAGCTGTTTTGCCATATTGGTTTTCAGTACTTTGGTGAATGTATCATGATGAAGTTATAGATGAGCTAATTATGATATAGTTCAAATTCCTAAGCAATAAGATGCAGGTATAACCGAACAGGAAAGAATACCCGTTCGGTAGCGTATTCGTCTGATTAGCCGAAGGATTTTCCAAGCCCTTTGAGCATGGTAACCTTTTCGCGCATTAAAATGGATGATCTTTCCATTTTTTTTCTACTTGTTCTAGGTTTTTTTTGTAGAAGAGTATGATATTTGGTTAACATTGTTGCTAATTTCAGCAGAAACCATGCCTTGCTCCTCAGCTGCCGTTGCAATTTGGATAGATATTTCAGCCATCTCATCTACCATGGAAACAACTTCCCGAATGCTCTGTGATGTTGCCTCAGTGTTTACGACACATTGCTTGGTTTTTTTTCTATACTCATGCTTGTCCGCGACTGCCACAGATTTAGTGTTGAGTTAATGTCGCTGATGCTGTGTTGTATTTTCTCCGTTGCACCATGGGTTCGCTGCGAAAGTGCGCGCACTTCATCGGCTACAACGGCAAACCCGCGCCCTTGCTCACCTGCTCGAGCCGCTTCGATAGCGGCGTTAAGTGCCAGCAGGTTTGTCTGTTCTGCTATCCCCTGTATTTCAACCATCATGGTTTCTATCTGATCGGAGACTTTTCCCAGGGATTTGGCTGTTTCAGCGGTATTTTCCGTTTCCTGCTCCAGTTCATTGATAGCATGCTGGGTTAAGTTGAGCGCCTCTGTTGTCTTAACGCATTGTTGTTGTGCAGTAGCAACTTTATCAGCCGTTAGCTGGGTATTTTGAGCAATCTCATTAGACACTGCTGATAATTCGGTGATTGCCGAGGCAATCATTTGTGTCTCTTGATCTTGCTCGGTGATAGATGCTTTGGTTGAAGTGGAAGCCCGCTGTAGCGTATCGGCAACATCTTTTAACGCAATAGAAGCGTCATCAACCCGTCCTAATACCGTTTTGAGCCTGGCATCACCCAGTTGTAAGTGAAATTTGGCAATAGACTCCTTTGAGTCCCCGCTATAGATAATACGCGTCAGGCTATCGTACTGGTTTGTCAGCTGCTGCAAGAACAAAGGAGTGCCCAAGAGCTCGTTGCGATATAGCAAGAAAACAAAGCCTAGAGGAAGCAGGGGACTGAATTCGGCATACTCAGGTATCAAGAAGTGTCCGCCAGCAATAGTTAGGATTGTAATCAGTGCGCACAAGATCATTTTTTTTGAGAGACGGATAATTGGAAAGAATAGGGATTCTTCTTCTGGTTGAGTTGTTGGTAGATACGATTTGCCGTACTGATCATGTCATTGCTGGCTTTTCGCCTTACCGACTGGTAACCACACACTTGGTTATTTTCATACAGCGGGGTTACATAGGCATCGACCCAGTAGTAGCTACCGTCTTTGCAGCAATTTTTGACAATTCCTCGCCAAGGCCGTTCCTCTTTTAGGTGTTGCCATAAGTCAGCGAAGGCTTGCGGTGGCATATCTGGATGTCGGATGATGTTGTGATGCTGACCAACGAGCTCGTCAGCGGAGTAACCACAGGTGTCAACGAATTCATTGTTAGCGTAACTGATGACACCTTTAAGATCGGTTGTGGTTACAAGTTGGGCATTAGGAGGCAGCACAATTTCGTTATCAGTGACATGGTTATTCTTTCGCATAGATATTCCCTCTCTACATCAAAAGTCATGGCTTGACGACAGAAGCGGTACCACAAGCTCCACAAGTCATAAAACAGCTTTTATAACGACAAAAGTGCCATTACAAACAGTGCGGTATAACTCCGCTTAGAATCAAATGTAGATGGGATATGACTCATGCACCTAATTGATTTTTACACGATTTATAACGAAATAGCGTATTTTGCTTGATATTGTTCGATTCTTCTTTCTATTTGTTATTTATGATACGTATTGTACTTGCGGTGGCTGTGTTGAGCTCAAATACGATATAAAGTTTCAAGAAGCTTTGTTTTATAAAATATATTAGCTGGAAAGTGGTGTTGGAGGGAATTTCTCTCGGGCGTTGAGTTTTAAAACTAGAAGATTGTTGTTTCTTAGTATTTGTTTATAAAGAAAAGCCCACAACAAATGTGGGCTTTAAGAGTGTTGATATGTTTGGTTAAGCTGCAGGGACCATAATTTGGGTGGCGATGATCACCACGATGATACCCACAAACACCGGAACAGAGGTACGTTTTACAACCTCGAACGGAGACAGCTTTGCCATACCCGAACAGGCAACTACAACACCAGATACCGGAGAAATCGTACGGCCAAGGTTTGATGCCTGAAGCATAGGAATAACGAGATATGCCGGGTTGATGCCCATTTTGGCTGCCAGGCTAGGGATTAGCTCGACGAAGGCATAGAAAGGCGCATTACCAGAACCTGTGGTAACCGCCGCAATGGCTGTGATACCAACCAAAAGGATCATTAGGAAGATACCTCCGGCACCTGCAATCTCTGCAAGGTGAAGCAGGTTGTCGATGAAGCCGACTGATTTCAGGCCCTGAGCAAATACGCCTGCAGCAATCAACAACATAACCACACTCGAGAACGCATCGGCCATGCCTTTATAAGCCGCATCCAAGCCTTCAAAAACGGCTTTGGAGTTACGGTGGCGAATCAGCTCGATAATGGCAGTCATGAACATGCAAATTACCAAAATGGTAACGATGTGCAGCTCTGGGAATAGTTTTCCGCTGAACAGTAATACGCCAATAATAGGAGTGAAAGGCAGGATGCAGAAGAATTTCGGCGCATCAACAGTCAGCTCGCTAACATCCAGCTTTTCGTGAACAACGCCTTCTTTGTTATCGAGGTAGCGCTGCCAGAAAAAGTGCGCTGCTGCCATAGCGATAATAGCAACAATAGAAATCGGCAGTGTCGTTTTGAAGGCAAAGTCGATGAGTTCCATACCAGATGCTTCGGCAGCAACAACAACGTCGCCCGATGTCGGAGCAAGAATGATTGCTGCCGGTGAAGCACAGATAGCAGCAGCAGCTCCGCGGCTGATACCCATATTAACCATTAGCGGGAACAGGGTGGCCATAAGCAATACACCTAGGCCGGTAGCTGAGGCCACCGCTAACGACATTAGGCAGGCAACAAAATAGGCCGCAACCATTAGTACGTAAGGTGATTTAATAAACTTCAATGGCTTTGATGCCATCTTAACCACCATGTCATTGGCACCGATTTTCGTCATGTAAGTTGCGAAACCACAAAGTACCATGATCATCATACCAAGGCCGCCTGCACGGTAGCTTAGTAGGTATTTGATATATTCAAACACGTCAGTGGCAGCATTACCGGTAGATGTTACACCTGTAGGCAATACGTTTTTACCCAATGCTGCAGTGATGGCTAGTAAAATAATACCGCCAGTTAAAAGCACTCCAGTTGCAGTATATCCTTTGAAAATGTATCGGCCGACAACCACAGCGACCAGAAGACCAATTAGTAGTTCCAACATGGAAAAATCCTTTAAAACCAAAATGAGACGGGGGATGAAGAAATGTGTCCGCTTAAAAATGCTTTGTTACACATTGTTTGTGGTCAATTTACCTAATAGCTGATTGATAGACGACATAATGTTGGCCTTACTATGATCTAAAGCAGAATTTTTATTTTGGTGTTGTCATGATGCTATCGTGATGTTTTCTTTGGTGGGGGAGTCTGAAAATAAAAGGTTAACTGCTGTTTTGAGCTATATGTTGAGCAACCGCCCGTTAGTGTTATTTACAGACTGTATTGCTGAGCACGGTGAGATGTAAAAGCAATTTAAAATGTAATGAAACTGATTTATTGACAATGATTTTTAACAAATTCCATGAATGCCCGATCCGCAACAGAGAGGTAACCATTTTTCCGCCAGGCAATTGCGAGATCAAGATATACGGGTTGGCTAAAAGGTATAGGTACTAAGCCTTTTTCGTGCTCAGTGACCATTTCCAGTAACGCGGTGATAGCAAAGTCATTGCGAACAATCTTCAATATCATTGGAAGAAGATTAGTTTCAAATGCAATTTTTGGACTAAACCGGTATTGATTGCAGACTTCGTCGATGAACTCTCGGTGAAAATAGCCTTGCTTGAACATAACCAACTCGTGTTTGAAAAAAAATCACTGAAACTGATTGTTTCCTGTTGCGATAACGGGCTCCCTTCGCTAGCTACTACGACCATCTGTGAGGTGATGAGGTGCTCGATAGCGAGGCTGTCGGGTACGTCAGCATTGTGAATGATTCCGAGATCCAATTCGCCGTTAAGCAACATTTTTCGAATGGATTGTGTGCCGGCTTCAACGATAGTGAGCTTGAGATTGGGGTATTGGCTTTTGAAGCCCATCAGGATGTCGGGGAAAAAAAATACGAACCAAGCATACTCGGCAGACCGAGGCGAACTTCGCCCTTTTCAAGCCCTTTCAGCTCGGCCATTGCGATATTGGCATCTTCCATCTGCTGGAGGATTAATCGAGCGTGCTCAAGCAATATATTGCCTTCATGGGTAAGTACTACTTTTCTGTCATTGCGATGAAAAAGAGGAAGATCCAGTTGGTTTTCAAGCTTTTTTGATTGCGATGCTTAACGCGGGTTGAGCGATATGCAGTTGCTCCGCTGCACGGGTAAAGTTTCCCGTTTCTGCAAGCCTGACAAAGTAGGTAAGTTGACGTATATCCATAGCTATAAACAAAACTTATCATCTCTATATTTATAATATATTTTCATTATTACAGTTGAATTGCTACCGTTTTAATAGTTCTCGAATAATTAGTCTTCAACGATATGGCAGTTACAACATTGATCGATATAAAAACCCCTGCTTACAAACGAGCAAGTTTTGCACTTGCTTTGGGATCATTTCTGGTGTTTTGCAATCTCTATTTGTTTCAGCCAATGCTGCCGTTGATGGCTGACGAGTTTTCTGCCAGTGCGACAGAAGTGAATTGGTTGTTGGCGGCGGGCACGTTGTCACTGGCATTGATGCTGGTGCCTTGGGCGGTTGGTTCGGAAATCATAGGTCGACGCCGTGTAATGCTTATCAGTTTGTTTTTGCTGCCTATTGTTGGGCTGTTGATGTTAGGGCTGATGATTTGCTCATGCTAAGCCTCGCCCGTGCCGGTATGGGAGCATCACTGGCCGGATTTGCCGCTGTCGCTGTTGCCTATATGGCTGAAGAGTTTACTCCTAGAGCTTAATGGTTGCCGTGGGTGGTTATATAAGCGCAAATTCGCTCGGAGCATTGCCGGCCGTTTGGCGGGTGGATTTATCTCAGATAACTGGGGATGGAAAACCTCGGTGATCAGTATGGCGCTGTTTAGTTTGGTGATTGCACTGCTTGTTTGGAAATTACTGCCCCCGCAGCAACATTTTGTTGCCAGAAAAGGTCAGTTGAGAATGCACACCCAGAGTGTTATCCAGCATCTGAGAAAGCCAGTTCTGTGGTATGCGATGATGATCGGCGGGATAAATTTTGCCTTGTTCGTTAACCTGTACACGGTGATGGGCTTTCGCTTGGTCGCTGAACCTATTCGGTGCCGGTTAGCTGGGCCTCTATGATTTTCCTGTGTTATCTCAGTGGTACCCTGAGTGCCAAGTTCAGTGGCAAGTGGAGCCAAACTCATAATCCGATCACCGGAATGGTCATTGGAACAACGGTTAGTGTGATTGGACTATGGGTCGCTGCGATAGAGACGATACCTGCAATGATGATCGGCCTTATGCTAATAAGTTCGGGGGCCTTTTTTTTACTCATTCGCTGGCTTACGCCTGGGTGAGTCAAAAAGCGACCACAGCCAAAGCGACGGCCACCGCGTTGTATCTTGTCCACTATTATGCCGGTGGCAGCCTCGGTGGATTCTACCTGATTGCCTGCTGGCAATATGGTGCGTGGCCAGCTGTGCTCGTAGGGGGCATGGTATTGTACGGCGTGATCTACCTGTTATGTTTGCGGTTAATGAGCAAAGAAAAAGCCGCAGTCGAAGGGGGGCAGCCTGCGGCTTGAGGAAATCTAGTATTTGAATTGGCCGACAACGTCGTCGAGCTGTTCGGCCATGACTGAGACATCTTGGCTGGCCTTTGATGACTGGCTAACAGCTGATGCGGTACTTATCGCCAGCTCTGAAATACGCGTGATGTTCTTATCTATCTCTGCTGAAACCATTGCTTGTTGTTCTGACGCCGAGGCGATCTGTAAGTTCTTGTCAGAAATTTCAGTAATTGCTTCCACGATGCGGTTGACAGAATCTGTCGCCTGATTGGTTTGGGTGACGGTTAGCTCTGTCTGTGATTGACTCTTTTGCATAATGGCAACGCTCTCCTCTACACCGGAGTGCAGCCGTTCTATAGTGTGTTCTATCTCCTGGGTAGAGCTATGGGTACGCTGCGCCAGTTGGCGGACTTCATCCGCAACGACGGCAAAGCCTCGGCCATGGTCTCCGGCTCGCGCAGCCTCAATGGCGGCATTGAGAGCCAGTAGGTTAGTTTGATCGGTAATATCACGGATCACGGCAATCACTTTATTGATGTTGTTACTTTCTGATTCAAGACGCTCAATAAGTGTTTGTGATTCGGCGATATCCGAGGCCAGTGCTGGATACATTCACTGGCCTGCTGGCTGGTTTGTAGGCTGCTTTGAGCCTCTAGTTTCACTTTTTCAGCTGAGTCGGCTGCATCATTGATATTGCTGGCGATTTCATTGCTGGTAGCCAGCAGTTGATTGATAGCAGTGGCAACATTGGAAGATTCAGCCTGTTGCTGTTCAGCGTTTTCCAGGCTGTTATTGGATGCAGAGGTTGACTCGGCGGCAGCACTAGATACTTGCTGCGATATGCCTGCGATACCGATAATAATTGATTGTAGCTTGGAGGTGAACTTGTCGAAGGAGTGACTGAGTTCAGCTAGCTCATCATGTCCGCTGTCATTCATTCTGACCGTTAAATCACCGTTGCCTTCTGCAATGTCTTTCATCATGTGGTTAACAGTAGATAGCGCTTGGTGATTTGACGGCTGAATGTAAGTAAGACTAGCGTCATCAGCAGGGTTAGTACTACACCGCTGATAGCTAATGTGAGTTTTTCTTGCTGCTGCTGTCTATTGATATCATTTACGATTGCAAGCTCAAGCCTGTCAATTTCATTCTCTACCACGTGGACTTTTTTTTCTGAGCTCGCCGTATAGTCCTTCGGTGAATGTGAGACCGATGGTGGTATAGCCTTCGACCAGTTCCTCAAGCATCATTTGGTACATAATCAGGCTGCGTCTTAGGCCTTTTTGCTCTGCACGGGTGTATGGCTTTTCTCGGATTGTTTGCTGTAGGGTATCGATATTATTATTAAAATAAGTCAGGTGATCCGGATTCTTGGTGATGATGAAATCTTTTTCGTTGCGTCTGAGGTTGAGCAGCATGCGATAGAGCTGCTCGTCACCTGTTGCCAGTATTTTCTCTTCCGCGACATTGGCGGCATTATTAATGTTGCCACGCAGCCCGTCTTTCATCGTCAGACCAATCAGGATACTTTGATCGGTAATAACATTAAATTGGGTCGAGTATTGATCAAGCACCTCCAGAACATAGTCAAAGCTGCTCTCGTGCTGGTTACTGTATTGGCGAAGGATCTCTTTGACTCGGTTTATGCGATCGGTCAACGCTATTTGGTCATCATTAAATTGTTCGATGTACCTGGCATCGAGCCGGGCAAGGAAGTCTTTTTCATGGCGGCGCAATTTCAACAGGTCAGCTTTACTGTGTGCGGTTTCTTGCGCAGCAAACTGTAAATCATCAATTTTCTTGAAAGAGACCATTTCAAAAAAAAGCCGAAAGCAAGCATCGAGGCGACAAGGATGAAGCTGATAAGGTATAGCTTTGCTTTGATAGTCTGAACAGACAGTATGCGCATTATTTACTCCCTTAGTTATATAGGCACCGTGTCCACACGGTGGTCTCCAGAGGGCTGCTATCGGCTGTTACCAATTACGGTACAACGCTAGCTACTGCATACTTCAGCTATAGGATAGGTATCCTGATGGCTCCCTGTGTTTCGTCTTCTTTATCGTCCATTTTTTTTCGGATATCATTGACGACTTTTCTTCTGGCACATGAATAACTATAGGATCTATATCAGGAATTTTGTAATAAAAAAAAGAAGAGAGGGCCTATTCGGCCCTCTTTGATTTACGCGATAGCCATGGCTAAGACAGAGACGGGGTGAATTGTCTCAAGGTCGGTATTTTCTTCAATCTGCCACTTGCAGGTTTCACAGTCGGTAATGGCGAAGTCAGCATTCTCACTGCGTATTTGCTTGAACAACTTGCTACCGATAGCCATTGAGGTGTCATAGTTTTCAGTTTTGAAGCCATAAGTCCCAGCAAGGCCACAACACTGGCTGTCCAAGACGACGAGATCCAAGCCCGGGATCATCTTGAGCAGTTCAATGGTATACAGGCTGCCCCCGGTTCGTTCTAGGTGGCACGGCGTGTGATAGACCACCTTCTTGTTGATTGGCTTCATTTTGGGAGCATTGCCATTCATGAAGCTTTTTAGCAGGAAGCGAGTAACAAACTCTAGCTTGTCGGCTACCTGGCTATTATCTACTTTCAATACCTCGGGGTATTCTTCCCGGAGCGTGAACGAACAGGTCGATGAAGTAGAGATGATTGGTGCATCATACTTTTCAATGGCATCGGTAAAGTTCTTTACGTTCAGCTTGGCATTTTTCTTCGCTTTATCAAAAAAAAGCCATTGGCGATCAGCGGTACGCCACAACATTTTTCTTTGTCGAGCAGCTGGACACCGATGCTCATCGCATTCATCACTTTGACAAAGTCTTTGCCGAGCTGAGGGTTGTTGTAGTTTACATAGCAGCCATGAAAGTAGTGAACCTGCTGCGGGTACAAGGCCTGGCTGGTACAGTTTTGTTTGTACCAGCGGCGGAAAGTACCGTGAGAGTATTTTGGCAGGCTTTTGTGATCATGCACCCCGATGGTTTTGTGCATGATTTTTTTTGACCGGCTTCATACCGGTAATGGCATTGACGACGGGAGCAAATGGTGTCGCTGCAGTCCCCATTAAATCCGTATGGCTAAGGACGAAATCACGGATTGTTTTGATGTTCAATGGCATTTTTGCATGCTCGTCACGAGCAACGGCGATCATGTCACCGATTTTTACCCCGGAAGGGCAGGCAGTTTCACAGCGTTTGCAGTTGGTACACAGCTTCAGTGTTTCATCATAAAACTCAGGACTTTTAATACGCAGGCGTTCACCATCAGGGCCGCACTGCTTGGGACCCGGGTATTGCGGGTTTGCTTTTGCTACTGGGCAATAAACTGTACATACGGTGCACTTGATACATTGATCAAAGCTGGTGTCTTTTTTTTAGAAGGCTCATGCGAAAGTCCTTTCTTGTTGTTTGTTATCTGTTGTTTGGCGTTGCGCTTTAATCATCTGTTCGGCGACATAATGGCCGGTGCTGATGGCAACACCACTGCCGCAGCCTTCGAAAACCGGATCATAATGTGCGAGTAGGGCGCCGGCACAGTAAAGGTTGCTGATAGTCTGGCTGTGGAGGGATGGCTGTAACTGTGAGTTGCAAGTCACCCCCATTTTGAGAAACGGATGACTTTGCTTGGCAAAGAATTCAGGTTGATACCAGTGATCGCGGTGCGGAAGCTCAGTCATGTCCAGCCCGAAGACTGGCTCTTCAATGTTGTGTCGCTGGGCACTCATACCGCGGCTGAAGAAACTGCCGCTGGCGATCAGATAATGGTCGGCAACGAGCGGCATATCGAGATGATTTTTGGTGTAAATACGCTTTAGTTCACCGTTTTCGAAATCACCTCGTCGAACTTCGTCACCGGGAAGGATCAGGCCACCCAGCGCTTTGAAGTGGGACTTCATTGCTTCTTCGAGACGAATGCCGAGTAGAGAAGGTGGCATTGTCGGGATTTCACAGATTTTGTAGCCGGTTAATCCCTCAAGAAGCTTGATGGTGGCAGCACCGTCACCATTGCCGAATATTGCCGGCAGAATGACAAGATCGGCTTTGCCGACTTGGTGGATCATCGACTTGGCAAAGGCATGGAGCTTGGTTTCATCACGCAGAACCCGGGATAGATCTATTGAGCGGAATTCACACGGGTTACGCTGCATGGTGTCAAAGTCAGGCAGCTCGACGGCAGCGGTACTGATGGCAACATCTTTAAACTGAGGAAGTTTTGCCAGGTTATCGGCAGCCAGCTTCGGTTGAAAGTCGCGGAAACCATCAATAGTCACAAGAGCAACGGAGCTCAATCCTTGCACCACGTCCGCTAGTGGAAACTGGTGTACCGTTTGCTGTGATAGCCATGTTGAACGGAATGTCCCCATAGGTGTGACACGCAGATGATTGGAGTCATCGTTTTGTGCTGTCAGGTATATGCCACGCTCTTCCATCATAGACTGGTACCAGGCCAGTGCGTCACGTGTCGCTTGTTCGCCTAGTTTGCTGTAGGGATGATCCGGGCTTTGGTTCTTCAGAGCATCAAAGGCAGCAAAAGGATTAGCCACGGGCTGCCCATCAGGCAAACGGCTCAGTACATCGATAGAGCCTGATGAAAAGTGCAGGGCACTCTGGCCCGCAGCAATAACGGTGGTTTTTAACCCGGCTTCGGCACAGCGGATCGCACAACTAAGCCCTGCAACACCACCACCAATAATTACGCTATCAAATTTCATGCTCGACCTCGTCTGATGTTTCGCTGGTTGTGGTATTCGTTGCGGAACAGAGTGTTTGATTTGTTGAAGTTATCGCTTGTTGTTCAGGGAGATCACTGACACCAAACAAGCCTTCATAGATCCAGTAGGTAAACTCACCTTCACGTAGTGCATCTCCCAGAAAACGGGTTTGATACCTTTCCAGCGTTCTTCAAGGAACTCACCTAACAAGTGGCTTGCTTCGGTGCCGGATGTTTTGCCATATTCCGAGAATAATCCTGCTGCGCGGTAGGAGCAGAGTTCACCTTGGCAAGGCCCCATACCAACACGGGTACGGCGGCGTAGATCAACAAGGTTATGGACATCGAGTTCTTTAATGGCGTATTCCACTTCGCCACAGGTCACCATTTCGCATTCGCAGATCACGGCCTGACTTTTCTTGTCACCCTTGAGGAATTTCTCTGCTCGTTCGCCGTGGCGGTAATAGGCTGATTGATAAACGGGTTTCGCCAAGCTAGCTGTTTTCTTGGTTTTCTCGGTAGCTTGCTCCGAGCCAGGAAGGGGCTTTTCATGGGTGATACAGCGTTGTGAGTTGCCCAGCTTCTTGGCAACCAGATCTGTGGTCCATTCTGCCATCATGCGGTAAGTCATCAGCTTGCCACCTGTGATGGTAATAAAGCCATCCATGCCATCACGCTCGGCATGGTCTAGCAGTACGATGCCACGGCTGATGTTGCGGCCACTGGTATCGCCATCGACGGCAACCAGAGGACGTACGCCAGCATAGGCCCGAAGTACCGAGTGTTGGCCATAATAGGCGCGAGCTTGGCACCTTCCTCGAGTAAGACGTCGATTTCTCTGCTGGTTACGTGTAAATCGTCGATTTTGTCATAATCGATACGTTCTGATGTGGTTCCGATCAGAGAGATGGTATCACCGGGAACCAAGATATCGGCATCTGACGGTTTACGGCAGCGGTTTATCACCAGATTGTTGATACGGTAATCGAGGATCAGTAGTGATCCTTTTGCCGGGAACATCTTGATATTCAGATCGCCATATTCGCAGATCTGCTGACCCCAGATCCCGGCGGCATTGACTACCTGCTTAGCGTGAATGGCAAAATGTTCGCCGGTTTTCATGTTCAGGCAATTGACGCCCTTCACGGTATGTCCGTCTCGGATCAGTCCGGTAACGGTAGTGTGGTTGAACAGACGGGCGCCATGTTCGACGGCATCGAGTACGTTGGAGGCGGCAAGGCGAAACGGATCCAGTGTTCCGTCAGGCACTTTGACGGCACCGATGAGGTCGGGGTTACAGTTGGGCTCAAGGCGCAATGCCTCCTGCGGCGTTAATTGTTCGACATCGATATCAGCGCGCTGGCAGGACGACAGAAAGGTTTTCTGAAAGTCGAGATCATCGTCCGGCAGTGAGATGAACAGCCCTTGCGTATCTTCAACGCAGTGGCGGGCAATTTTTTTTGAGGATCCTGTTTTCTTGAATGCACTCCTCGGCGGATTCTTGATCCGTGACGGCATAACGAGCGCCTGAATGGAGTAGGCCGTGGTTGCGTCCGGTCGTACCCGAAGCAAGGTCATCCCTTTCAACCAGAATACACGCCATCCCTCGTAACGCACAATCCCGCATGATGCCCGTGCCGGTTGCGCCCCCACCGATGATAACAACGTCTGTTTCAAACCAACTAGTCATGTTCGTTTTCGCTTATTGTTTTGGTCAGTTACTCAGGAACTGTTTGATTCCCTATCTCATAGGAATAAATATGCCACTTTTGTTACGGGTATTATTTGATCTAATACACATAAATGAGCGAACGAGCATTCGTTCGCGCTATAAGTGGTTTGATTGAGTGAAAACCAAACAAAAAAAAAGCCAATAGGCTCTTTTATGACGGGGGAAATAAGAGGAAATCAGGCAAACGCCTTGCGACGCTCATTACCTTGGTACTGGAAACCTACAGGGTGGAAGCGACAGCAATCGCGCCCGGAATCCTTGCATTCATATAACGCGCGATCTGCTCGTTCAACCATTGATGATAGCGTATCGCCACCGGAGAAGGTTGAGATACCGATACAGGTGGTGATTTGTAGCTTGGTCTGATCATAATCGATAGGCAGCTCAAGTTGCCGAATATGACAAAGCATGCGTTCAGCAATTGTTTCGGCCATCTCTGCGCTACAGCGAGGGAGAAAAAGGATGAACTCTTCTCCGCCATAGCGCCCGAAGAGATCTGTCTTGCGGATTTTGGTTTGCATGAAATCTGCGAACCCGCGCAACACTTTATCACCGGCACCGTGGCCCCAGGTATCGTTAATACGTTTGAACTTGTCGATATCGAACAGGAGGACTGAAAATGGTGCCCCTTTGGAATCGCAGTGGGACAGTGATTTATGCGCCAGTTGCAGGAGCATGCGGCGGTTATAGATACCGGTTAATGGGTCGAGGGTCGCCTGGCGATACAGGCGCATTAACATGTAAAGCTTGGAAAGCTGCGACCAGATGACCATCAGTGCCAAGACAGTCTGTAGCCAATAATCGGCAAGGTTCTCAGGCGTGAGTAGTCGTTCAGCTTGAAATTCAACAAAAAGTTGGGTAACGGCGGTAATAACGAGCAACCCGAGACTTTCTTTTAAGGTCACGGGGAGAATGGTCAAAATGGCGACATGGAGAATAGGAAGGAGGGTATAGCCATATTCAATGCCACTGATGGCATCCGGAAAGTCGAGTACCTGCATGGAATAGAAATAGAACATGTTTAGCCCTATAACCATTAAGCTCATGGACCACTGGGCATGCTTCAGAGTCGTTTGCTGGTTGTTGAATTTTGCGATTGTAAATAAATATGCAGTGAGGGCAACTCGGGAGAACGCAATCTCTATGCCTTGAGGTTCAGGGAGGAAGATTAAATCTAAAGGTACCCAGAGAATAATCAAAATGCCCCACACGACAGAAAGCATCGAGATGCGGTTACGAAGATAGCCGCTACGAGTATTCTGAAAGCTGGCGCTATGTGCTTTTGCACTCCACAAATCAGGAATATACAGTTTCAGCGTTTTTAACAGCTGCTCTTGATTGTCTTGCTTTCCTTTAATCGGCTTCGTCATTTTCGCCCTGTATGTTATGCGTTTGACTACCTATTTAGGGTTTATTTGCAGATAAAATGACGCAGCGCAAAGTCAACACAAACTGTCCGTGATTTGAGGATAATTATTCTACATATTGAATAATCAAACCGTGACCTTGATCCAGTATATTGATTGGTATTTCTAATGTGATTGGATGAATTTATTAATGGATTACCAAATATTGGTCGAAAAATTTGCCGTTGGGATTTTTTTTACCGTGGACTTGATTGTGCAATCAATCCGTGAACTTGCTATGATCCTCCTCATTTTTATTGATACAAGTTTGAGCATGTTTACAGGTTATTTGACGTTTCTGATCCCGCTTTGTTGGGTGCGCAATTGATTTTTACTTTGGTGTTAACCAAGGGGGAGATATGTCCGGGCCAGCGTGGCAGGGTACACAAAACGTTGCCTGTAATTTTGGTCGGCTGGGTTGTGGCAGTGATTAGCCATCCGGTAGCGCTGCTACCTTTACTGACGCTGGGCTTTTTTTTACCTTCAAGGTAAAGACGGGGAAAACACGTGATGCGGGTCCGCTGAAAGCTCTCTATGCTGCAAATGTTCTGGCGATGCTTAGCTGGTTGCTATTGCTGCCAGCAATGAATATCCCTCAAATTGGCCTGAGCTCATGGCTGTGGCACTGTTTGGCAGCTCTCTGGCGCATTTGCTGCTGACTCAGGCCCGCACCCGTTTGCAGGCTTTTCACCGAATCTTACCGTTTAGCGGATTTGTCAGTGCGATTATCAGCGTGCTGCTGATGCTGTGGCTACTTACTGGTATGGATGAGCCAACGCTGCAGTCGATGACTTCCGATGTTGTCGGTTCGTTGGTGTTACTGGTATTGGCACTGCTTGTTTGGGCCGGACATATTCTGCTGACTAAGACAGTAAATCGCTGGCAGTTGTTGGCGGCTTCTTTGCTGCTGGTGGCGTCGGGGAGTATGCAGCTGGTATTATTCTAAGCTCACAGTCACATAAGCGAAAAAGCCCTTCCGACTGGAAGGGCTTTTTGTAGCAGGCTACCGGAGAATAGCTATGCTTATCTTTAGATACAGGCACGGTTACCGATGCAGGTGATCTAAGGGGTGAGTATGGAAATTAGTAATCTATTAAATATGGATGGCACTATCGTTCTTGGTATTGTGAACGAAAGGCTCCGCTTGGAATGCTCAACAATAGAAGAGCTGGTAAGCCGTTACGAGCTGGATACCGATGAGTTGAACGATAAGATGGAAGCGTTGGGTTATCACTACGATCCCATCTCTAATCAATTTAAATAAAAGCGTAATACTATGTAATTACCTGAACATCAGGCGCTTTTAATTCCCTCTAGGTGGGTTTGGCATTGCTGCTTGGCTGTTGCAAAGAAGGCCTGCAGGTAATGCCTTTCCCGCTCGGAAGCTCGAATAGCGGCAAACAGCCGTCGCCATAACCCATCTCCAAGCGGCTTGCTAACAATTAACCCTTGACGGGCAAAGTCATAGATTGCCCAGTTTGGTAGTGCCGCAACGCCCAATCCAGCCGACACCATTTGTACCAGCATCAAGGTATTGTCCGCTTGCTTCCAGTTCTGAGGCTCTACCTCTGCCGGTTGCAAAAAGTGTTTTACGACATCTAATCGTCCTTTTTGAACCGGGTAGCTGAGCATGGTCTGGTCGGCTAGGTCTTCCGGAGAGATATAGTCTTTATTAGCCAGTGGTGATTGAGGCGAAACTATCAAGCGCATTTCAAAATCGAACAGTGGCTCGAAATGAACTTCACTACGGGCTTGGATATCTGAGGTGATCACGAGATCGAGCTCACCGGCACTCAACGCTGGCAGCGGCTCGAAACCGAAACCAGAGGAAAAATCCAATGTCACGCTAGGCCAATGGATTTGGTATTCCTTTAGAGCTGGCATTAACCATTGGAAGCAAGAATGACATTCGATGGCCATATGCAAGCGGCCATGGGCATCTTCTTTCAGGCTGGCAAGCTCATGTTCGGCCTTGATGATGCGGGGGATCAAATCGTCTGCCAACCTGAGGAGAATTTCACCCTCGGCGGTGAACTTAACCGGTCGGGTTTTTCTTAAAAATAGCTGGCCGCCAAGCCGCTGCTCTAAGTCTTTCAGCTGATGGGATAGGGCTGATTGGGTCAGGCACAGGGTATTGGCTGTCGCTGTCAACGAGCCTGTATCCCGCAGTACCGATAATGTTCTTAGGTGTTTAATTTCAATCATGGCTTCTTTTACCGTCCCTGTCGCAAAATACTCATCCCTCTTTTTATCCGTTGAAATACAGCCAATTTCAGGTGACTGCCGGATGAGCTGATAACGTCAATGTACCTGCTAACTTAAGCAGTGTAAACATCTAGACGTCTAAATGGCGTGTGATGTATGAGACCTTTTGATTATTAATTTTTTTTCATAATCAATGTGAATGATAAGAAATTGTTCATGTTTATCGGTTAAGTCATTGTTTAGTCATCGACAGTTACCAGCATGAGAGAGACTGCAAAATGACAACGAATTCTAATAAAGCATTGGCCTCGGATAAAACCACGACCTCGAATAAAACTTCGACCTTAGATAAAACAACGACCCACATTCTTGGTTATCCACGTGTAGGAAGCCAGCGAGAGCTGAAATTTGCCCAGGAAAAATACTGGCGAGGCGAAATCGAGCAGAATGAGCTAAAAGAAGTCGGCAGTTTGCTGCGCCACCGCCACTGGGGAGATCAGGTCGGTGCTGGTTTGGATTATGTTTCAGTTGGGGATTTTGCTTGGTACGACCATGTACTGAGCACCAGCATGCTGTTGGGCCATATTCCTAAACGCCATAACAACGGCTTTCCTGATCTCGATACTCTATTTCGAGTTGCTCGCGGCAAGGCTCCAACAGGGTGTGCTTGCGCTGCCTCGGACATGACCAAGTGGTTTAATACCAACTACCATTACATCGTGCCGGAATTTAGTGCAGATGATCAGTTCAATGTCAGTTGGCAACAGTTATTCGAAGAAGTGGCAGATGCTAAAAAAAAGCCGGCCATGAGGTGAAACCTGTCCTGCTCGGCCCTGTATCTTATCTGTGGCTTGGTAAAGAAAAAAGACGCTGGCTTCGACCGTTTGTCATTACTGCCTCGATTGTTAACGGCATACCAGCAGATCCTCGGCAAGCTGGCTGGCCTTGGTGTGGAATGGGTGCAGATTGATGAACCGATATTGACTTTAGAGTTGCCGAAGGAGTGGGCTGAGTCATTCAAACTGGCTTACCAAGTGTTAAATGGCAGTACGAAGTTACTTCTGACCACTTACTTTGACAACATTACTCATCATTTAGACAAAATTGTCGAGCTGAAAGTAGATGGTTTGCATATTGATCTGTCAGCCTCGCCTGAGCAACTGAGTGATATGGTTGCTGCCTTGCCCCAAGATTGGGTACTTTCTGCTGGCGTTATCAATGGTCGTAATGTGTGGCGTGCTGATCTGGCTCAGCTACTGACAGTCTTGCAGCCAGTTAAGGAGCAGCTAGGCTCTCGTCTGTGGCTGGCAAGCTCTTGTTCTCTCCTGCATAGCCCGATTGATTTGGATTTGGAAACTGATCTCAAGCCCGAGATACGCCAGTGGCTGTCATTTGCCAAGCAGAAGTGTCGCGAAGTGACCTTGCTTGCCCAGGCTATTGATGGCAGTGAATTGGCCCAGCAGGAGTGCCTGCACTACAGCGCGCCGATTAAGGCCCGCGCAACTAGTGAGTTGGTTAACAATGCTGAAGTACGTCAGCGTACCCTGGCAATTAAGCCTGCATTGGCAGAGAGAAAAGTACCGTATGCCGAGCGAGCAAGACAGCAGCGCGCCGCACTTAACTTACCTTTGCTGCCAACGACTACAATAGGCTCGTTCCCGCAGACCAATGAGATCCGTGCCCAGCGTCGTGATTATAAGGCAGGCCGACTAACAGAAGCAGAATACAATACGGCACTTAAAGGCCATATCGCCGATGCGATTGAACGCCAGCAACAACTTGATCTTGATGTTCTGGTTCACGGTGAAGCTGAACGTAACGATATGGTGGAATATTTTGCCGAACTATTGGAAGGTTTTGCGGTAACACGTTTTGGTTGGGTACAAAGTTATGGTTCTCGCTGTGTTAAACCGGCGGTGATTGTCTCTGATATCTACCGTGCCAAGCCGATGACGGTTGATTGGACAAGCTATGCCCAGTCACTGACAAACAAGCTGGTGAAGGGCATGCTAACCGGACCGGTCACAATCCTCGGTTGGACATTCCCGCGCGAAGATTTGACTCGTGAAGAAGTGGCTAACCAGATTGCACTGGCACTGCGAGATGAAGTCGCCGATCTTCAATCTGCCGGAATTAAGGTTATTCAAATAGACGAGCCTGCTATTCGCGAAGGTCTGCCTCTGAAAGCGTCACAGTGGCAAGCGTATTTGAAATGGGCGGTCAATGCGTTCAAGATCTCTGCTGCCAGTGCCGAGCCGCAAACTCAGATCCATACTCACATGTGTTACAGCGAGTTCAATGACATTATTGAATCTGTTGCTGCGCTGGATGCCGATGTGATCACTATCGAAACGTCACGTTCGGACATGGAGCTGCTGAAAGCGTTTGAAGAGTTTGACTATCCGAATGAGATTGGCCCGGGTGTCTACGATATCCACTCGCCGAATATCCCGGATGTCGAGCATATTACTCAGCTGGTAGAAAAAGCCGAAACACTCATTCCTGCAGAGCGCTTGTGGATTAATCCAGATTGTGGATTGAAAACCCGTAACTGGGAAGAAACTGAAGCGGCATTACGTAGTTTGGTGACGGCGGCTAAAACGCTTAGAGAGCAATGGCAGGCGAAAGCGGTTTAAGCTGTGACTCGATCAACGAGATCCTTGTTTAGATAAAAAAAATGTAATTAAAAAAAAGAGCGCGTTTGCGCTCTTTTCTCTGTTATTGGGTTTCTGTGCGTTTGAAAGTCAGTGTGTGGTCAGGGTTTGTAAGCGTCAGCTCATTGCCGGTAATGCTAGCATCGCTCCATTCCATCAGGGTACTGCTCATTACTCTTTCCATTTCCATCGCTGGCTCTGGACAGGCCATCATGGTCATTCCCATTTTTTTTCTACGCGTAGCTTGCCGTCTTTTAGCTCAGCCTGACCAAAGTAACGGTTACAGCCAGAGTGACCATTGGCAGATAAGTCAGTGCTTAGCTCAAGGTTTGGTGCTTTGAACGGTTCCGGTAAATCAACCGCTTTATTATCAACTTTGGTTAATACCCAGTTATGGGTTGCCAGATCGGCTTCGGCGATGACCTGTGAAGTGCTGCTATTGTTGGCAGCACAGGCCGCAAGAATAACGGGTAAGGCTAAAATGGCTAAAAAAAACGCTTTCTCATAATATGGTTCCCGGAGTTTATTTTTTTTATACTGCGCCCATTCGAACATAAGTTTCCTGAATATTAGGTTAATCGCTTATGTTATCAATTGTACGCCGCTTCTTATTGTTGTGGCTTTAATAAAGAGCAAGAGTTCACTTTCTTGAACACTTCGTAACATTTATCGACTAAAAAAAATAGTGACCTTGTGGCTACTCATTAATCTCATCATGTTATTTATAGACAATAGTTTGCCAAATGTAACCTCTATTTCTGTTAAGACGATGTCATTTCTGCGCTCTGTAACAATTAATATATACCCAATAAGCAAGTTATATTAGTTTGCTTGATAATTGACTGTATGACGCTCGGTATTCATCAATTATTCCTTCTTTTTATCAACCATATGCAGGTGCATATCTTGCTGCGGGAAGGGAATGGATAGTCCTTCTTTGTCAAAGCGTAGTTTTACTTCGCGGGTAATATCCCAATAGACATCCCAGTAG
>LLEN01000065.1_pt1 | contig 22483 bp, 22 predicted proteins | sample 595881 | NCBI WGS metagenome assembly LLEN01 (sample SAMN02919314, study PRJNA255460) | bioreactor metagenome | biome: chemostat; feature: culture 2012_10.3; material: sediment; isolation source: day86 10degC chemostat 2012 inoculated with Wadden Sea sediment taken from... | place: Germany: Bremen ...
TCTTCGTGTAAGCCATCAACAGCCACTTTCGCAGCCGCAAAATCGTTATTGGCTAACGCTTGCATTATCACTTCACGCCCGTCTATAACAGGCTCCTTTCCTGCCGCCGCATACGAATACGCGTGGCTTGACGTGCTGACCACCAAACCCAGCAAAATGGCCAAGCAGGTACGCAAAACACAAGTAAACGTTGTTAGTCTCATATCTCTCTCCATGTGCAGCAAATAACGCTAAGCCACGCTCTGAACTTCAATCACGGTTTTTTTTCGTTACGAAAATCGAATATTTCACGTCGACGGTCTTTGCCGTCAATGACGGACTGTGCGGCCATCATGCCCATTTCCATTGCTGTATCGGTAAAAATGTAACGGAAGGTTCCCTGACGACCGGTCATGATCAGATTGTCGAACTGCGACAAATGGGTGATCGCTTTTTCGCGCTTGGCCTGATAGGTCATATCCATCAATGGATAGGCATGCTCGGTATAGGAGGTGAAGTACTCTCCCGTTGCCAGCTTAGGATCGACACCTAGCGACTCAAGATCGCTAAATACACGCTGCTGCAGGCTGTCACCATCCATCGACCAAACGTCATCTCCCTTATTACACGGGATTTCAATCATCACCGATGAACGCCCCTCGGGAGCCATATACGATGAACGGCGTTTAGGCTCTTGCAATCGAGTACCTAATAACTCGGGATCAGAAAGGTACTGCCATGTGTTATCGGAGATATTTTCTGTTTCCATTGGCATATTTATAAAGCGCAATGCTCGAAATTCCAGTCCGCTATCAAACCCTGTGAGTTTACACATCAACGGCAGTGGCAGTGTCGATATAATCTCGTCACAGGCTAGTGTGTTAACTTCGCCCTGATGACGATACTCAACCGTTTCAATCCGATTATTGGCATCAAATTTCAATCCGCAGACATCGCTGTTAAGAACGATTTGAACCCCTTTCTTTTCCAGCTCTTCAGCCAAACGGGTATACAGCTGGCCAAACCCCCACTTAGGATAACGATACTGACGGGCATAGGTACGAACCGACGAGCGGCGTCCCGGCAATAAACGGCGCGCCACATCTTTTAGATCCATCAAGCTGATACGCTGCGATGCCCAATCCCCCGACAAAAATGCCGGATCTATTCCCCACAGCTTGGCGGTGTAGCCTTCAAAAAAAAGTGCTTGTATAACGTGGTGCCGAACCGGCTTTCAATCCACTCGGCAAAGCTGACTGCTGACTGATCTTGCGGTTTGGCCTTAAATAGCTGCTTGCCAAGATCAATTGCTCCTCCAACCAATAGGGGCAGAGGCGCGTTCTTGATTAGGTCGACCATCGCCAACGGATATTGATAAATTCGACCACGGTAACGAATAATGCTTTTGCGCTGTGCAAAGAGCAGCTCGTCTCCCATCAACTCGTCAACAAATTCAAGCAATTTGGGGTTTTTAGTGATGAAACGATGGCCACCGAAATCAAAACGGTATTCACCGTGCTGGCCGCTGAACGTTTGAGTCGCACACATCCCGCCGACATGATCGTCTCGATCAAGAATGGTGACCTGATAACCGGCTTCGACCAACTCCCATGCAGCCATCAAGCCTGCTGGTCCTGCCCCGAGTACTGCAATATGTTTGTCTGATGTTATGCTCATGCCTGTTTGTATCCACGGTTCCAGAAAAAGACAAAGGTCAGCATATAGCCGCCCCAAACCACGAGCTGCAACAAGCCCGGTGACGAGTTATAGCCAAACAATGCGCGCAGGAAGGTGCCAAATACCCCACGGTCATCAAGAATATGCGAGATATCAAAAAGCTGGGCATGAACAATAGGCAGTACATGGGCGGCCTGTAACATGTTTATGGCTGATGACAGCAAACCGGCCGCGATAATGACAATAAATAGACTTGTCCAACGGAAAAATGACCGTAGCGGCACATTTCGGTACTTTTCAGCATCATCCAAACCAGTGCTATTGACAGGACCAATCCAGAAACCGCACCGATCAGTGCATCTTGCGTACTGAACTCGCCAAAGTTCGAATACATCAAGGCAGAGAAAAACAAAATCGTTTCGAAACCTTCACGCAGCACCGCAAGGGTCGAAAGAAAAACCAGCCCGAGCAGATTGCCGGTACTGACCATATCCGTCAGTTCTCTTTGCACCTGTGCAACTTGATCCTTGGCCTGCTTCTGCATCCAAATAGCCATATACGTCAAAACGACGGTAGCAAATATCAAGATCCCGGCCATCAAATAATTTCGGTAAAGCTCGTTGCTAAACTGATCAACGACAACCTGAAAGACAACCGCAACGGCCAAAGAAAGCAACAAACCGACAAACACGCCGAGGTAAATATATTTGTTGTAGTGGCGGGCATTTAGTTTGGCGAGATACGACAAAGCGATACCGACTAACAAAAACGCTTCTAGCCCTTCGCGCAGGGTAATTAAAAAAAACTGGCTAACATGGGATCCCCAATGTAAATAAATTCAATGTAATATGGCCTTTCTGGCTCTTATCGACGACGAAACTTGTTCAGGTTCAAAACACTCCATCTCATCGCATGACGGAACACGAGTGGTGCCAGCAGCCATGATGAATAAAAGTGCACGTCCTGAATGAAAGCACCTAGCGTGTTTCCCGGATTACCATAAAAAAAACAGATAAAACCCGCTGAGGCAGCAAGCAATCAACAACCATTCAATTGCAGTCCCTGTTTGGCGCAGAAAGGGCTTGTTGCTAGAGGTGATCAAACGCCGGTGTGCGGCCCAAAATGCGCCGACAATAACAGTAAATAACGTGGCACCAACTACCATGTGTACCAATAATGTCCAGCGTTCTAGCTGCCAGCCGACACCGACGGTATCCCACAGCAGCAATCCGCTAAAAAAAACATCACGTACAGCAATGACTCTGCCCATTTATGATGGTAAGCCAAACGTTGCCACCATAAGCTAAATCCACCAGCAACAGGCTTTTGGTCCGAACTCAGGGATACTGACATAACTACAACCTATGTATGAATGAACACTTTCTACGCGAATATTATTCTAAATATCAATAATTTAAATAGTAACGAAACGACAAAGGCAGCGACTTAACATCGCTGCCTGATCAGTAACAAGTAAGCTTACCTTTTACTTAACACTGGCCTTGTTGGCCATAGTCATTGCAGTACCGAACTTGCCACCCGCAGCAATGATCTGGTGAACACCGTCTTCGTCGGTATCAGTAGAACTACTACCTTTAATTTGGTTTTCGCCAGAATCACCCATCCACTCAGCAAGCTGCATGCCGCCGTTAATAACGCCACGGAACCAGCTCACATAACGGTCTGTTAGCGCCGTTAGCTCCAGTGCAGGCTCGTTTTCGCCTTCTTCATTTTTCAGGTGAAGGATTGCTTCACGTAGACCGCCTGAGATAGCCGCTTCAGTATATGGGGTATGAATCGTTGCTTTACCCGGTACAGTTGCCCATGTGTCGATATTCTCATCAAACATGTTTTTCTCTACCGCAAGGTAAATTGAACGTGCTGCCTGCTTGTATTTCATATCATCAGTTGCAAGGTATGCCGCAACCAGACCACGAATCGCTGCAAACTGCGCATCCAGTGATTTTTCTTTCGTTAGCTTGTTAACGGTATTCAGAGTCAGGCCATCGAACACCAGACCGTCTTTGCCCGTTAGCTGGTTGATAATGAAATCAGCCTGACCTTTGATCATTGCCAATGCCTCTTTACCAGCAGCCGTCTTCAGATCGACATCGCCAGATTCCGCCGAGGCGTAACCAACTGGCAAAGCATCTTTCGCACGCTGGTAGATAGACAGTGCAACAAGAGAATATGCCGCGTCGTAGGTATCAACCTTGCTGCCCTGCTTGCCATTTTTGTACTCGGTAACAAATGTACCCTGCTCTTTGTTGTAGTGCAGAGCAGCAATGTTTTTGAACAGCAGGTTAGAGATATTGTTAGCCAGTGAGAATGCATCACCAGCGACTACATCATTGCTCTCGCTCGCATCGGTATTGGCTGCTGGCGCTGCGGCAAATGGCGCACCATCGAACACAGCCAGGAATGCTGGGTTCTGAGCGCTATTCGCCGTACGCTGATCACTGTATGCGAAGAATTCCGCAACAGGCCATAGTGCTGACCAAGTATCACGCAGTGTTGACGCGCTGTCTGTCACTTTCAGGCCGGTGATAGATTTCACACCGTTACGAGTACCTTCAGTCACAGCAACTTTATGCGCAAACCAAATAGGTCCTTTGGCAGGGTTGTAATCCGGGCCAAATTTAACGCCCAGACGCTTACCGTCAAAGCCAAGCTGCTGTTGCATGATTTGCAGCTTATCAATAGACATTTCAGTCAGCATCATGCCGTTAAAGCCATCGGCAGCAGAAACGCCGAGGCTGTGCTTGCCATCGAGATCCATTGTCGCTGACTCAGCTTCAACTTCTTCGTCAGTCTCAGTAACGTGCATACCACCAAGGAAATCTTGAGACCACATCACTTCTTTCAGAAGAATGCCGCCTGTCGCTGCCGGATTAAACGACTTATCAAATGTCGTTTCATCCCAAGCTAATGTTTTGTAATCGCGGAAGTAGGCCGGAACAACAGTCTGAACGGTTTTGCTGTTGCCTTTTGCAGTAACAATTTCCACTTCGTCACCATTTACCGTGGTGATATCTGGTTTTTGTACAAACTCCGGGCTACCTGAAACATAAGGGATAGAAATTGGGTACATGTTCTGCGGAATTTCGCTCGCCGGGAAGCCCACAGCTGCGGCCATTTCAATAACACGCTTACCTAGATCTGCCAACTGGCCGCCACGAGCACGGTTAACCGGACCATTGACAAGGTGTGGACCCATTGTCGATTGGTAGTTAAGTGCATACATCGCTTCTTCAGAATACTCGTAGCTTTCAATACCAGCAGCAAAATCAAAAGGTGTTGGATCATTGGCCAAATTTGGATCAAGTACATCCAAATCCAAGCCGAGTGATTCAGCTAGCGGTTCACCCGACAGCTCAAATTCGGTATAGGCTAAAAAGCTTCCTGCTGGTTGGTGTGTTTTATCTAAGACTTTCACTTGGGCTGTCGCACTCGCAGCTGTTGTAAACACAGCAGCCGCAACAGCAACACTAAGAACTGACTTCTTCACTACTTTTCCTTCTTATTCTATCCATTTACAGCGAATGTAAATTGCGAATTATTATTGGACAGGATCTAAAACGAGAACGATTTGCATTCTATATGTTTCAGAATGTAAATCAAGGTAGTGAGAGTAATTATCATTTTTTGTTCTTGATCAAAATCAACATTTGAAATGCATGTTATAAATCAGCACGCATATTGCTCATTCTCTTTCTATTTATGATGAACGCCCATCTATTCGTTTAAAAACAAACGAATAGATAAAAAACAGAGAGCCAAAGCTCCCTGTCATTAACCCATTGTGATATTCGAATATATATTCTTTCATCGTATTCCCTTTGTGCTGCAAAATACCTCTATATAATGGATTTATCATAATAATGACGCATAAGAGAGTTTAGATGCCTTCAAGTCTACCTAAAGCTTTAGCCGCCCATTTTTAAAAGTATTTCACATTCTCGAGGCAATTCTCCTGGTCGCGATCACCCTTGCTACCATTGCCGCTATGGGAACAGAATTTATTCATGTCTACACGAATAAAGAAATAGCATTGACCGATATCCTGCTGATGTTTATTTACCTGGAAGTACTTGCCATGGTTCAGCAGTTTGTCACCAACGGTAAAATCCCGGTCCGTTACCCGATCTATATCGCGATTATGGCCATCGCCCGGTACATCACGCTCGGCATGAAAGAACTAGACGGGTTATTCGTCGTCTGGCTGGCATTAGCAGCCTTCATTCTGGCTGCGGCCACCTTAATGATTCGTATTGGTCATCATTACTGGCCGTATGAACGCGTTACCGATCCAACGAAAAAAACAGCCTGAGGACTGAATTTACAATATGGCATACTAAAACAGAGCAAACTAAAGGGAGCCTCTGCTCCCTTTTTATGATCAATTTGTACACGATCACTGCCTCACATTTTTCTGATGCTTCTTTCTGTAAAAAAGTCAGAGCCCGTTCCAGTGCCCTTTCATGCATCTTTTCTCTTAATTTTTCGTAATCGACCTTTTTATCCATAAGCTTTCCCAGTGGTGCAACAGAGAACATCTAACCTACATGACTAAGCTTAGTATAATACGCTGAACTATATGACTTTTTCTTTATTAACTTAATAGAAAACAGGATCAGCATGTCAAAATGGTATACAAACACTGTATTAAGCAACAAAAAAAATGCCAGCCAGGTCAAACTGGCTGGCATTGAAAACATGCTTTTTCTATGTTTATACAATTACTTGGGCAATGGTGTAACCGATAGTACACGCCGACACCACACCAATAAGGCCAGGTGCCATAAAGCTATGGTTGAAATACCATTTACCTATTTTAGTCGTACCCGTTACGTCGAAATTACAGGTAGCAATATCAGACGGGTAGTTTGGAATGAAGAAGTAACCATAGGTCGCAGGCATCAAACCAATCAACAGTGCTGGGTTTAATCCCATCGCCAAACCAACCGGCAGCATCATACGCGCTGTCGCTGCCTGACTATTTACAACAACGGACACAATGAATAGTGCCAGCGCAAAGGTCCACGGATAGCCCTGAACCATTTCGGTAATGCCCGACTTAAAGGAAGGCATCGCATACTGGAAATAGGTATCACTCATCCAGCAATACCAAAGATAGCAATCGCTGCCACCATGCCGGACTTGAACACGACGCCTTCAGGCACTTTCTGAACATTGGTACGGGTAACCAACAAAATCAGGCCACCGAATGCCAACATCATCATCTGAATAATAACAGACATTTTAATCGGCTTGGCATCACCAATCGTACGGATCTCAGGCACCATCGCCACAACAACAATAGAAACCAGTGCCAGGATGAACAGCAAGACCGCATGCTTAGCAGACGCAGGTAGCTTTTCGTCAAGCGAGGTCGAAGTGGTATGCAGGATCTTATCACGCCACAGCGGATCTCTCAGGCGGCGCTGGTACTCAGGATCTTCATCCAAGTCTGCACCACGACGAAGGCTGTACAATGATAGCAGCAGCGTACCAATTAACGTCGATGGCACTGTTACCATCAAGATCGTTAGTAGATGAATGCTGTCTTGGATACCAGAAATCTGCGCCAGATAATACACAACCGCGGCAGAGATTGGGCTGGCAGTAATCGCCAACTGGGAAGCGACCGAAGAAGCAGCCATCGGGCGTTCTGGTCGGATACCATTTTTCAGCGCAACGTCACCGATAATAGGCATAATTGAGTACACCGCATGACCGGTACCCAGCATAAATGTCATGGTGTACGTCACCAACGGACCAAGGATAGTGACACGCTTGGGGTTGCTGCGCAAAATTCGCTCGGCAACTTGCAACATGTACTTCAGACCACCTGCCGCTTCCAGAATCGAAGCACAGGTCACAACCGCAAGAATAATTAGCATCACAGTGATAGGCGGTGATGTCGGCGGCATCCTGAAAATGAATACTTCAACCAACAGGCCTAGGCCAGAAACAACACCTAAACCGATACCACCAAAGCGACTGCCAGCATACAACACGAGAAGCAGGAATAAGAATTCCAAATACAGCATACTCGTTATCTCCCTATATCGAAAAACGCAGATCTCACAATGAGACCACCAATACTTTAGGGGTAGATTGCCAGCAGTATTAAGCTTTGATTTTGATGAAAGTCAAATAAAAACGGCTATTGACCAATGACTCACTGTTGTGTGAAGACCACCTAGAAAATGGCATACCGTAAAGATATATGTGCTACATGTTTTGCTGCATATATTCACCGTTTATTCAATTGTATGCAACATGCTGTAGGACATTTTTTTTGTGCCATATAATATGTCGCCTGTCAGTATTGCAATCCATTGCTAGCGCTCAGGGTTAAACATCTGACTTGCTTGGCTTAGAACACTCTTTGGCATGGCACAGGTTGGCATCAATATTCTGGTTTCCCAACAGGCGCAGCACAATGCCGGTAAATGCTTAGGCCGTACATTGGGGCTCTCCAGCTGAATAGGAAGCGCTGAAGACCAAGAGCCGTCACCATCGAGGGTCGCGAAAACAAACTGAAATGGCAAATAATCAACCATACCCAGACGCAAGTCAGTGGCAGTCAGGCTATCCCCAACCTGCTCGTATTTAACAAAATGATGCGTAAAATTCTCTAGCATAACCAAGTGCTGCGGTTTTTCTTCCAGTGTCCACTGCCCTCGCTCCTTGGCAATGAAATTGATAGTGGCATCTTCGTCAAGCAAGGATGTTAAGCCTTCCCAATAGGTATCACCATCTAACACCACCACACGCCACAGTAAGGTATTGACTGGTGTCGGGGTAATGAAGACAGGCTGCTCAGCCAAAGGCGTATTGGCCAGCTGGCTTTGCACCCGTGATTCAACCATATTAAGTGCGACAACCGACCAAAGCAGATACAGGCTGGATATTGCCAATCCGATACCGCACAGTTTTGCCATTTTCTCTCGCCATAACAGGCTAGCAGCAATCATGACGAGCAGGGGAACTGTATAAAGCGGGTCGATAATAAAGATACTGGAAACCGCCACACTAACCGAAAGAGGCCACAAGAGCTGTGTACCGTATGAGGTGAAAGAATCCAATAACGGGTGTGTAATGAGACAAGCAGCCACTAAGAGCCATAACTGATTAAAGCTAAAAGTTGTGGCTCGCCACTTTTGCCAGCACCATGCCAGCAAAAACGAAAATGGTAACAGAACAAATATCGAATGGCTGAAGCCCCGGTGTTTCACCATATCCGATACGGGATCACCATAGCTCAGAAGCACATCCAGATCAGGCAAGGTACCGAGGGCGGCCCCTGCCAATAATACTTTTGGCGAACACTTCTTGCCTGCCACCAAGCCCGCAACAGCGGCACCTAAAGCGGCCTGAGTTACTGAGTCCAACTTTTTCTCCTTTTCGACCAGGTTATATAATATTTTTCAGGTCATCATCCTCGCTGATTCGGCACACCTTATCAAAATTACGCCCCAAAGAACAAAAAGCTCACCACCGGTAAAGTAAACAAAAGTAAAAATATGGGCTTGGTCGCAGTTCAACAATACTGAATTCGCTACCTTAAATCAGGCAACATCAATTCACTCTGACAAAGGGAAGATGTATATGCCAACAAAAGTTTCTGAATACATGACACGAAAAGTCATCACTATCCAGCCTGAGGCAGGTCTCCGCGAAGCTTTCTTTTTAATGCGCGATGAAGCTATCCGCCATTTACCCGTCACAAATGAAGGAGGCGAACTGATAGGTATTGTCAGTGACCGCGAACTACGTCGGCCGGGCTGGGTTGATGAATCACCGGATATCGGCCACGAATACGACCTAACCGATGATCTGCATATTGGTGATGTCATGATCAGAGATATTGTGCACGTTCGTACCTATGACACGCTGACCAAGGCTGTCGGAACCCTTCTTGACTATCATGTAGGGGCGGCGCCTGTGCTGGATAAAACAGGTGATTTAGTCGGAATGCTGTCAGCTGTTGACCTGCTAAAAGCTTCCAGAACACACTGGAATCACAAAAATCGAGCAAAAAGAACAAGAGCCTTGTCTGACGCATTAATATCGTTAGACCATGCGTTTCACCAAGAAAAAAAAGGCTTGCCAAGATGGCAAGCCTTTCAGTTTTAAACGCTATTAGTTAAATAGCCCCTTCAACAGTTTGTCGGCTACTTTTTTTTAACTTCGTCATCTTTGGCCTTGTCGCCAAGTAATTTTTCAAGCCCGCGCTCGACTTCCTTCTGGGCTTTTTGCTCAAGCTCATTATTTTGCTTCAACAGCCCAGCCAGATCCATCGAGAACTTAGGTTCCGTCCAATCCCCTTTCACATCAATCGGCACCGTTAGATCGGCCACTTCATCAACTTGTTTGCCACCCTGGCCTTTGCTGGTCGCAACAACAGACGTATTCACCTTGAAATCAATTGCTTCACTAACAAGATTAGTCTGACCTTTACCCGCAATCCGTAGCAGCGGAGAGTCAAGATCTAAGTTATTAGTTGATGCCTTGCCTGAACCCAGCTTGATTGTGGCTGTCATTCCAGAGAAGTCCGTTTTCTTCTCTTCTTTTACATACTCGGCCTTCTTGCCTTTCAACGTTGCTCTAGCTTTACGGATCATCTCGGGAACATTTACTCCGTATACCGCGCCGTCTGCAAAATTGATATCAATAGTACCTGCAACATTTTCGCGAATACGCTTTTCAGCCAACCCGGTTCCGGCCAGATTTACCATGATGTCACCTTTACCAGCCAGCACATCATTGTCGGCAACATCGACCATCATCGGTTGGATCTGTACTCCACTGATCTTGTTAGTCACTTTATAGGTTGGCAGCTTACCGTTGGCATTCAACATGGCTTGCATTTTAATGCTGCCTTCATAAAGGTTAGCATCGAAATGGTTTAGCTTAAGGACACCTTTAGCCACTTTCATATCCACCAACACATTGGCCAACTTGGCATTCGCCGCTTTGAATTTGCCAAGCTTGATGGTACCGGCAACATCCAGAGTCTTTAATGCTGACAGATCCGGCTCTTTATTCTTTTCCTGATTAGGCTCAGCCTCAGGCTTGCACCCGCCGTTGTTGACACCATGTCCTCGGCCTCTTTATCGGCTGTCGGATCTTTCTTGTCCAATCCTAAGAAAGCATCAAGATCAATGTTATCGCTGTTAACTGCAAAGCGGATCACCGGAATGTCAGCCGTCTTGAACGAAGCTTTACCGTTTACACTGATCTCATCAATATCCGCCTTAAACTGCGACAAGGTCGCCATGCCCTTCTTGACGTCATAGTCAGCATCGGCATTTAGCTTAACTACCATTTCTGGGCGAGGCAATGTGGCCCCTTTCAGGCCTGACTCCAGTGCCAACTCCTGCAGCTGAACAAAATCAAAGGCCTCACTTAGCTTCAAGCGTGTTTCGCCCTTAGCATCAAAAGCAAGATCAGGCACTTCCCCTGCTGCAGCAAATGTAACTGCCGACCAATCACCCGCTTTGAACTTATCCATGGTTACTGTCAGCGACTGGATATCGTTCAGTTTGTCTTTTGCCGTTGCAGACAATTGCAGGTTCTTCAGCTCGGCATTATTCATCTCCGGCACGATAAACAACTCAGAAGCACCTTTAGCGGTAAAGGCCAGCTCGCCATTTTGGCCTGCCACATCAAACTCGGCCTGAGTCCATTCGCCAGGCGCAAACCGGCTCAGGGTAAAATTCAGCGCGCTGATTGCAGTAAAAGTCCCGGCTTGATCATCACGGATTTCGGCACTGGCATTGACTAACTCAACGCCTTCAAGGCTGATAGTCCATGGTTCAGCACCACCTTGAGGCTGCGGGGCTGTTTCCGGAGCTGAAGGTGGCTGGCTGGCTGCCGTGTCAGTTTCAGCTTGTGGCGTTTGCTTGTTGGATTGACCTAAGCCATCAAGATTATTCGCCCCATCTTTGCGAGTCTGGATAAATACCCGACCATCCTGCAAGCTAATATGTCCGATCTCAAGATGACGAGAAAACAGAGGCACAACAGATACAGAAAGCTCAGCGCTGCCCAGCTGAATCAAATTTGGCTCGGCAAACCCTTCCGGGTTACGAAACTCTGTCTGGCCTAGCGTAAAGCCAATACTCGGAAAGAAACGCCAACCGATATCACCACTGATCACCAAATCTCGCCCTGTGGCTTTCTTCACCTGCTCGGCAAGTAATGGCTTAAACTGATTAGGGTCAACCAGCGCCAGTAATGCACCAATCCCCACTACGATTACAATTACAATTGCCAGTACGGCATACAAAAGCTTTTTCATCGTGTTATCCGTCCACATTGAATTGGGTTATGCCCAAGCGGCATCTCTTGGGATTGCTTGGCTATACGACAGCGAATAGAACTATAAGTTTTTAATTATCTGTGATTAAAGCAAAAAAAATAGGCAGCCGTTAAGGCTGCCTATTCAAATATCGTCATTATCAATTCAAGACTGACAATATCAGGCTGTTTTGCTGATTCTTATGATTTCAGCAATTTGGCAATATGCGCTTTCAACACGTCAATCGCAATGCGGTTTTTTTTCCGCCACGAGGAACGATAATATCGGCATACTGCTTAGACGGTTCAATAAACTGCATGAACATAGGACGCACCGTCTTTTGGTACTGCTCAAGTACCGACTCCATTGTACGATCACGTTCAGCCACATCACGCTGCAAGCGACGCAGCAGACAGATATCCAATGGAGTATCCATAAAGACACTTGCATGCATGATCTCGCGCAGGCGAGGATCAGTCAGTAGCAGAATACCTTCCAGAATAATCACTTTTTTTTCGGTGTCATTGGTGTGGTTTCTACCAGACGCGTGTGTTCGCTGTAGCTATACTGCGGAACTTCTACCGCATTACCTTCAACCAACATCTGCAGATGATCACAGAGTAAATTGTGATCAAGCGCATTCGGGTGATCGTAGTTAGTTTTTACCCGCTCTTCCATGCTCAGGTGACTTTGATCGCTATAGTAACAATCTTCCGTTATAACACCGATCTGATGATCGCCGACTTTTTCTTTTAGCTCTTTATAAACTGTACTGGCAATCAGGCTTTTACCGGACGCAGAAGCGCCTGCGATACCGATAATTACGCATTGGTGTGAGTTTTCAGACATATCAGAAAGCACCTGTAAGACAACGTAGCGAGGTGGAAATACTCATTTAAACAACTATCTGCCATTTGATGGCTAACCAGATAATTGTGCGAATAGGTATAATTAAACCGCCTGATTATAGGGATTTGCGTAGCCAGATGCCAGCAGAAATGCGACATCTGACACGATTGGCTATAAAGTTTTCACAATTGTTGCAAGTAAAGGTTTACATTGTACGAATTGTAATCTGCTCGGCAATGGGTTCGCCCTGCCAGAATAAACGACTGGAAACCTGCCCGGCCAAGTCAATATAGGCGCTAGCCTGCTCCGAGTCAGGCGACGACGCGACCGTTGGTTTGCCGCTATCGATATCTTCACGGATTTTGATATGCAGAGGAAGCTGCGCGAGCAATGGCACAGAGTAATCCTTTGCCATACGCTCTGCCCCGCCGGTGCCAAAAATCGCCTCGTGATGGCCGCAGTTGCTGCAAATGTGATAGCTCATGTTCTCGACGACGCCCACCACAGGGACATTGACCTTGTTGAACATATTGATCCCCTTGATAGCATCAGCCAAGGCCAGATCCTGTGGGGTGGTTATAACCACAGCACCTGTTACAGGGATCTGCTGGGCCAGCGTTAGCTGGATATCCCCGGTACCTGGTGGCATATCAATCACTAGATAATCAAGATCCGGCCACCAAGTCTCGGTGATAATTTGGGTAAGGGCCTTTGAGGCCATCGGTCCTCGCCAAATCGTTGCACTATCAGCCGGAACTAGATAACCGACCGAATTGGTAAACAATCCGTACGACTCTATCGGCATCATCATCTTACCATCGGGTGATTGTGGTTTCTCATCCACCGTACCCAGCATCATCGGCACTGATGGACCATAGATATCAGCATCTAACAAGCCAACTTTTGCACCTTGCTTTTTCAGTCCCAATGCCAAGTTTACCGCTGTGGTCGATTTGCCTACCCGCCTTTGGCAGAACTGACCACGATAATATTCTTCACCCCTTTCAATGGTGATTTGTCTCCGGTTGCCAGAGGCGCAACTCGGGTAGTCACAGAAAAAGTCATGCTCTGCGCGACGTGATGGAGCTGCTGCTGGGTAATAATCCAATGCTCAAGCAGCTCTGTTACAGATGCCGCGGCAAACGGCAAGGTGATCGAAACGACTCCTTGGGCAGATACCGAGACCACGCTCGGTGTTTCGGCCCACTCATGATGCAGCCACGGATGCTCGAACTGATTCAGCCAGCGGCAGATATCAGCAACACTCTCAAATCGGATCATTGAATCACTACTCATCGTTTTTAGCGCTCCATTCTTGTTGTTCCCATTCATCGTACCACCAAAGCCTGTTTATCGCTGCTGTTTCGCGGGATTATAGCCGGATGACGCTAGGCAACACGCTGTCCATCAGGTAATATTTAAGGCTACGTTTTTTTTACCCATCACGAGCGAAATAAGTAATTATGGCTGCAAATCCAAGAAAAATTCTGGTGACCTGCGCCCTACCGTACGCTAACGGTTCTATCCACTTGGGGCACATGCTTGAGCATGTACAAGCGGATATCTGGGTGCGCTATCAGCGCCTTCGTGGCAACGAAGTTCATTTCATCTGTGCAGACGATGCACACGGCACTCCAATCATGCTTAAGGCCCAGCAGATGGGTATGGAACCTGAGCAGATGATTGCCGAAGTGAGCAAAGAGCACCAGGCCGACTTTGCTGGCTTCGATATTAGCTTTGACAACTACCACAGTACACATTCCGACGAGAACCGTGAGCTGGCGTCGTTCGTTTACACTCAGCTAAAAGAGAAAGGCTTTATTACTAGCCGCACAATTTCTCAGCTATTCGATCCCGAGAAGGAAATGTTCCTGCCAGATCGTTTCGTAAAAGGCTCCTGCCCGAAATGTAAGGCAGAAGACCAATACGGTGATAACTGCGACAACTGTGGCGAAACCTACAGCCCAACAGATTTGATCAACCCGAAGTCTGCAGTCTCCGGTGCAACCCCGGTTATGAAAGATTCCGAGCACTTCTTCTTCGACTTGCCTCAGTTCGAAGGGATGCTTAAAGAGTGGACCCGATCAGGTGCACTTCAGGATGAAACTGCCAACAAGATGCAAGAATGGTTCGAGTCTGGCCTGCAGCAATGGGATATCTCGCGTGATGCGCCATACTTTGGCTTCGAGATCCCGGGAGAGACCGGCAAGTACTTCTACGTATGGCTGGATGCACCAATCGGCTACATGGGTTCATTCAAGAACCTGTGTGACAAACGTGATGACCTGAACTTCGACGAGTTCTGGAATAAAGACAGCTCAACCGAGCTTTACCACTTCATCGGTAAAGACATCGTTTATTTCCACAGCCTGTTCTGGCCAGCCATGCTCGATGGTGCCGGTCTGCGTAAACCAAACAATGTATTTGTTCACGGCTACGTTACCGTAAACGGCGCGAAAATGTCTAAGTCAAAGGGTACCTTTATTAAAGCAGGTACTTACCTACAGCACCTAGACCCAGAATGCCTGCGTTATTACTATGCAGCGAAGCTGAACAACCGTATTGACGATCTTGACCTTAACCTTGAAGACTTCACTCAGCGCGTAAACAGCGATGTGGTGAACAAGATTGTTAACCTGGCATCACGTAACGCTGGCTTCATTGCCAAACGTTTCGAAGGCAAGCTGTCTGACAACTTTGCAGAGCCTGAGCTATACGCTGAGTTTGTTGGAGCTTCGGATCGCATTGCTGAACTTTACGAAAACCGTGAATACAGCCGTGCTATCCGTGAAATTACGGCACTAGCGGACAAAGCAAACCAGTACGTTGATGAAAAAGCGCCTTGGGTTGTTGCTAAACAAGAAGGCAAAGATCAGGAACTACAGGAAATCTGTTCTGTAGGTATTAACCTGTTCCGCGTCCTGATGACTTACCTGAAGCCTGTAATGCCGCACCTGACAGAACGCACTGAAGGCTTCCTGAACGAAACCCTGACATGGGAAGGCATCGCCCAGCCGCTGACAGACCATGAAGTCACTAAGTTCAAGGCATTGTTCAACCGTATCGATCCTAAGCACGTTGAAGCGATGGTTGAGTCTTCAATAAAAGACGCAGCAGCAGAAAAAGCAGCATCTGAAGCTGCAGCGAAGCCTACTGGCCCGCTGGCTGAAGAGCCTATCGAAGCTGAAATCGAGTTTGATGACTTCGCCAAAGTTGATATGCGTATTGCGAAGATAGTTTCCTGCGAAGAAGTGCCAAAAGCAAACAAGCTACTTAAATTCCAATTGGATATCGGTGGTGAGATGCGCCAGGTCTTCTCAGGTATCAAATCTGCCTACACGCCTGAAGAACTGATTGGCAAGCACACTGTTATGGTTGCCAACCTCAAACCTCGTAAGATGAAGTTTGGCATGTCTGAAGGCATGATCCTGGCTGCCGGCCCGGGTGGTAAAGATCTGTGGATCCTTGAACCGCACGAAGGCGCTCAGCCTGGTATGCGCGTGATGTAACTTACATCATTATCATAAAAGGAGCTTCGGCTCCTTTTTTTTATTACGATAAATCCACGCACAATAACCGTTATTTTATTCATATGGTCAATAGGCAGTCACCCCTCCCCTATTTACTTCCAAACTACTGATAGTTCACCGCTTATCTTATTCTTTTAACCTTCTCATTACCTATCAAAGTGCATATCACTTCACGGGATAATTTATCGGCAAAAGTAGATGTTAACGACTACTTTTATCATGACGATAAATTACGCTTTTACTCGACATAAACGCAGTCGACATTCGCTAATATCGATGTGACAGCACAAAAACTGTATAGTTATCAATCAACAGGTTAATGCTTGGTTAATATTAATGTTTTCAGAATAGCATTCTGCCCAAAAAAAAGTGTGATCTGAAACATACCTTTTAATTTTGTACGGCATTTTACTTCGCATTAACACCTAACTGCTGTTAACCTGCTCCGCGCTCTGATGAATGATTTACAGAGTGAATAATTATAAGGAGTGTTCATTTCATGCCAACACAAAAAAAAGAAAATGTCCCTGACTGGTCGAGTTATCCTCGGCATGTTGCTGGGCATCTTGACAGGATTCGCTATTCGCTCCCTTTTTGCAGAGACCTCATTTGTTCACGAATATCTAGTGAATGGCCTGTTTGACGTTGGTGGTGCAATTTTCATTGCTAGTTTGAAAATGCTAGTTGTACCTCTTGTATTTGTTTCCCTAGTTTGTGGTACCAGTACGCTGAATGATATCAGTACACTAGGCCGCCTCGGGGGCAAAACGCTGTTGTTCTATCTAACAACAACCGCAATTGCTATCACCCTTGCACTAACCATGGGTAATCTGTTCCAACCAGGAGCAGGCGCCGACCTTTCAGCCGCAACTACGTTTGCAGCCAAAGAAGCGCCTTCTTTAGGTGATGTGATCATCGGGATGTTCCCGACTAACCCAATCAACTCCATGGCACAGGGCAACACGCTACAAATTATCGTGTTTGCAATTCTATTCGGTGTTGCTATTAGTGCTGCCGGCAAAGCCGGCGAACGTATTGCTGCTGTCTTCGCTGATCTCAATGAAGTCATCATGAAGCTAGTCGCTCTGTTGATGCACATTGCACCTTTCGGTGTATTCTTCCTGATGGCAAAGTTGTTCACAGGAATCGGCCTTGATGCTATTTACAATCTGCTTGGCTACTTCGTGGTATTAACTTGTACGCTGTTAATTCATGGTCTGGTTGTATACAGCACCATGCTGAAAATATTCACCGGTTTAAGCCCGAAAGTGTTCTTGAAAAAGATGGAGGATGCAATCATGTTTGCTTTCTCTACGGCTTCGTCAAACGCGACAATTCCGGTAACGATGGAAACTGCGACCAAGCGCCTAGGTGTTTCTAACCGCATTGCGTCATTCACAGTACCACTTGGTGCAACCATCAATATGGATGGTACTGCAATCATGCAAGGTGTTGCGACGGCATTTATTGCGCAGGCATTCAATATTGACCTGACAATGGGCGACTACATGGCTGTTATCGTAACCGCTACCCTCGCTTCTATTGGCACTGCCGGTGTACCGGGTGTCGGCTTAATCATGCTGGCAATGGTATTGAGTCAAGTTGGCCTGCCTGTCGAAGGTATCGCAATTATCATGGGTGTCGATCGACTACTCGATATGATTCGTACTGCAGTTAATATCACCGGTGACAGTGCCGTAACGTGTATTGTGGCTAAATCGGAAGGTGAAATGGATCTTAATCGATTTAATGACCCAGCCGCTGGCGAGAAAGATGAAGAAGTACATCTTCACCCGCAAGCTAAAACAGCAAGTTTCGACTAAACACAACTGCTGACTACGGTTGCTTAAAACCTAACAAAAGCCCCGCAAGGGGCTTTTTTTTGCACCACCTTTTTGCACCACATAGATACAAGCCTGCCCAATCAATGCGCAACATACTTAATCACAATACAAGAGCCACCTATAAGTAACTGATAATAAATAACAAACAATTCAAGCGAGCAGTTTTATCTGCGGCACAGTTATTGCTGTTTTACCTCTACGAAGCATTATTTATGCTGGAGGGAATATGCTAATCATATCGCTATTCGTTGGGTTTGCTCTTGGCCTTGGCTACTACATCTATCATACAAGACAAAGCAATTCGCTACTGCAAAACCGCTTTAACCAAGTGATTGGACTACGCCAGCTTATTCATCTACTACGCTTTCATCGCCGTCAGACCCACCAACGACTTCACAATGGAGGAGCTAATGCTGTCGGTGAGCAGCCCCTAAATGAGTCTCTGGCAATCCAGAACCTGCTTCGTACTCTGATAAGTCAGGCCGAGCAGTCTCAAAAGCCCATGTATCGAATACTGATGAAACGTATCACCGCTCTGTTAGACGAGTGGCCGCGTTATTCAATACAGAGAAACCAGACAGTACATGGTAAAGCGATACGCCACGTTCTGTACCTGATTGATGATACCGTTACCCAGAGCTTATTGGTAACTGACAAAGAGCAGCTATTTAAGCAATACCAGTCAGTCTGGCCCGTCACCTTAAACGCTATCGACAGCCTAAGTCGTTTCCGGCATACAATTTACAGCTTTACACCCAACAGTATGGCTATGAAGCGCGAGCTCAAGTTGCATACCCAGATCCTACGACGGCGCCTGGGTCAAATGAGTATTTTGAGCAGCGAGCCCGTATCGCCGCTTATTATTGAATCGCTATTTGAGCAGTTCGAAAAAAAATTGACTTGGATAGATCAAATCATACCTTGACCAAAGAAGAGCTTTATCATTTTTCGCTGCTGGTTTCCGAGACACTTTTCAACCTGTTTGACTTGGTGCTTGGTGATATTGGCAAGGAAATCTCGGTTCGACTACCTGAGCTCCCTGTCGATGGAGGCAAGGTTGTACGGCTATCAAAACATAACCAAGCAATTGATAAGCAACGTAAAACAAAAAAAACCCAGCCTAAGCTGGGTTTTTTTCTGACTCACAATTGGCAATTAACCGATGTGAGTTTCACCGTTCATGTACTTACGTAGCACTTCAGGGATCATGATACGGCCGTCTGCTTCCTGGTTGTTTTCAAGAATAGCAACCATAGTACGGCCAACAGCAAGACCTGAACCGTTTAATGTGTGAACAAGCTCTGGCTTCTTCTCAGCCTTACGGCGGAAACGAGCCTGCATACGGCGCGCCTGGAAATCCCACATGTTTGAACAAGATGAGATTTCACGGTAAGTCTCTTGAGCAGGAACCCAGACTTCAAGATCATATGTTTTCGCTGAACCGAAGCCCATATCACCAGTACAAAGAACAACTTTACGGTAAGGAAGCTCTAGTAGCTGAAGTACTTTCTCAGCATGGCCTGTAAGCTCTTCTAGTGCTGCCATTGAGTCTTCTGGCTTAGTGATCTGAACCAGTTCAACCTTATCAAACTGGTGCATACGGATCAGGCCACGAGTATCACGACCGTAAGAACCCGCCTCAGAACGGAAACATGGCGTATGTGCCGTCATCTTAAGAGGAAGATCCGCTTCATCAGTAATAGTATCGCGAACCATGTTTGTCACCGGTACTTCCGCAGTAGGGATCAGTGACATACCAACGCCTTCTTCCGTTGCCGGTTTAGTGTGGAATAGGTCTTCGCCGAACTTCGGCAACTGACCGGTACCAAACAAACTGTCTTTGTTAACCAGGTAAGGAACATACATTTCTGTGTAGCCGTGCTCATCGGTGTGAAGATCCAGCATAAACTGGGCAATCGCACGATGTAGACGGGCAAATTTGCCCTTCATCACGATAAAACGCGAACCAGAAATCTTTACTGCGCTTGCAAAATCAAGACCGCCAGCGATTTCACCCAAATCAACATGATCTTTAACTTCAAAGTCATAAGTCTTCGGTTGACCCCAACGAGAAACTTCTACATTCTCGTCTTCGTCTTTACCCGTTGGTACAGCGTCATCTGGCAGGTTAGGCACAGAAAGCGTAATATCCTGAAGCTCATTTTGCAGATCAGCTAACGATTTTTTTTCGCTTCGTCTAGCTCGCCACCAAGATTGGCCACTTCAGCAAGAATTTTTTTTCAGCGGCTTCATGATCGCCTTTAGCTTTAGCTTGACCAATCGACTTCGATCGCGAGTTACGCAAAGCCTGTAGCTCTTCAGTCTTAACTTGAAGGGACTTACGTTGCTCTTCTAGGTTGCGTAATTTTTCAACGTCAAGGGTAAAACCACGACGCGCGAGTTTTGCAGCTGTTTCATCCAGCTCAGTTCGAAGTAATTTAGAATCTAGCATGCTAATCCTGTGCTCTTAATATTCTGAAATGCACGTTATTTAGACAATTCTTGTCAAAATAATCTTAGGTTTACGGAACACCAGTAAATCCGGCGCCAATTATTCAACGATACCCAAAAAGCCTTATTATTGGTAGCGCTTTAATGCGCTTTTTGCATCTAAAGAAGCAAGATAATCCAACTTTTCGGTAATTTTAGTTTCCAAACCGCGATTTGTTGGATGATAGTAGCGAGTGCCTTCCATTTCAGGCGGGAAATAACACTCTCCTGCCGCATACGCTCCCGGCTCATCATGGCATAACGATACTCCTCACCATAGCCAAGATCTTTCATCAGCTTGGTCGGGGCATTTCGCAAGTGATTCGGAACTTCATAGTCGGGATGGTTCATGGCATCCGCCTTGGCCTGGCTAAAGGCGGTATAGACGGCATTACTTTTTGCCGCACAGGCAAGATAGACAATCGCCTGGGCAATGGCGCGCTCGCCTTCATAGGCTCCTACCCGGGTAAAACAGTCCCATGCCGATATTGCTACCTGCATTGCTCGCGGATCGGCATTGCCGATATCTTCCGATGCAATCGCCAATAAGCGGCGCGCAACATAAAGCGGATCACAGCCGGCCTGTAGCATACGGGCAAACCAGTACAGGGCACCATCAGGGTTAGAACCTCGGATAGACTTATGGACTGCGGAAATCATGTCGTACCAGAGATCCCCTTTGTTGTCGAAACGGGCAATTTTCTCTCCGGCTACCTCGGCCAGCAACGACAGGGTGATCGGCTTGATACCTTTATCATCCTCTTCCGCCATATCGATTAACTGTTCTAGGTAGTTTAACGACATACGTGCATCACCACAGACCAACTCGGCCAATCGCTCCTTCACATCATCGACAAACTCAAGATTGGTTTCGCTGATACCCCGATCCGAATCAGTTAACGCCTGCTCGATGACCTCAAGAACTTCTGACGCCTCTAGCGATTTAAGCTTATAGACCCGTGCCCGGGATAACAGTGCATTATTAAGTTCAAACGACGGATTCTCCGTCGTCGCACCGATAAACGTCACGGTGCCATCTTCGATATGAGGCAAGAAGGCATCCTGCTGACTTTTATTAAAGCGATGCACCTCATCGACGAACAGGATGGTTCGTCGACCGGCCATCTTGTTATCACGCGCCTTCTCGATAGCAGCCCGGATATCTTTAACGCCTGAGGTTACGGCTGACACACGCTCAACCTCAGCATTGGCATAGTTTGCAGCTACTTCAGCCAGTGTCGTCTTACCTGTACCCGGCGGTCCCCATAGGATCATCGAGTGAAGATGACCGGCTTCAAGAGCACGCCTAAGTGGCTTTCCCTCACCCAGGATATGACGCTGACCAATATATTCCTCAACAGTTCGAGGCCGCATACGGGCTGCCAGCGGACGAAAATCTGAAGAAAAATCGAGGCTGAAGTTATTCAAAATAGCAGCTCCTTTAAACGAAATTAGGCGGCACAATTGTGCCACCTAAAAATAACCGTACGAGTTTCGGGTCAGCGTTAGTTACGTTGATCGTCGAGTTCAATACCTTTCGGTGGCGTGAACTTGAATAGATCATTCGGCTGCGCTTTGCCACTGAATTTACTGAATGAAAAATTACTGCGCTGCCCGTCTTGCTCGACAACCGAGAAACCGCGAACCTCACCGCTTTTCGCCACAGTAACAACAAACTTACCCATTGATGAAGTGCGATCTTTTGGGGTCAGGGTGAAAGTATCTGCCGTCTGGGCAACATTGTACTTCGCCCAGTCCGCGGTGCTGTTGCGTGTCAGCAGGACAAACGGCGTTTGCTCAGT
>LLEN01000066.1_pt1 | contig 22444 bp, 26 predicted proteins | sample 595881 | NCBI WGS metagenome assembly LLEN01 (sample SAMN02919314, study PRJNA255460) | bioreactor metagenome | biome: chemostat; feature: culture 2012_10.3; material: sediment; isolation source: day86 10degC chemostat 2012 inoculated with Wadden Sea sediment taken from... | place: Germany: Bremen ...
AGCTAACTGACAGAATTACCCCTTATGCTTTTGGCATACGGGGTTTTCAAGGATTGAGTAAAGTGACAGAAACAACGACTGATAATGCAATTGATAAAGCGGTTGGTGAAGCTGGGGCTTATGAGGTTCTCAAGTCCCGACTTTCTCAGCAAGGCGAAGCGTTAAAATCACTGGCGCAGACGTTTAACAATAAACGTCAGGATACTTTTGGCGGAAGTGAGTTCTCGCTTACCGGCAAAGCCAATGTCCAGACCGATACCCGCAGTATTCCGGTCGATATGGCTCAGGTTAATGGTCAGCTGCTATTTGGCTACCAAGTCTTTATGGGGCTGAAAACGGCACCGGCACTGAGCGATGTGTTTGGCCTGTATACCCTGTCAGAGAATGACGGTACGTTCCGAATGGAGCCGGTAGGCCTTGAGCACTCCTTTCTCAGCGATCTCCAGTTTAGCCACGAATTCACCGAGCTTTTTTACCTATTACAAAGATGCCCGGTTGTCGCAAATCTCCCGCCACGAAAATATCTTGTATCTGGCTTTTCAGATCGGGATGCGTGCCGAGGATCGCAAAGTCTTCCGGTTTGAAATCGGCAAAAATGCGGTGCGCTATCTGGATGCCCAGGGTCAGCGTGCATTAGCCTCGGCTCAGCAGCATGACTTTGAATGGGTGATGACTACCCGCGACGACCATATTAGCGGTGAACACCCCCATGTTTCGATCAAAGACCGTCTGTTTGTCGAATGTGTCGGCGGCGATCTGACCATCAAGGTAGAAAACAATACCGAGCAGGGGCAGGGGATCTATGATGAACCGGTTGATGATGCCTATCAAACCATTGCCGATGCCGAAATCGCCTATGCCGAGGTCGGCGATCTGATCCTGCTGAAAATGCTACCGAACCGGGAAAAAGAGTACCGTTACTTTATTTTCAATTCGTTGAACCTGCAGGTTGTCAGGGCGGATGCCATAGGTATAAGTGCCAAGCACTGCCGGAAAACCACGGTATTTTGTATTCTCACGGTTATGTATTGGCAAATGGTGAGAGTAAGCACTTTGAAGAATCTTGGCAGGGTTTACACTTCTTCAAGAAGGTAACATCGCCGAATGGTGAAGATATTCTCTACTTCTTCTTTGATGTCGAGAAAGGTTCCTACGTTATTTATACCTATAACCTGATTGAAAAAGCGTTTTCAGCGCCGATGCACAGTCATGGCTATAGCTTGTATCCAGATGGCCGGATGCTGATGTTTCGGGTCTCCGAAAATGCCGAAGCGGCAACCATCCATCCGTTGCGGATCTGGCAGACCCCGTTTACCGATATCGAAAATTATACCCAGACAAACAGAGAAGGCGCAGATCCGTTTCTGGTTAATCTCGGCAATGCCGAGCTGGTCCGGGCACTTTCCTCGCTACTGTCTATCTGCCAGCTGGCGCAAAGCGAAGAAGTTAGTCAGACAGCCTATGAAGCGTTGCTTAAAACCTGTCAGACAACATTGGACACCTATGACTGGCTGAACAATGCAACGGCAATCGGACTAGGCGATGTTGTGAGCTTGTTGATGGCAACGGCTGATCTCATCATTGATGAGTTTGCCAAGGTCCGTCAGCTCCAGCAGCATGCCGAAGCGGCAATGGAACAACAGCAGGATAAAGTCACCGAACTGATTGGAAGCCTGAAGCTGGCTCCCCGTGACGAAGCCAATACGCTGTTGAGCCTGCTAGCCCAGCTGAAAGCGGAAGTGGGCAATGTGATGGCATTGCGCGAACACCGCTACATGGCGGAACACCAGATCACCGAGCTGCAGGATCTGCTCGATCATCATCGACAGGATCTGAACAAGGTCTTGCTGGATCTGCTGCAAGATGAAAAAGCCTACCATCCGTATAAACAAGATATTGCCTCAATCGATGATCAGTTACTAACTGCCGAAAAAAAACCACCGAGCTGGCGGCATTGCAACAGCGCGTTGATACCGTACGTCATGATTTGGCATTGGTGACGGAAGAAGTCGCTGATATTGATACTGATGATCCGACGCAGTCGACTCGGATCCTCGATCTGACCACCGAGGTGACCGCCCAACTGAATGCGACCTCGGCCCGACTTAAGCAAAAGCATCAGGCTCTTCGTGGCGGAGAGGCAAAAGCGGAGTTTAGCTCCCAGTTCAAACTGCTGGCTCAGTCCGTCAACAGCGCGATGGAGCAGGCACAAAGCCCTGATCAATGTGATGAACAACTGGCAAAACTTATCGGCCAGCTGGAAAAGCTGGAATCCCGTTTTGCCGATTTTGATGAGTTTTTGGCTGAAATCTACACCAAGCGTGATGAAATCCAGTCGACACTGGAAGGCCACAAGCAGCAACTGATCACCGCACAGCAGCGCCGGGTACAGAACCTGAATCAAGCGGCCAATGTGACCTTCAAAAGCATAGAAAAGCGGGTAGCCCGTTTTGATGATGTTGCGGCACTTAACAGCTTCTTTGCCACCGATAACATGGTTCAGAAGCTGCACCAATTGTCTCAGTCTATTCGTGATTTAGGCGATAGTGTCAAGGCCGATGCGATCGACAGCCGCCTCAAGGCCGCGCAGGATCAGGCATTGCGCTCGCTACGTGACAATCAGGATATTTTCGAGCAGGGTGGCAAAGTACTACGGCTCGGTAAGCACCGATTTAGTGTTAACCAGCAGGCGTTGGATCTCAGCTTGGTCGAACATGCCAATATCCTGAGTTTGCATATCTCGGGCACAGACTATTACGAATCTGTCACCGATCAGGCGTTTCTGGATTTGCAGTCGATGGCTAAATTGGATGTAGCGTCGGAAACTGACACTGTCTATCGCGCGGAATACTTAGCCTACAGCGTGCTTAAAGCGGCCCAGCAGCAACAAGATGATTTATCAATCGAGGGATTGCTTCAGGCGTTGAAAGACAATGTATTGCTCAAGCTGATCCAAACCTATGCTGCACCGCGTTATCGTGAAGGTTATGTCAAAGGCGTTCATGATCATGATGCCGAGAAGATACTGCATGCGTTGTTACCTTGCTATGAGCAGGCCGGTTTGCTCCGCTTTGATCAGGCGTCAAGGGCCAATGCATTGCTGTGGCTGGTGGTGACAACCGACGAAGCAGTTGAACAGTGGTGTAAACAGGCCCGTAATGCCTTATTGATGAAACAGCACCTGTCATCGGTTGCCGCATTTGATGCTCTTAAGGCAACGTTGGTGGAGCTACTGCCGCAGCATATTCCGTGCGATCTTGAACGTAGCGCCGATTATGTGATTCGCCTATTGGGGCAATCTGTATTGCAGGCTGATGTGAGCGAGATGCGATCGAGCTATGTGATGTCTATTTGGCGTTTCGCCGAAGTTTAGGCTGGTTGCCTGAATCTATGTGCGATATAACGGAATTTGCCGACCACTACCAGTGGCTCACTGCCTATAGTGAACACCAGCAGCAAGGTCAGGCATTCGTGACCGAAGCGGCCGCACTGGCAACAATTCGCGACAATAGCCGAGTAATGCTGAGTCCGGTTGATTTCTCCTTGCAGCTCAAAGTGACCGCTTTGCTGGGTGAACACCGCCGGGTACAAGAAGGAGCGTTAACGATCACCTTGGATGAGTTTCTTCAGCGTTGTCAGCACCATGATAGCCATACAATCCCTCAGTATGATGTGTACTTGAAACAGCGAGCTACATTGCTGGATCAAGCCAAGCAGACTATTCGTCTGAGCGAGTTCAACCCACGTCCTCTGACGTCATTTGTCCGTAACAAGCTCATTAGTGACAGTTATCTTCCGTTAATCGGGGATAACTTGGCAAAACAGATGGGGGCGATGGGAAACAACAAGCGAACTGACTTGATGGGGATGCTGTTGCTGATCTCGCCGCCGGGTTACGGTAAAACGACATTGATCGAGTATGTTGCCCACAAGCTCGGCTTAGTCTTCATGAAGATCAACGGGCCGTCGATCGGCCATGAGGTGACCTCGCTCGATCCGCAGGATGCGCCGGATCAGAATGCGGCCCGTGAGGTTGAGAAGATCAACCTGGCCTTCGAGATGGGCAACAATGTCTTGCTGTATCTTGATGATATTCAGCATACCAATCCTGAGTTCTTGCAGAAGTTCATCTCGTTGTGCGATGGCACACGACGGTCGAAGGTAGCTGGAAGGGCGAAACCAAAACCTATGACATGCGCGGCAAGAAGTTTGCTGTCGTCATGGCGGGTAATCCATATACCGAATCGGGTGATGTCTTCAAAATCCCAGATATGTTGGCAAACCGTGCCGATATTTACAACTTGGGCGATATGCTTTCAGACCAAAAAGCGGCCTTTGAGCTGTCCTTTATCGAAAACTCGCTGACGTCCAATCCGATTCTGGCGCCATTGGCAACGCGTGATCTCAATGACTTGTACCGCATGATAGCGATGGCGAAAGGGGAGAATATTGCCCTGAGTGATCTTAGCCATCCTTATTCGTCCACAGAGGCCAACGAGATTGTTGCTACTCTTGATAAATTGCTGAAAGTGCAGCAAACCGTATTGAAGGTGAATCAGCAGTACATTGCCTCGGCAGCGATGGCGGATGAATATCGGGTCGAGCCTCCGTTCAAGCTTCAGGGTTCCTACCGGAACATGAACAAGCTGGGTGAGAAGATCTCGCCGGTTATGACTGATGAAGAGTTGCAGACTTTGCTTCAGGATCATTATCAGGCGAAGCGCAGACGCTAACCGCCGGAACGGAAGAGAACTTACTTAAGTTGGCAGAACTTCGCAGTGATATGACCGATGAGCAGCAGCATCGCTGGCAGCTTATCAAGGATGGATACCACCGCCGTCAGCAGATGGGGGATTCTGAAGATCGCGCCGGACAGATGGTCCAGCAGATGGTGGCATTGAACCAGAGTGTGACCAAAGTGGCGCAGTCCCTGTTACAAGACCAACATACCCAGGCTCGTTTGAATAAGGAGATCGACGGTGACAAAGTTTGATATCCAGACTCTGCTGATTCAGAGTTTTGAAGACTACAAACTAGATAACTCGGAACGACGTGCGCTGGCTGATACGCTGGCGACAGCCGAGCTCAAGATTGATGACTTGTCGTACCTGCGTAATCAGAGTTTCAGTCTGGTTCAGCAGGAAGTTCGGGAATCTGGTGATGCCCAGCAGGCGTTAAAATGGCTAGAGCAGGTGATCAAGCAGCTGGATAAAGCACGGGGAGGCGACTGCGAGGTATTGGCAGAATCTTGGTTCTCGCCGGGTAATAGCTGCCTGAACGGTATCAAGCACCAGCTGAAACGTGCTGCGAAATCGGTAGATATCTGCGTATTTACCATCGCCGATGATCATCTTACCGAGGCTATTCTAGCTACCCATAAGCGTGGCGTTAAAGTCCGGATCATTACTGATAATGACAAAATCAACGATGTTGGCAGCGACATCGACTATCTGGCTCGTCAGGGCGTAGAAGTAAAACTCGATAATACCCGTTACCACATGCACCATAAATTTGCCTTGTTTGATAATGAGCGTTTGATTAACGGCAGTTTCAACTGGACGCGCAGTGCCTCGCAGTTCAATTCGGAGGATCTTACTCTGACCGATGATAGCCGTCATGTTCAGGATTTTAGCCGCCATTTTGAGCAACTTTGGCTCTCTTTTCCTAACTACAGTATTTAAGGAATGTTATGACTCAGGAATCATCCAATGCAACCGAACTGCGGTTAAGTAGTAACGAACAGCAGCAGGCTGCTGAGTTGGCCGAGCAGCTAAATCCGTTTGATACTGTATCGACCTTGGTGTTCGGCAAAGAGGCATTGCAAAGTATTACGGCTTTCTCCGATCGGGTACTGGCCGACGTCAGGGCAAAGGACGCTGGTGATGCCGGTGATATTCTCCATGCTATGGTCACCAATATGAGCAGCTCTCAGTTTGACGATCTGGCAAGGAGAGCTTCTTGTCTCGTTTGCCGTTAATAGGTGAGTTGTTTCAGTCGTTTGGCAAGTTTGTCAAAGGCTTCGATACCGTAAAGGCCCAGCTTGATGAGCTGGCAAAGCGGCTGGAAGCACAGGAAACCAAGCTGGCGCAGGATATTCAGCAGCTAGATGGCCTGTATGACGAAAACCTCGGCCTGTTGCAGCAGCTGGATATCTATATCCATGCCGGAAATATCCGCTTAGAAAAGCTGAAAAACGAAGAGCTGGTTGCGCTTAAAGAAAAAGCAGATGCCAGTAACGATGCACTAGACGGTCAGGCTTATCGTGATGCCCTGCAGGCAATGACGCGACTTGAAAAGCGGGTTCACAACCTCAGCCTTGCCAGAATGGCGGCGATTCAGACTGCCCCGCAGATCCGCCTGTCGCAGGAAGGCAACAAGATGCTGATGGAAGATATCCAGGATATCATTCACAACACCTTGCCGCTGTGGAAGCGCCAGTTCCTGATTGCGATCTCCAATTTCGAGAAAGAGAAGGCGCTGAAAGTCACCCGCACGGTGAAAGACTATACCAACAAGCAGTATGTCCGAAACGCCGAGAAGCTAAAGGCACTGGAAGAGCAGATTTCCGAAAACTACCAGCGCGGTATTTTGGATATCGAATCGCTGCAGACGGTTAATCAGCTCACCATCGATACGCTGAAAAATACCCTCGGCCATGTCAAGGAAGGCCGAATCAAACGCCAGCAGGTAGGCAAGGCATTGGCCCAAGCCGAGCAAGATCTGAAATTTGCCCTGCAAGATACGTTCGAGGATATACCGGGGTAGGTTGCAACCTTCTGATAAAGCTGCGACTTAATTTCATGTAAGGTCGCGGCTTTATTTTTAGTCGAAGACAATAACCAGCTTGGATTCAGACAGTAAGCGAACCACTAATTTATAGTGTACGGCATGATTATTCGCACATTTATTTATGCGAGTGGGGTCTATTAATCTCAGTATCTGAACTAAATCTGTTTTGATTTGGGATGCACCAAGTGCCTAGTGTGCGAGTTAGTACTACTAAATACCTAGGTGAATTAGCTGTATATGGCTTTTTCTACTGATAACTTAATTAGGTTAATTTATTTGTGTATTTATAAAGCTGAAGATAGATCACAGAAGATGGTCAATTCTTGCTCTATCATGTATTACAAGTTACTGGTAAATGAATACAAGAATGACTAAATCGAAATCAACCTTGGCTATCAATCAGATTGTTTGTGACATATTGAAAGAAAATACTCCTGCAGGAGAGCATTTAAAAGGTGAAAATGAATTAGCACAATCATTAGGTGTTTCAAGAACTTCAGTACGAAGTGCTTTGCAGACTCTATCAAGCAAAGGCCTAATAACGATCACGCCAAAAGTGGGCAGCATTGCAAATACGCCTGATCAATGGAATTGGTTGGATCACGATGTACTACGTTGGGTGACTGAATATAAAGCGTCTGACACTTTTATCCCGCATTTACTTGAAGTTCGCTTGATGGTGGAGCCAAATGCAGCGGCATTGGCAGCCTTAAACGCAACAGGGGATAACCTTGCCGCACTAGAGCGAAGCTACAACATGATGGCTTCAGGGGTGGAACATAATAATAGAGCACAGATCAACATTGGTGATATTGAGTTTCATAAGCAGCTTTTGCTGGCAACAAAGAATCCATTTTTGATTTCTCTAGGTGATGCCTTAACGACGACAATGGAAGTGTCTTTTTCCCGTACCCTAGAGAAAGATGTATTACTTAGTAAACCAGCGCTGGATGATCATTACTATGTGATGGATGCGGTGAGAATGCGTAAGCCTGAAGACGCACGAGAAAAGATGCGTGAAATTATCATGGGGGCCATCGCGAAAACGGTTAAAACCCTTAACGGCACTGATTTAATACGTTAGCCACAGAGTCATATTAATACGCTTGAACACTGCAAGGTGTTCCTTTTTACATGAAATGCCTTGTATTACAAGATTGCTATTATAGTAACACATGGGGGCGAAATGAAAGCGAGTTGGATTGCAGTAGATTGGGGAACGACAAATTTTAGGGCGTTTTTTAATGTCTGATGAGGGGGAGTGTCTAGATAAAATCCAACAAGCAAAGGGACTGTTATCTGTTAAGCAAGAACAGTTTCCTCAGGTGTTTGATGAGTTAATTAGTCGGTGGAGTAAAACTTATGGCCATTTACCTGTAATAATGGCAGGTATGGTTGGTTCTCAGCAGGGGTGGCGAGAAGTACCCTATGTTCATGCTCCTGCATCGGCTAACGATTTAGCAAACCATATTCATAGTGTTGATCTTCTCTCTGGTAATAAAGCAAAAATAGTCTCTGGTGTTTGTTGCACTAATGATTTTGGTAACCCTGAAGTTATGCGAGGAGAAGAAATACAACTCATTGGCTTAAGCGAAATAATAAAAGGTGACTTCCACGCTATTCTATTTGGTACTCATAGTAAAAATGCTTATTGGCATAATGGGAAAATAGAAAGCTATTCGACCGTAATGACGGGGGAATTGTATTCTATTTTAGTTAACCACAGCATATTGGGTAAATCGCTTCCAGAACAGAAGTTTAATAAAGATGCTTTTATCAAAGGTGTCGAAATAGGCGCTAAATATCCGTTGAATCATGTGCTATTTAGTGCAAGAACCTTCAAGTTATATGATGAAATTCATAACTGCAACATACATGCTTATATCTCTGGATTACTTATTGGGCATGAGTTACTATATCAAATAGGTTGAATAAGTTATATTTAGTCGGTTCACAAAATTTAGCATCAAATTATGCGTTGGCATTAGAACACTTTAATATCGAGTTTGACGTTATTGATGGTGATGAATGCTTTTTGAAAGGCATGACAAAAATCTATAGCAAGGGCGAAATCAATGAATACTGAAGAGCTAAGAAATAATGCATGGTTTAAAGAGTTGCCATTAATAGCAATATTACGCGGTGTTGAACCAAGTGAGGTTTTAGATATTGCTAATGTCTTAATTGATAATGGATTTAGATTCATTGAAGTGCCATTAAATTCGCCTGATGCCGTATTAAGTATAAAAATGCTCGTAGAAGCCTACGGTGAGCAAGCAGTTATTGGTGCAGGCACTGTGACCAATATTGATAAATTAATGCCAGTGCTTGAAGCGGGAGCTCGATTAATTGTGACACCGAATATGAACCCTGAAGTGATTCGAGCAGCTCGTGCTCATAATTGTGTAGTGTTCTCAGGTGTACAAACCGCAACCGAAGCGTTTACCGCTGTAGATTGCGGTGTTACCGCATTGAAATTTTTCCCGGCAGAACTTATTCAGCATTAGGGGTGAAGGCAATCAAATCAGTATTACCTCCTGAGATGATTTGCTGCCCTACTGGCGGTATAGAGGCAGATGCCGAGCAAATGAAGTCTTACGTTGATGTTGGCGTAGACGGCTTTGGCTTGGGGTCTGGCTTGTATAAGAAGGGCATAAAGCCTCAGAGCTAAACGTACGCGCGAAGGCGTATCGTGACAGTTGGATGTCCATTTAATATACGAAAAGCAAAAGGTTACCTTATGAAACTAAGTAAAATTGCTGCTCTAGCTGCTGTACCCCTAATGGCAATGTCGTTACATGTTCAAGCAAAAACTATGCGTATTGGTATTGGGGTACCTGAATCTCACTTTGAATTTGCAGCAATGCAAAAGTTTGAGAAATACGTAGAAGACAATACCGATATATCAGTAACAATTTATCCGAGTAATCAGTTAGGTAATGATCAGGAAGCATTAGAGCAGATCAAATTTAATGCCGTTCAGATGAACTTACCATCACCAGCGGTACTTGGTAATATAGTAAAAGATTTCAATATATTAACTCTTCCTTTTATCTTTCCTAATGATGAGGTGGCCAATCAGGTTGTTGACGGAGAATGGGGACAAGAATTGTCTTCTAAGCTGGAGAAAGCCGGTTATGTTGGCTTAGGTTACGGTAACTTCGGTTTCCGCCATGTTACTAATAATGTGCGCCCAATTAAAACGATTGCAGATATGGACGGCCTGAAACTGCGTACCATGCAGAATAAAGCGCACCTCGATGCTTTCCGTTCGTTAGGTGCAAACCCAACGCCAATGGCTTTCTCTGAACTGTTCTCATCACTTCAGCAGGGTGTTGTTGATGGTCAAGAAAATCCGTATACCAATATTTACTCGCAGCGTTTATACGAAGTACAAAAATACGTGTCTGATACGGGACATGTTTATTCTTGGGTTGTCTTTGTCGTCGGTAAAAAGTTCTACGATGACCTGACTGCCGATGAGCAAGCCACCATGCAGCAAGCTGCTCGTGTTGCCATTGATCACATGCGAGTGTCGGTTAAAGCTCAAGATGAGAAATCGCTGCAAGGTATGATTGATGCCGGTTTGGTTTACACCCCACTTTCACCGGAAGTAAAAGCAGAAATGCATGAGAAAGTCGCACCTGTTGTTCAAAAATATGCCGATAGAATTAACCCTGACTTATATAAAAAGCTGACAGAAGAAGTCACTAAGTTACAGTAAATTATCGCGAAAGGGCTGTGCAATGCAGCCCTATAATTAAAATATGGTGCTGTTATGAATGATAAGAAAACTTCATTCTTAGACAATATTGAAGAGTACATAAGTACGTTTCTTTTTATTGCTCTAATTATTCTGTGCTTTTTGCAAATATTATTTAGATTTGTTTTTAATTTTTCTTTGTCGTGGACTGAAGAGTTATCCCGTTATGTGTTTATTGCGTTAGTTTATTTTTCAGCAAGTTTAGCTGTTGTTCGCGGTGCGCATGTTCGAGTTGAAGTAATTGATGGGTTTGTAAAAGGTAGAAATAAAAAAAATATTAGATTCAATTATTTGATTTATCTTTTGCCGGTTTTATGGTTTGGGTTGGTTATTATGGTTTGGAATTATCGGTTGATGCATTAGCGATAGAACAAACAACCCCCGCACTTGAATGGCAAGCTGGTGGGTATACGCAATTATTCCATTTACCTTTTATTTAATAGCATTGAGATTAGTTCAACGAGTATATCGAAGAGTAACAGGTAAACTCGAACAAGAATATGCGCTAAGTGAAGCTGAAGAAGCCTTACAAAAAAAATTAAAGATGAGCGAGGAGACAAATAATGGACGTGTTTCTAATTACAATGTTTGTCTTTGTTGTATTACTTGCCGTTGGTATGCCCATAGCCATTAGTATTGGTATGTGTACCGCCTTTGCCTTGATGCTGGCTGATATTCCAATTTCGTTTATTGCTCAAATTGCTTTTACCTCTCTGGACTCATTTACATACCTTGCCATTCCGATGTTTATTATGGCTGGTTTTGTGATGGAGAAAGGTGGGCTTTCTAAGCGAATCGTTAACTTTGCTGCCAGTTTAGTTGGGCGAACGGCTGGTGGACTTGGTATTGTCACTGTGGTGGCATGTATGTTCTTCGCCGCTATTTCTGGTTCATCACCGGCCACTGTTGCAGCGATTGGCTCCATGATGGTGCCTTCGATGATAGAAAAGGGCTATAACCGCCACTTCGCGGGGGCGTTAACCGCATCGGCAGGTTCGCTTGGGATACTTATTCCACCGTCGATTCCGATGATCATTTACGCGGTCACTGCTGAAATTTCGATTGGTGATATGTTCTTGGCTGGTTTTATTCCGGGCGGAATGATTGGTTTCGGTTTGATCCTTGCTGTTTATTTAATTGCGAAGAAACGTGGTTATAAAGGTCAGGATGAAGATTTTTCTCTTTCAAAAGTGAAAGAGACGTTTCTTGAAGCCAAATGGGCATTGCTGACACCTGTCATCATTTTAGGGGGAATTTACTCCGGTATTTTCACTGCCACAGAAGCGGCTTGTATCACGGTTATTTACACCTTGATTGTGAGTTTCTTTATTCATAAAGAAATGACCTTTAAAGATTTAATACCAACAGTCTCACGGGCAGCGTTAACCACGGGTTGTGTCATTATCATCCTTGGTTTTGCGACCGCTTTTGCGCGTTATTTAACGATTAGTATGATCCCGCAAATGATCGGTGAGGCTATTTTACAGTTTACTGATAGCCCTACGCTTATTCTGTTGATCTTTGTTGCGTTAATCATGTTTACCGGCCTGTTTATCGAGACGGCGGCTCAAATCTTAATTTATACCCCCTTGTTCTTACCTATTTTGGTAGAGCTTGGTGTGAGCCCATTCCACTTCGGTATCATTCTGATTGTTGGCACTGAATTGGCATTGATTACGCCGCCTGTCGGGGTGAATTTGTTTGTTGCTAAAGGGATTACCGGTTCGTCGATGGTTCAGCTGACCCGTGCTGTTATTCCATTTTTAATCAGTATGTTGCTTGTGCAAATAGCATTGGTGTTTATGCCTGGCGTTATTACTTTCCTACCCGATCTATTTAAGTAAGGCTGAATTATGAAGATTATTGGTTACGAAAAATTCATTGTTGCTCCACGCTGGGGTTTTCTGAAAATCATTACTGATGAAGGCATTGTAGGCTGGGGGGAGCCGAGCTTAGAAGGGCGCACTCATACGGTTCATACCTGTGTCGATGAGTTGATGGAATACATGATTGGTAAAGACCCGCGTGATATTGAATTGCATTGGAACTATTTATATCGCTCGACTTTTTACCGTGGTGGCCCTGTGATGATGAGCGCCTTATCAGGCATTGACCAAGCCCTGTGGGATATCAAAGGTAAAGCATTAGATGTACCGGCTTACCAACTGCTGGGGGGGAAATGTCGCGACAAAATACAGACTTATTCATGGATTGGTGGCGATAGGCCAGATGATGTCGTTCGCATGGCAAAGGAGCGTAAAGAGTTAGGCTTTAACGCCATCAAGATGAACGGCACCGAAGAGCTTAATTTTATTGATGATTTTAGCAAAGTTGATGCGTTGCTGGATCGTGTTCAAGGCTTGCGTGATGCGATGGGCAAAGACTTTGGCATCGGGATTGATTTTCATGGTCGGGTGCATAAAGCCATGGCGAAAATCATGATGAAAGAGTTGGAGCCGATGCGCCCTATGTTCGTGGAAGAGCCCGTGTTGGCTGATCACTTTGATTGTATTCATGAGATAGCGCAATACGGCGCTATCCCGATTGCGACAGGCGAGCGCTTCATTCGCGCTGGGAGTTCAAAAAAAATTACTCGAACATGGTGGTGTCGATATTATTCAGCCCGATGTGTGTCATTGCGGTGGGCTGACTGAGCTTAAGAAGATTGCCTCCATGGCTGAAACCTATGATGTGGCTTTGGCGCCGCACTGTCCTTTAGGGGCGATTGCGCTGGCTTCTTCGGTTCACATTGATACCACTTGTCAGAACGCCATTATTCAAGAGCAAAGTATTGGTATTCACTACAACAAAGGCAACGATGTACTGGACTATATCAAGAACAAAGATGTTTTTGATTTTGACGATGGTTACTGTTTGAACCTTGAAGGACCGGGACTTGGCATTGAAATTGATGAAGAGTTCATGCGTGTTCAGCATGATAAGGCGCTGATTCAACCGAAATGGCGTAACCCACACTGGACCCACAAAGATGGTTCGTTTGCGGAGTGGTAACTATGAGTAATTGTGGATCATGCGGTTCATGTGGAGGAGGGGCGTGTGTACCTCACCACAATAAAATACTGAAAGACGATGACGGCGCGCTAAAACGTGCTTTGTATAAATCAATGGGGCACAGCGATAGTGCTTTAAGACAACCTATTATAGCGGTAGTGAATAGCTACACTAATGCCACGGCTGGGCATGCGAATCTTGATGTTGTTGGTGCCGAAGTGATCCGAGGGATTGAAGAGGCGGGTGGTACCGCAATGACTTTTGGCACGATTGCACCTTGTGATGGCATTGCTGAAGGGCATATAGGGATGCGCTATATCTTGGCGGGGCGAGAGGTGATCACCGCTTCGATCGAGGTCATGGTCAGAGCGCATAACTTTGACGCTATGGTGTTGCTCGGATCGTGCGACAAAATTGTCCCAGCCATGCTAATGGCGGCAGCACGGCTTGATATTCCGGCTATTCTCGTGAACGGCGGGCCTATGTATCCCGCAGAGTACGCGGGTAAGCATTGGGATGGCAATATCGTCACCGAAGCGATTGGCTGGAAAAATAAAGGACAGATCGACGAGCAAGAGTTTCGCAAAATTGAAGATCTGGCCGAGCCAACCATTGGCTCCTGCACCATGTATGGTACAGCGAATACCATGTGTTGTTTGTCGGAATCTCTGGGTATGACCTTGCCACAAACCGCTACTATTCCTGCCATCCACCCACAACGATTACAGGTGGGCTATCAGAGCGGAAAACGCATTGTTGGCATGTTGGAAGAGGGGGTAACCGCACGTAAAATTATCACCAAGCAAGGGATCCATAATGCCATTTGCACCTTGTTGGCCACGGGCGGTTCGACCAATGCCATCATTCATTTACAAGCGATCCACTATGAAGCGGGTTTAGGTGAGTTAGATTTGGATGTGTTTGATCAAATGAGCCGCAAGGTGCCTTTGCTCGCGTCAATCTACCCGGCCTCTGAATACGATATGGTCGATTTTTTTTGAAGCTGGTGGCGTGGCGGCGGTCGAAAAAGAGCTTGCGCCGTTATTAGAGCTCGATGCATTAACCGTCGCAGGTACCAAGCGTGACTGTCTTGCTGCTGTGGCCAGTACTGACAACCGTGCACTGATCCGTCCGATTGACGATCCTTTTATGTTGGAATCGGGTGTGGGTGTATTGAAAGGCAACTTGTCGCCTTGGGGATCAGTCGCTAAACCTGCAGCCGTGCCCAAAGACATGTTCCACTTTACTGGCAAAGCGGTGGTGTTTGATTCCGAACAAGCCGCTATTGAAGCCATTATGCAGGAAACCATTAAAGAAAAATCTGTCATTGTCATTCGTTATGAAGGCACTACCGGTGGCGCAGGTTTACCTGAGATGTATAAGCCATGAAGCTGCTTGAAGGGATGGGACTCTCTGAAAGCTGTGCCTTGATCACCGACGGTCGTTTTTCGGGGTCGAATCGCGGTCTTTTTGTCGGGCATATCTCGCCAGAAGCTTATGAGGGGGGCTTGATTGGTTTAGTGCAAGATGGTGATGAGATCACTATCGATTTAACGACACGAGAAATCACGTTGGAGTTAGATGAGGAAACGATTGCAACCCGAAGAGCAGTGTGGACAAGGCTGCATAAAGAAGTACCCAAAGGCTTCCTGCGTTTGTATCGGGATCGTGTTTCATCGGCAGCACATGGAGCGATTTTGAAATGACGACATCACAAACTGATACCTTATTAGCGCCTTGTTCAGCGCAAAAGTCTCAATTAAAACCGACAGATATTTTTGGCGTTAACCCGATCGTTGCGATGCCATTTGCTGATAATGGTGCTGTAGATATCGAAAGCTTTAAACAGCTGGTCGAACACTTGATTCAAACTGGATGTCATGGCTTAACTCTATTTGGGATTGCAAGTGAGTTTTATAAGCTCAATCAAGATGAGAAACGGACGCTTGCTAGCTGGTTTCAGGTGATTACATCTAAATCTCAGGTGTTTAGTTGTGTGTCAATTACAGAACACGCCACAGAGCTTGCGGTGCAACAAGCCAGGGAATATCAGCAACAAGCTTTAATAGTTTAATGCTATTGCCGCCGTTTTTTTTGAGCCCAAGTAATGAGCATATTATTTATCATATCCAACATGTGCTGAGTGCGGTTGATATCCCAGTATTGATCCAATATGCGCCAACAGAAACGGGCATACCTATCACACCACAAGACATGAAAGCCATTACCGATAACTATCCTAATGCGGTGTTTAAAATTGAGTGTAACCCGCCAGTGGAATACGCTCAGCAGCTGCTTTCTTTGTTGCCTGATGCGGTGATCATGAACGGTTATGCCGGCTTATATATGCTGGATATGCTTGAAGTGGGTGGTAAAGGTGTTATGCCAGGCTGTTCTTTCACTGAGATCTACAATGCGATATATCAGCTATGGTTGGATGGAGAGAAACAACAAGCACAGGCGCTTCATACGCTGTTGTTTAGGTATATCAGTAAGTGGATGACCCACTGTGAATATATCATCGCGGTAGAAAAGGAAATATTGGTAAGGCGCGGTATTATTGCCACCAATTATTGCCGAAAGCCGGATTACCCGTTGAGCGAATCTGATCATCAGGATATTGATGCCTTCTTAAGTGAGTTTACCTATATTCTTGCTCAAAAGGTGGAGTAGGGTATTTGTGTGTTAAGCAGTTCTGTTTCCTTAGCGAAATATGAGCCTTTAGTGACTCATAGGCTTCGGTCTCTTTTCTTTTCAAAGGGAAATCAATAGATATATTTGACCAGTAATTTTCTGAGTACTTGATTGTGCGTATTTAGGACTAGATGGCTAATCTAGCCCTATCATGAAAGAAGAACAGGGTTGCTTAATAACCACATCCCCAAAGCCACGATACTTACTATCTTTGCAAGCTATCGCGGCTTTTTCTCAATATAGGCTTCAGCCTAATCTAATCTTCAATTAACTTTCATATGAAAGCTTATCACCAAATGCGCCTTTCCAGTCTTGATCAAACTGATCTACGGCTGGTTGTACTGCCGGGTGAGCAAACATCTGAGCGGCAACATCGACAGGTAGCGTAATGGCTTCGATACCCAGCTTCATCACTTCCATCGCTTGCTGGGTGTTCTTAAAGCTCGCGGCCAGAATTTTTGCAGGTAACTGGTTCTGATCTAGCAGCAGTTGAAGATCGGCAACCACTTCCACACCATTGCCATTCATTGCATCGATGCGGTTTACATACGGCGCGAGGTAGTCAGCGCCGCAAAGTGCTGCCAGAAAACCCTGCTGAGCGGAATAGATCGCTGTTGCAAGCACCTGAATCCCCTCTTTTTTTTCATCAGCTTAATGGCGGAAAGGCCGACTTCGGTTGCTGGTACTTTGACTACCATGTCATAAGGCATTTCATTGAGTTGGCGAGCTTCTTCAACCATTCCTTGAACATCAGTACTGACCACTTGGGCATGAAACCTTGGTGTGGTACTGAATGCTTCACTCATGCCTTTCAGGGTTTCGTTAAGCCTTGCTTCGACTTGGCCAAAATACTTGGGTTGGTCGTTACCCCCTTCAGTGGCAGGCAGCTATCAAAACGTTTTACTTCTTTTACATCGGCAGTGTCTAGGTAGAGTTCGATCATGGGTATAGCTCTCGTTTTTGTTGGTAGACAAACTATAGATCCTGCTAGTTGTTCAGATCTTGATCAAGATCAATTGAAATTTCATTTGAAAGTATAACACTTACATAAAGTGAAGGTGTGGCGGTTTATGTATAAGATCGGCAATGAGGAATGGCATGTATTTTAATATTCAAAGGTTTTCGACTCATGACGGTGATGGCATTCGTTCTATCTTGTTCTTGAAAGGATGCAGCCTGGCTTGTCCTTGGTGTCAAAATCCGGAAAGCCGCAGTGAAAAGTACTCTGTCTTGTTTGACGAGCGCAGCTGTATGGCTGACTGCAGCTTGTGCGTGAGTGCCAGTCAGGGTATTGAGCGTAGCGGCGAGACGTTGACCATTAACCGTAAGCTGATCCGTGACGAAGAGCTAATTGCGCTGAAGAAAGTGTGCCCAACCGAGGCATTAACGGTATGTGGTAAAGAAGCCGAGAGCGATTTTCTTTTTGATACCTTGATGAAAGATAAGCCTTTTTATGACCAAAGTGGGGGCGGAGTAACTTTTTCTGGCGGCGAACCGTTGATGCAGCTGGATTTGGTGCAATCATTGGCAGCGCGACTGCATAAGGCCGAAGTACCTACGGCTGTTGAGTCTTGCATGCATGTGCCGTGGAAAAATATTGAAAAAGTAGCGCCTCATATCGATTGCTGGCTTGCCGATCTCAAACATGTCGATGATGAGAAGTTTCTTCGCTGGGCCAAAGGCTCGCTAAAACGCATTAAAGACAACTACCGGAAGTTAGCGCCTATCGCCAAACGTATCGTGATCCGGGTGCTGTGGTGCCGGGCTTTAATGATACTGACCAAGAGCTTCGACAGATTATTGATTTTGCAGCTTCACTTGAAAGCTGCAAAGAACTTCACCTGCTGCCGTATCACACCCTCGGCATCAACAAATATCGCTTGCTCGATATGCCCTATGAGTGTTCGGACCAACCGCTGAATAATCCGGAATTGCTCCGAAGAGCACAGCAGTATGCAAGCACCAATACCCAACTTAACGTGACAATCAGAGGTTAATCATGGACTTAAATTTTCTGCCTGAGCGCATTAAAGCACACAAAGCTGAGCTGGTTAATATTATAACGCCGCCAATTTGTACCGAACGTGCAGAGGCGTATACCAAGGCTTATCAAGCCAATGAAGACAAGCCTGTGATTGTTCAGCGTGCGTTGGCGCTAGAGGAACACTTACGTACACGTACCATCTGGATTAAGCACGATGAACTGGTGGTGGGTAACCAGGCGAGCAAAGTGCGATCTGCACCGATCTTCCCTGAATACACCGTTCGCTGGATTGAAGCTGAAATTGATGATTTGGCCGACCGTCCGGGTGCGGGGTTTGCGGTTACAGAAGCTGATAAGCAAAGCATTCACCGTTTGACGCCTTACTGGCGCGGCAAGACAGTACAAGATCGCTGCTATGGTCTGTTTACCGATGAGCAGCAGGACATTCTGGCAACCACCATCATCAAGGCTGAAGGCAATATGACGTCCGGTGATGCTCACCTTGCGGTCGATAATGAAAAAAAATCCTCAAGCTGGGAATGAACGGCTTGATTGAGGACGTTCGCCAGTATCGCTTAACCAATGATGTGTCTACATTTGACGGCCTGAAGAAAGAACAATTCTACAAGTCGGTTGAGATTGTGCTGTTGGCGATTCAGGCACACATGGTGCGTTATGCCGATCTGGCCGAGATAATGGCGAAAGAAGAGGAGAGGCCTGCGCGCAGAACAGAGCTCGAAACGATTGCTGAGAACTGCCGTCATATTTCAACCAGTGCACCAGAAAACTTCTGGCAGGCACTGCAGTTAAGTTACTTTGTTCAGCTAATGTTGCAGATTGAATCAAATGGTCATTCTGTGTCGTTTGGCCGTATGGATCAGTTCCTGAATGACTACTATGTGCAAGACCTTGAAAATGGCACGTTTGAAAAGCCCTTTGCATTAGAGCTGCTACAAAGCTGCTGGCTGAAATTACTGGAAGTGAACAAGATCCGCTCCGGCGCGCACTCAAAAGCATCGGCAGGTTCTCCGCTGTACCAAAACGTCTGTATCGGCGGGCAGAAGCTAAACGAAGACGGGACGCCGGAAGATGCAGTCAATCCGCTTTCATGGGCGATTTTGGAGTCATGCGGACAGCTTCGATCTACCCAGCCCAATCTGAGTGTCCGTTATCATGAAGGTTAGACCAAGCGTTTTTAATGGGCTGCATTGAAGTGATCAAGTGCGGCTTCGGTATGCCGGCATTTAATAACGATGAAATCGTGATCCCTGAATTCATCAAGCTCGGCGTGGAAAGGGAGGATGCCTATAATTATGCCTCTATTGGTTGTATCGAAACAGCGGTGCCGGGCAAGTGGGGCTACCGTTGTACCGGCATGAGCTTTATTAACTTCGCCCGTATTTTGCTGGCGGCACTCAATGAGGGTGTCGATGCAACATCAGGCAAGGCTTTTCTTCCGCACGAAAAATCACTGGCAAAAGGAAATTTCGATAATTTCACTGAAGTGATGCAATCTTGGCGCGAACAGGTGCGTTATTACACGCGTAAGTCAATCGAGATCGATACCGTGGTTGATACCGTGCTGGAACAGCAGGCGCAGGACATCTTCTGCTCGTCGTTGGTCGATAATTGTCTGGAACGCGGCAAAACCGTCAAGGAAGGCGGCGCAAAATACGATTGGGTATCTGGCTTGCAAGTGGGTATTGCTAACTTAGGTAACAGCCTGGCGGCGGTTAAGCATCTGGTGTTTGACGATGCGCAAATCAGTCAGCTGCATTGGCAAAAGCGCTGAAAGAGGATTTTGCAGGGAGTGAGAACGAACAGCTTCGTCAGCGTCTTATTAACTTTGCACCGAAATATGGTAACGACGATGATGCCGTTGATAGCCTACTGGCAGAAGCATACCAGGCATATATCGATGAGCTCGCGCAGTTTGTGAATACTCGCTACGGTCGTGGCCCTGTTGGTGGCGGTTACTATGCCGGAACATCGAGTATTTCAGCCAACGTCCCATTTGGAGCATCGACCATGGCGACACCTGATGGTCGCAAGGCGGCGACACCGCTTGCAGAAGGGGCAAGCCCGTCATCAGGCTCGGACCGTTTGGGACCAACGGCGGTGTACAACTCGGTTGGTAAAATTCAGGTTAACCAAATTCTGGGCGGGTGCTGCTCAATCAGAAGCTGTCACCGGCGGCGGTGGCTTCTGAGGGCGATAAGCTGAAGCTCTCTATGCTTATTCGTACTTTTTTTTCAATCATCACAAAGGCTGGCATGTTCAGTACAACATTGTGTCACGCGATACCTTGATAGCAGCGAAAAAGAATCCGGAGCAATACCGTGATCTGGTGGTTCGGGTTGCCGGTTATTCCGCTTTCTTTACTGCTCTGTCGCCGGATGCACAGGATGATATCATTGCGCGTACCGAGCATGACTTGTAAGTAAACTTTCAATTTCATGAAGATGTGAGTTTCAAATGAAAGAAGGCTGAGTTACACTGATTCGGCCTTTTTTTATGGAGAAACACTGTGAACTCAAGACAAAATGAGATCCTACAAATCGTGAACAAGCGCAAGCGCGTACAGGTTACCGACTTGTCTGACTTAGTGGGCGTATCGGGTGTTACCATCCGCCAAGATCTGAATTTTCTCGAGCAGCAGGGTTACCTCAAGCGTGTTCATGGCGCCGCAATGGCGCTGCAAAGTGATGATGTGAATGCGCGTCTTGAAGTCCGTTTTGATATTAAGCAGCAACTCGCCAACAAAGCCGCTGATCTGGTGGCACCTAATGAAACGGTATTAATTGAAGGGGGCAGTGCCAATGCGCTATTGGCCCGTACTTTGGCTGATCGCGGTGATGTGACGATTATTACCCCGTCGGCTACATTGCTCACCTTATTCGTAACTCTTCTGCCAACATCATATTGCTTGGCGGGGTGTACCAGCATCAGGGCGAGAGCTTGGTTGGACCGTTAACGAAGCTGTGTATTCAAAATATTCACTTCAGCACGGCCTTTTTGGGGATTGATGGCTATCACCAAGATACTGGCTTTACTAGTCGCGACATGATGCGGGCAGAAATAGCCGAGACCATTATTGGTAAAAATCGCCGTAACATCGTGCTGACTGACTCGAGCAAGTTTGGCCAGATTTACCCGTCTTCAATAGGTAAAACAAGCGAAATATCTATTTTGCTCACCGACGATTCTGCGCCTAAGGAAGACATTGACGCCTTAAAAAGCCAAGGTGTGGAAGTGCTTTGCGGTTAGATCTGGAGGTACTGGTTATTGGTGACCGTGAGATTAAAAATACAGACCTAACCCAACAAGGAAACCTTGGGAGGCTGTGTTATAAGCAAAGTTTTCATCATTGTCATAATCAACCCAAATGGATTTATAGGCTAGGTTAACATCTGACCACGAATTTATTTGATATCGAAATCCAGTAAGAATAGCGCTGGTAAAACTGGTGTCACTACCTAATCCTGCATCAGCACTGATATGAAAGGTCCAGTTACTTGTTATTGGGTTAATCCAACGTATACCAACTAGATAGTCAACCCAGTCATCCTCGAAGGAGAGTTCGTCGAAGAGTTCTTGGTTGTCTTTACGATGGAACTGTGTGTCGATATCATTATCCCACCAACGAATACCGGCCATATAATCAATGTAACCAAACTCATATTGATATCGTTTAAAGCCTTTCGCTTCGAAAATGCCTTGTCGAAGTTCAATATCACTCGTTAAAATTAAATTATCTGTCCCACTAAGGAGATTATTCGTTGTACCACTTAGCTTCATGAAGCTGTAGTCAATGTAGTAGCCCCACTGATCGTTATAGATACCCTCTAAGCGGAGCATTGCTCCCATATCAATGTGATCCATTATGAACTTTGGATCGACATCTATATCTAACCTTTTATCTCTGACTTCACTATCACCACGAATGTTTAATGCTAACGCATAAATCTCAACGTGATGCTGCCAACCAGACTGGCCATTTAAACCAATAGCAAAAACAGGGTGTACCGTACTCAAAAGAACAGGTAACATCAGAAGGGCACGTTTCATTGAAACATCCTTATATTGAAGAGCTGGAAACTGTAGAATATAGACAATTAACCTAGATAATAAATTCTATTTTTCAATATAGATATTAATAATTCTTATTATTGGTTTTTAATCATAAGTCTAATCTGTCTATA
>LLEN01000067.1_pt1 | contig 22398 bp, 28 predicted proteins | sample 595881 | NCBI WGS metagenome assembly LLEN01 (sample SAMN02919314, study PRJNA255460) | bioreactor metagenome | biome: chemostat; feature: culture 2012_10.3; material: sediment; isolation source: day86 10degC chemostat 2012 inoculated with Wadden Sea sediment taken from... | place: Germany: Bremen ...
CACGAATGCCTTTAGCCATTTTTTTTAAACTCTCTCTTTAAACGTTCTCGCCGCGAACACGCATCTCTGCAAGAACGATATCAATACCTTTCTTGTCGATGATACGCATACCTTTCGCAGAAAGACGCAGTTTAACGAAGCGTTTTTCGCCTTCTACCCAGAAACGATGAGTTTGCAGGTTCGGCAGAAAACGACGCTTGGTGGCATTACGTGCGTGTGAACGGTTGTTACCCGTTACAGGACGCTTGCCAGTTACTTGGCATACTCGGGACATTGCTGTCTTCTCCAAATCGTTTCAGCTCGATATCTACCATGGTTAATTCAATGCAAAAAAAATAATTTCACATATAACCACAGCTATCAAAGGTCGCGCATTATACTAAGTCAAAACCAGTTGCTCAAGTCCCGAGCGATCCTTTCTCATCTTTTTCCGCAAAATTAGCTCAATTTATAGCCAACCTCGCTCTGCGAAAGAGACAATCTCTCCATCACCGACAACAAAATGATCCAGGACACGAATATCGACTAAACCTAGCGCATCGCTGATTCTTCGAGTAATTCGACGGTCTGCCTGACTAGGTTCAGCTACGCCTGACGGGTGATTATGCGCTAAAATGAGTGCGGCTGCATTAAATTCTAACGATCTTTTTACCACCTCCCTTGGATATACAGACGCAGAATCGATCGTTCCTTCAAATAAAACCTCTCCGGAAATGACCCGATGCTGGTTATCCAAAAACAACACGTAGAATGCTTCGCGGTGCCGATCTCGTAACTTTTGACTAAGATAGCGGCGGGTATGTGCAGGGCTGGTCAGAGCATCTTCTTTTTTTTCAATGTTTCTTCAAAATGCCGGTGGCTCATCGCCAAAACAGCCTGAAGCAAGGCATATTTGGCAGGCCCCAATCCTTTATGCTGACAAAAGTCGTCCTTGTTTGCCGCCAGCAATGCACGTAACGAGCCAAACTGCTCCAAAAGGTAGGTGGCCAACTCGACGGCATTCATGCCTGCGATACCGGTACGTAGGAATATCGCCAGCAACTCGGCATCGGTTAATGCTTCTGGTCCATGGGATAATAGCTTTTCCCGCGGGCGGGAAGCCGGTGGTAAATGCTTCAAAGACATAGAGCCTCTCCTGTAGTTCGCTACAGAAGAGGGCTTTACCGACAGCGAGACAAGGACTTATCGCAGCTTGTGAGAAAACCTTCGCAAAAAAAAGCACCCGGGTTGCATTGCAGCCCAGCTCCGATTGCAGCTTGATCTCGAACGGTGAATCTCATGTCCTTTGGTGCTATCTTGTTGACCAGATTGAATAGGCTCACAGAGACAGGCAGAACAATGCAAACACTGGCAGGAAAAAAAATACTTCTGGGGATCAGCGGCGGTATTGCGGCTTATAAATGCGCAGAGCTGACACGCCGTTTAATTGAGCGCGGCGCCGAGGTGCGTATCGTGATGACCAAGGCCGCCCAGGAGTTTATTACTCCGCTGACCATGCAGGCGGTCTCGGGGTATCCTGTCTCTGATAGCCTTTTCGATCCCGCAGCCGAGGCATCAATGGGCCATATCGAGCTGGCCAAATGGGCCGACTTGGTACTGCTGGCACCGGCGACTGCCGACCTGATTGCCCGCATCAGTGCCGGAATGGGCAACGATTTGTTATCCACCCTATGCCTTGCCACCGACTCACCTGTCGCCGTGGCCCCGGCAATGAACCAGCAGATGTACCTTAACGTCGCAACACAAGAAAACCTTGCGACCCTAAAGCGCCGCGGCTTCCCTATCTGGGGGCCGGGCAGCGGCGAACAAGCCTGTGGCGATGTCGGCCCGGGACGGATGCTCGAACCAATGCAGCTGGTTCACCATGCCGAGGCTTTTTTTTCAGCCAGCCGACTTGTGTAATGTCAAAATAGCTATCACTGCCGGCCCGACCCGAGAAGCCATCGACCCGGTTCGCTACCTGACCAATCACAGTTCAGGAAAAATGGGCTATGCCATTGCCGAAGCCGCAGCCAAACGCGGTGCACAAATCACCCTGATCAGCGGCCCGGTCAATCTGCCTCCCCCTGCGAACGTCGCTCGTATCAACACTGAAAGCGCCGAACAGATGCACCAGGCAGCCCTTGAGGCAGCAACCAGCCACGATATCTTCATCTCCTGTGCCGCTGTTGCCGATTTTCGTCCGGCTGAAATAGCCGGGCAGAAATTGAAGAAAAAGTCCGGCGAGGATGAAATGATCCTTCGGCTGGTCAAAAATCCGGATATCGTTGCAAGCGTGGCAGGGCTGACCAAGCAACGTCCGTTCACCGTCGGCTTTGCGGCAGAGACTCAGGATATCGAGCAATATGCCCGCGGCAAGCTCAGCCGCAAAAACCTGGATTTAATCTGTGCCAATGATGTGTCCCAGCAAGGCCAGGGATTTAACAGCGACAGCAATGCCCTGCACTTATTCTGGCTGATGGTGACAAAGCCCTGCCCCTCGCGTCAAAACACGATCTCGGGCAGCAGCTGATCAGTGAAATCATTGCACTGTATAAAGAGAAACTAGATAAAGAGAAACAAGCATGAACAAAATTGACCTGAAAATCCTCGACCCGCGCGTCGGGAATGAATTTCCGCTTCCTGCCTATGCGACGGAAGGGTCTGCTGGCCTCGACCTACGTGCTTGCCTGGATGAGGCGCTCACCGTTGAGCCCGGCCAAACGCACCTGATACCCACCGGCCTTGCCATCCACATTGCCGACTCGAGCCTGGCAGCAACAATTCTGCCTCGATCAGGGCTTGGCCATAAGCACGGTATCGTCCTGGGGAACCTGGTCGGCCTTATCGACTCGGACTATCAGGGCCAGCTAATGGTATCGGTTTGGAACCGGGGCCACAGCACCTTTACCATTGAACCGGGCGACCGTATCGCCCAGCTAGTCTTTGTCCCTGTGGTGCAGGCCGACTTCAATATCGTGTCTGACTTTGATACCAGTGATCGCGGCGAAGGTGGGTTCGGCCACTCCGGCCGTCACTAAGCATCCTATTGGCAGGCCGACGTTCGCTATCAGCTGGTGACGAATTAGTCGAATGAGATCAAATATAAAGCTCGCCTCTTCAGGTTGAGCTTTTTTTTGTCGATAAAGAGATCAGTATCTGCAGCCAGTGCTTTTCACAGCGCGGCTGCATCGCTAAGATAAGCGGGTTTGATCGGCAGGCTACAAGCTGCCTGATGACAGACTCATTTCGAAAAGGAACGGTTATTCATGGCTGGCAACAAAAAAAACAATCGCCGCGAAGAGATTTTGCAAGCGCTGGCGCAAATGCTGGAGTCTGCCCAGGGCAGCCAACGTATTACTACCGCCAAGCTGGCAGCACAGGTTGGTGTTTCCGAAGCCGCCCTGTACCGCCATTTCCCGAGCAAGGCACGGATGTTCGAAGGACTGATTGAATTCATCGAAGACTCAATCACCACCCGTATCAATCGTATCCTCGATGACGAGAAAGACACCCTCAACCGCCTGCGGATGGTATTGCAGCTGATCCTGGGCTTTGCAGAACGCAACCCCGGCCTGACGCGTATTATGACCGGCCATGCCTTGATGTTCGAGCAAGACCGCCTCCAGGCGCGTATCAACCAATTGTTTGAGCGCATCGAAACCCAGCTACGCCAAATCCTACGCGAGCGTAAACTGCGAGAAGGCAAAGGCTTCCCTGTGATGAAAGCATCCTGGCCGCACAGTTACTTGGTCAGGTAGAAGGCAGCCTGAACCGCTTCGTACGTTCAAACTTCAAGTACAAGCCGACCGAAAGCTTTGACGACTACTGGCGACTGCTGAGTGCGGAGTTAGGATAAGCCCAGTAACGAGTCCCTAGGCGCAAGTTTCGAGTACCGAGTTGTAACAAAAAAAAGCGAGCGGCTTACGCCTCTCGCTTTTTTTTGTTTATACAGACCACTGCAAACTAAAAAAAATACGCAATTTTGCTCCTCCACTTTTCAAGGGGGAGGCTGGGAGGGGTTAATCTTTACCCCACCCTCTATTACACCCCGTATTCCGCACGGTACGCCTTCACCGCACCAAGGTGTGTATCCATGCCGTCCTGCTCTTCCAGGTAGCTTACTACATCACCCAGCGAAACAATGGAGATCACCGCACAGCCGAAGTCACGCTCGACTTCCTGAATCGCCGACAGCTCGCCCTTGCCTTTCTCCTGACGGTCAATCGCAACCAGTACACCGGCCAAATCCGCACCGTTGGCTTGATGATTTCCATCGACTCACGGATTGCCGTTCCAGCCGTGATCACATCATCAACCAGCATAATACGACCTTCCAGTTCGCTGCCGACCAAGTTGCCGCCCTCGCCGTGTGCTTTGGCTTCTTTGCGGTTGAAACAATAAGGCGTATCGACATCATGATGATCCGCCAGTGCCACCGCTGTCGTTGTCGCAATCGGGATCCCCTTGTACGCAGGACCAAACAGTACATCGTAGTCGATACCGGCATCCACTAAAGCTTCAGCGTAAAAACGGCCAAGCGCGCTAAGTCACGACCTGTATTGAACAATCCCGCATTAAAAAAAAGTACGGCTCTTGCGGCCAGATTTCAGAGTAAACTCACCAAACTTAAGAACACCTTTTTCCAGGGCGAATTCGATGAACTGACGCTGATATGCTTTCATGGTTTCTCCTTTATTTTCTATAGTTGTGCTGCTACACAGATTCCAAACCTTGCTGATTTACTGCATCACCAAAATTTAGACAAAAAAAAAGCGACTCAATAGAGTCGCTCAATAATTAATTTTCCAACGCTCGCTTCTGAACGCCGATAATGTCGTCAATGCCGTCCTTTGCCAGGGCCAGCATTGCCAATAATTCTTCGTGGCTAAAGGCCTCGCCCTCCGCGGTGCCTGAATTTCGATCATCTTGCCTTCTTCGGTCATCACCACGTTCATGTCGGTCTCGGCAGCAGAATCTTCAACGTACTCAAGATCGCAGATGGCTTCACCGTTGTAGATGCCCACCGACACGGCAGCAACCATTCCCTTCAGCGGGCTTTCCTTAAGCTGGCCTTTCTCAATCATATAGTTGATGGCATCAACCAAAGCAACCATCGCACCGGTAATTGATGCTGTACGGGTACCGCCATCCGCCTGGATTACATCACAGTCAACCGTGATCATCTGCTCGCCCAGCGCTTCCAAATCAACGGCAGCACGAAGACTACGAGCGATCAGGCGCTGGATTTCCATGGTACGACCGCCTTGCTTGCCACTGGCAGCCTCACGGCGATTTCGCGAATGCGTTGCGCGCGGCAACATGCCATATTCAGCCGTTACCCAACCCTGTCCTTTGCCTTTTAACCAGCGGGGTACATTTTCTTCTACACTTGCTGTACAGATCACTTTCGTATCGCCGAACTCGACTAATACTGAACCTTCAGCATGTGCTGTGAAATTACGAGTGATCGTAATAGGACGTACTTGACTGGTGCTTCTTCCGCTTGGACGCATCGGGACTTTACCTTTAGCTGGGCTACATTAACCGGCGATTATAGCCAGTTCTCAGACGCAGTGCACGTTAATCCCTATACCGCTGGTTGCGAAATAAAAGCCCAACGTGGCACTTCATTTCTTTTGTTCAGAATGGTGAGTATAATCAGCACTATCCGGTAACTACGCGCCTATTCTTTCTATTTCGCTTCCTGCTATATAGCGGTAAGCCTAATAAGTAGTTACATTCCATCATATAAAAAAAAGGGCCATCAGCCAATGATCCATAGCATGACCGCCTATGCCCGTCGTGAAGTAAAAGGCGACTGGGGCACTGCCATTTGGGAAATTCGTTCTGTCAATCAGCGTTATCTGGAAACGTACCTGCGTATGCCAGAACAATTCCGAGGCTTGGAACCTGTACTGCGCGAGCGCTTCCGCAAGCGCCTGGCCCGCGGAAAGGTGGAATGCAACCTGCGTTTTGAAGCCAATACCGCCGCCAACAGCGAACTGAGCATCAACGAAGATTTGGCCAAACAGGTTATCAAGGCCGCCAAGTGGGTAAAAGAAACATCCGGCGAAGGCAATATCGGCCCCTTCCAGGTTCTGAACTGGCCTGGTGTGATGGAGGCCCCGGAGCAAGATCTGGATGCTATCAACAAAGATTTGCTGGCAGGTTTTGACGAGGCCATCAATGACTTCATCGCGGCACGCGCCAGCGAAGGCAAGAACATGAAGGATCTGATTGACCAGCGCCTGGAAGCCATTGCCGTTGAAGCAGCGAAAGTCCGCCAGCAGATGCCTGAAATCATCAACTGGCAGCGTGAACGCCTGACAACCCGCTTTGAAGAAGCCAAAGTCGAGGTAGATCAGGGCCGCATCGAGCAGGAACTGATCCTAATGGCGCAAAAAAAAGCGATGTGGCTGAAGAGCTGGACCGCCTTGACTCCCATGTGAAAGAAACCCAGAAAATCATGAAAAAAAAGGAGGCGCCTGCGGCCGTCGTCTTGATTTCATGATGCAGGAGTTCAACCGCGAGTCGAACACCCTGGCCTCAAAGTCCATCAGCACCGATATCACCGCTTCGGCCGTTGAACTGAAAGTATTGATTGAACAGATGCGCGAGCAGATCCAGAACATCGAATAGCCACTACTCGCGAGATAAAAAAAAGGCAGTGAGAACACTGCCTTTTTTTTGATGGCCTTCATCGCACAGACACAACGCAAAAATCCATCTAGCTTAAGATCACGGCCATAGCGTTTGAAAAAGATGATTTTTCAGGCAATCAGATAATTTCAATTGTGGCCAGATCATGATAATCTGCGCGCCCTTCTATCACTGAGTGAAATAGGCAATGAGCAAAGGTACTCTATACATCGTGTCGGCACCAAGTGGCGCAGGTAAATCAAGCTTGATTAACGCCCTTCTTGAAACAAATCCGACCTATGACATGAAAGTATCCGTATCCCACACCACACGCGGTATGCGTCCGGGTGAAGAACACGGTGTTCATTACAATTTCATTAGTGTCGAGGAATTTACTGATCTGGCAGAACAAGGTGCATTCCTTGAACATGCCGAAGTCTTTGGTAACTATTACGGTACCTCTCGTCCTTGGATTGAGGAACAGCTTAACAAAGGCATCGATGTCTTTTTGGATATCGACTGGCAGGGTGCGCGTCAAATCCGCAAACAAATGCCACAAGCCAAAAGCCTGTTCATTCTGCCTCCGTCAAAAGAGGAGCTGGAGCGTCGTCTGAACGCCCGCGGCCAGGACAACGAGACTATTATTGCCCGTCGCATGCAGGAAGCACGTTCGGAAATATCCCATTATGACGAGTACGATTATGTTATCGTCAATGATGATTTCGACGTTGCACTGATGGATTTTAAGGCCATTATTCGTGCAGAACGATTGAAGCAAGACAAACAAGCTGCTAAATATAACAGCATGCTCAATGCGCTACTGGCGGAACAGTAAGTATTTTTGTACAATTTTCCTTCTTTTATATCTAACCACTGGAGTCCTCCATGGCACGCGTAACCGTTCAAGACGCTGTTGACAAAATTGGCAACCGTTTCGATCTGATCCAAATTGCTTCACGCCGCGCTCGTCAGATGCAAACTGGCGGTAAGGATCCACTGGTTCCGGAAGAAAACGATAAGTATACAGTGATCGCGCTTCGTGAAATCGAAGAAGGCCTGATCACTAAAGATATTCTGGATGCTCGCGAGCGTCAGGAACTTCAAGAGCAAGAAGCAGCAGAGCTAGCAGCTGTTAGCGCTATTGCAGGCGACCACCGTTAATTCAGGGAACCGGGCGAATTGTATCTTTTTGATAGCCTGAAAGAAGTCGCAATCGAATACCTGCCTGAGTCTCAAATTGAGGCGCTCAGGCAGGCGTATCTCGTTGCGCGAGATGCCCACGAGGGGCAGACCCGCTCAAGCGGCGAACCATACATTATCCACCCGATTGCCGTAGCCCGCATTCTTGCGGAAATGCGCCTCGACTACGAGACGCTAATGGCAGCCCTCCTCCACGACGTTATCGAAGATACCGAGGTCACCAAAGACGATCTCGCCAGCCGTTTCGGCTCGACGGTAGCCGAACTGGTCGACGGAGTATCGAAGTTGGATAAACTGAAGTTCCGCGACCGCAAAGAAGCGCAAGCCGAGAACTTCCGCAAGATGATCATGGCAATGGCCCATGACATTCGCGTTATTCTGATCAAGCTGGCTGACCGCACGCACAATATGCGCACCTTGGGTGCCCTGCGTCCGGACAAACGCCGCCGTATTGCCCGCGAGACATTGGAGATTTTTTTTCTCCGTTAGCCCACCGCCTAGGTATCCACAATATCAAAACCGAGCTTGAAGAGCTGGGCTTTGAAGCGCTTTATCCGAACCGCTACCGGGTACTGAAAGAAGTGGTGGCTTCTGCACGCGGCAATCGAAAAGAAATGATTAACAAGATCCACGCCGAAATTGAGGGACGTCTCGAGGATGCGGGGATCGAAGGTGCCGTACTGGGCCGCGAGAAAAACCTGTACTCCATCTACAACAAGATGAAGAACAAGGAGCAGCGTTTTCATTCGATCATGGACATCTACGCCTTCCGCGTACTGGTCAAGAATCTTGATACCTGCTATCGCGTACTGGGGCAGGTGCATAACCTGTACAAACCCCGTCCAAGCCGGATGAAAGACTATATCGCCATTCCAAAAGCCAATGGCTATCAGTCGCTGCACACCTCGCTGGTCGGCCCCCATGGCGTGCCGGTCGAAGTTCAGATCCGTACCGAAGATATGGATCAGATGGCGGACAAAGGGGTGGCGGCACACTGGACGTACAAAGACGGTGAAAGCAGCGGCACTACCGCTCAGGTCAAAGCCCAGCGCTGGATGCAGAGCCTGCTGGAACTGCAGCAAAGCGCCGGCAGCTCGTTTGAATTCATCGAAAATGTCAAATCAGATCTGTTCCCGGACGAGATCTACGTCTTCACGCCGAAAGGCGGATTGTCGAGCTCCCTGTCGGGGCAACGGCGGTCGATTTTGCCTACGCGGTACATACCGATGTCGGTAATGCCTGCGTCGGGGCACGGGTCGAACGCCAGCCTTACCCGCTGAGCAAACCGCTGAAAAACGGCCAGACCATTGATATCATCAGCGCGCCGGGTGCACGCCCGAATGCCGCCTGGCTCAACTATGTGGTGACATCACGGGCACGGACCAAAATCCGTCAGGTACTGAAAACCATGCGCCGAGAAGAGTCAATTACCCTTGGCCGCCGCCTGCTCAATCATGCATTGGGCGAGCTGAGCATCGATGAAATCAATACGGACAACCTACATCAGGTTCTTACCGACTTGCGCCTGGAAACCATTGACGACCTGCTGACCGATATTGGTCTGGGCGAGTTAATGAGCGTGGTCATTGCCCGTCGCCTGCTGGGCAATGCTGACGAACTGACAGCCAAAGAAACTGACCAGCGCCTGCCAATCCAAGGTGCTGACGGTATATTGCTGACTTTTGCCAACTGCTGCCACCCAATCAATGGTGATCCGATCATGGCCCATGTCAGCCCGGGCAAAGGGCTGGTTATCCACCGTGAAGAATGCGCCAACATTCGCGGCTATCAGAAAGAACCGGATAAATACATGCCGGTAGAATGGAGCAAAGACTTCGAACAGGAGTTCGTTACCAATCTGAAAGTCGACATGCAGAACCACCAGGGTGCATTGGCCGATCTGACCAATACCATTGCCGCAACTGGCTCCAATATCCAGGGACTGGCCACCGAAGAAAAAGATGGCAGGCTATATACCATCACGGTGCGCCTGACGACCAAAGGGCGAATTCATCTGGCCAATATCATGCGCCGCATACGGGTTATGCCGAATGTCGTCCGCGTATCCCGCCAGAAGAACTAATGGTTAGCAGGGCTGACTGGTCAATCCAGCATTTCCTATACTGAACATAAACGCCCGTTTTCGGGCGTTTTCTTTATTAAAGAACGACAAAGAACACTATGACTCCTGATCGTTTTCAACGAATTCAATCTGTCCTGGTCACTCGCCAGCCAGATCTGACGGTATGCATGGAAGAAGTGCATAAACCCAATAACGTTTCCGCCATTATCCGTACCGCCGATGCGGTCGGCGTGCACAAAGTCCATGCGGTATGGCCAAAAGACGGGATGCGCGTACTGAGTCATACCTCAGCGGGTGCCCGTAACTGGGTCGAGCTGGAAACCCATGACAACATGGTCAATGCCATCGGAGTCCTCAAGGCACAAGGAATGCAGGTACTGGCGACCAACCTGTCGGACAACGCGATTGATTTTCGTGATGTGGATTACACCAAGCCCACTGCCATTATCCTCGGCGGGGAAAAAAAATGGGATCACCCCTGAAGCCCTTGCCCTGGCAGACCAGGACATCATCATTCCGATGGTAGGTATGGTACAGTCGTTGAACGTCTCGGTAGCCAGCGCCCTTATTTTGTACGAGGCCCAGCGCCAGCGCCAGATTGCGGGGATGTACGATCTGGAGAAAACCCAGCTGTCTGACGAGGTCGTTCACCGTATCTTGTTTGAACGCGGTCACCCGGTACTGGCTAAAGTAGCCCGCCGCAAGGGGCTACCGTACCCACCGCTGGACGAGCAGGGGCAAATCGCCGCAGATGATGAGTGGTGGAACATCATGCAGGCGACAGAGCCGAAAAAGAAACCTAAGAAATAATACAACCAGGAATAGCGATGAGCGGAAAACTACTTGATACCATAGCCCTGACCGAACTAGCCGGGGTTGGTGCCAAAATGGCAGAAAAGCTGGAAAAAAAATAGGCCTGAACACCGTTCAGGATCTGCTTTTTCACCTTCCGCTCCGCTATGAAGACCGTACCCGGATCTGGCCGATAGCCAATGCCATGCCCGGCCAGCACCTGACCATTCAGGGTGAAGTGCTAAATAGCAGTATTAGCTTTGGCAAACGCCGGATGCTGACGGTAAAGATCAGCGATCACAGCGGCTCGGCCACCCTGCGTTTTTTTTCAACTTCAATGCGGCAATGAAAAACAGCCTCAGTGAAGGCAAGCAGGTCAAAGCCTATGGCGAGTTAAAACGCGGCAAGTTCGGGCTGGAAATCATTCATCCGGATTACAAAGTCTTTTCCGAGCCCACCGAACTCAGCGTCGAGGAAACACTAACGCCGGTCTACCCGACGACCGACGGCCTGCGTCAGCTAACCTTACGTAACCTGACCGATCAGGGCCTAAGCCTGCTCGACAAGGCGGCTGTCAGTGAGCTATTGCCTGATGGGCTGTACGATCGCCAGATGACGCTAGCACAGGCGCTGCACATCATGCACCGCCCGACACCGGATGTCTCCCTCGACCAGCTTGAAGAAGGCAAACATCCGGCCCAGCACCGGCTGATCCTCGAAGAGCTGCTGGCACAGAATCTGTCAATGCTGGCAGTACGCAGCAAGAGCCAGCAGCATGATGCCTGGCCGCTGCCTGCCTGCGATACGTTAAAAAAAACAAGCTTCTCGATAGCCTGCCATTTAGCCCGACCGGAGCCCAGCAACGGGTGGTAGCCGATATCGAAACCGATCTTGCCAAGTCGCATCCGATGATGAGGCTGGTGCAGGGTGATGTCGGCTCGGGCAAGACTCTGGTTGCAGCTTTGGCTGCACTGCGGGTGATTGAACACGGCTATCAGGTAGCACTAATGGCCCCGACCGAGCTACTGGCCGAGCAGCACGCCATTAACTTTGCCGACTGGTTCAACCCGATGGGTATCCAGGTCGGCTGGCTGGCAGGAAAACTGAAAGGCAAGGCCCGGAACACGGAGTTGGCGCGCATTGAAAGCGGTGAAGCAAAAATGGTAGTCGGCACCCATGCCCTGTTCCAGGACCAAGTGGTGTTTGATAATCTGGCACTGGTCATCATCGATGAGCAACACCGGTTTGGCGTCCACCAACGTCTGGAGCTGCGTGAAAAAGGGGCCAATGAGGGCCGCTACCCACACCAGCTTATCATGACCGCTACGCCTATCCCGCGTACGCTGGCAATGACGGCTTATGCCGATCTCGAAACCTCAGTTATCGATGAACTACCACCGGGTCGAACCCCGATCCAGACCGTGGCGTTGCCCGACTCCCGCCGGGCAGAAATTATCGAACGGATCCGCCGCGCCTGTCTCAACGAAGGCAGGCAGGCATATTGGGTCTGCACCCTGATAGACGAATCCGAGGTCCTCGAGGCCCAAGCCGCTTCCGATACTACCGACGAGCTAACCGCGCAGCTTCCCGAGCTCAATATCGGGCTCGTGCACGGCCGCATGAAGCCTGCGGAAAAACAAGCGGTGATGAAACGCTTCAAAGACGGCGAGCTGCACCTGCTGGTTGCCACCACCGTGATTGAAGTCGGGGTTGATGTTCCCAATGCCAGCCTGATGATCATTGAAAACCCCGAGCGTCTCGGCCTGGCACAGCTGCATCAGCTGCGCGGACGGGTTGGCCGGGGCAATATCGCCAGCCATTGTGTCCTGCTCTACCATGCACCGCTATCGAAGACCGCCCAAAAGCGCCTCGGTGTACTGCGTGAGAGCAGCGACGGATTTATGATTGCCCAGCGCGATCTGGAAATTCGCGGGCCGGGAGAGCTGCTGGGAACCAAGCAGACCGGTATTGCCGAATTCAAAGTCGCCGATCTGGTTCGTGATCAGCACCTGATCCCTCAGGTGCAAAAAAAATGGCCCGCTATGTCCACGACCGTTACCCGGAGAGCGCCAAAGCGATCATTGACCGCTGGCTGGGACAGCGCGAGAACTACTCAAACGCATAACCACTCCGACAATTCAGTCAGGAAAGGTAAAAGCCTACCTTTCTGACTGAACGCAATCGCTTCGCTGACAACATAATTTTTCACTGTGATCTAGGCAGCCAAGGAAAAATAGTGCTTCTGGCACATTCCTTACGTTTTCATCCATCCAGCCTCTATTCCCTACTCAAGCAAAAATAATCCCAACCAAACAGCGCAATCGTTTGCTATTTACAGAAAGATAATTAAAATAGCGCACAAATTTCACCCACTTTCACTTCTCCCGGTGTCGGCTTGGATCTGAGTAACAGCAATCACAGAACTATCCAGCTTTCACGCGACGGTGCCCATTCAGCGCACCAGAAAGGGAAAAAGAAGTAAGCCCAAGGAATAAGACGGCCATGACCCGCCAGCATAGCGATATCGAAACACCGCGAAATTCTGATCTGATCTATCGTTTGGAAGATAGACCGCCGCTGCCGCAAACCCTGTTTGCTGCTACCCAGCATTTATTGGCGATGTTTGTTGCGGTGATCACCCCCTCGCTGATCATCTGCCAGGCACTTGGCGTTCCAGCCAGCGATACCAATACCATCGTCAGCATGTCTCTGTTTGCCTCTGGGCTGGCCTCATTTATCCAGATCCGTACCTTTGGCCCTGTCGGCTCTGGCTTGCTCTCAATTCAAGGAACCAGCTTTAACTTCCTCGGCCCGATCATTGGTGCCGGCCTGTCGCTAAAAGCGGGCGGTGCAGATCTCCCCACCATGATGGCTGCCATTTTCGGTACAATATTGGTCGCCTCGCTGACCGAGGTCTTTATCTCCCGCGTCCTCCAGCATGCCCAGCGTATTATCACTCCGCTGGTCTCCGGTATTGTGGTTACCCTGATCGGCCTGACTCTGATCCAGATTGGCCTGACATCAATGGGCGGCGGCTATGCCGCAATTGAGAACGGCAGCTTCGGCAGCCTGGACAACCTGATGCTGGCCGGTACCGTACTTGGCCTAATCGTGCTGCTAAACCGGGTGAAGAATCCGTACCTGCGAGTCTCATCCATTGTTATCGCTATGGCTGCAGGAACTTTGCTTGCCTGGCTGAACGGTATGCTCGATACATCACGGGCTGCAGAGACGGAGCTGATTGCCATCCCGCTGCCAATGCAATACGGCCTCGGCTTTGACTGGTCGCTGCTGATCCCGCTGGTGATTGTCTTTGCAATTACCTCGCTGGAAGCTATCGGTGATATTACCGCGACATCGGAGACCTCCGAGCAACCTGTTGCCGGTCCGGTTTACATGAAGCGCATTAAAGGCGGGGTCCTGGCTGACGGTATCAACTCGGCACTGGCCTCGGTATTGAACAGTTTTCCAAACTCAACCTTCAGCCAGAATAACGGTATCATCCAGCTCACTGGTGTTGCCAGCCGCTATATCGGTTACTTCGTTGCCGGGATGCTGGTCCTGCTCGGCCTGTTCCCGGGCGTCGCGAATCTGGTCCAACTGATCCCGGAACCGGTTTTGGGCGGCGCAACCATCGTGATGTTCGGTACTATTGCCGCATCAGGCGTACGAATTATTTCCCGCTGCGAGCTCGACCGCCGTGCCATTCTGATCATGGCGCTGTCATTCTCAATGGGATTGGGGATTGCACAAAAACCGGAAATCCTCCAGTTCATGCCGGAATGGATACAAAGCATCTTGTCTTCGGGTATGGCGGCAGGCGGTATCACTGCGATTATACTGAATCTGGTGTTACCCGAAGAGAACAAATAACGCGGGCAATGCCGTTAACAGCACTGACCGACAAGCAAAAATGAAAAAGCGAGAGCCAAGGCTCTCGCTTTTTGTTTCTAATTACTACTTCTTGCTCACCACCAGCGGCAAACTAACCTGCACCTTCAGACCACCGGCACTGCGGTTAGTCACCATAATCGCGCCATCATGCTGATCAATGATCCGCTTCACGATTGCCAGACCAAGGCCGGTCCCTTCAGCCTCACTGCCACGGGCCGAGTCACCCCGAGTCAACGGCTGAAACATCTTGGCCACCTGATCCGGCTCAATGCCGGGGCCATTATCCTCGATACAGAACCACACCGTTTTACGATCAGCAGTCACCCCACAGGATATCTTCACCCAGCCGTTGCCATAGCGGATCGCATTCACGACCAGATTGGCTACAGAGCGTTTGATCGCAACCGCATTGGCACGGACGATACCGGGAATATCTCCCTGTTCGAGTTCAATCTCGCGCTCGTAGCCTCCTTCAGCTTCGGCTACTTCCTGCAGCAAGATATTCAAATCAAGATCTTCTTCTTCCAGCTGCTTGGTCGACTTCAGGTAGTCCATAAACTGGCTGATGATCTCGTTGCACTCCTCGGTGTCCTTAATCATACTCTCGGCCAAATAGCCGTCTTCCGGCGACATCATTTCTGTTGCCAGGCGGATCCGGGTCAGCGGGGTGCGCAAATCATGGCTTACCCCGGCCAGCAGTAGCGCACGATCATCTTCCAGCTGTTTGATCCCTTCGGACATCCGGTTAAACGACTTGGTCACCGCACGAATCTCCGAGGCCCCCCTTTCAGGCAAATGCGGCGGGGTTTCGCCACGGGCCACCTGCAGTGCCGCCTGCTCCAGCGCCACCAGTGGTCGGTTCTGGATCCGGATAAAGAGCCACCCTCCGGCAATCACCATAAAGGCAATAATCAGGCTGTAGTGAAACAGAGGCGAGAAATCCTCTTCCTGCAGCTCCGACAACGGGATCCGCATAAAATACCCAGGCATAGCATCACACTGCATCCACAGGACATAGCTTTCAGCCCCCAGCACCAACCGTACTTCGGTAGGTGCACCGAGCTCACGAGTCATTTCCTCGCTGAGATACTCTATCTTGGTGGCTTGCTGATACTCCTCGATTTCAGGGCTGTCTTCGAAATGCAGCGTGACTCCCAGCTGCTCCAATAACTGGCGACGTACCGGGGGATCGAGGTGAAAGGTATTGCCGTCGGCCAGCTCGACATCATCTTCGAGCATCAGCCGAACTTCATAGGCCAAAATACGGTTGAACTGCTGCAGGCTGGGCAACAAAGCGTAATTAAGCACCGCCAGATACGAAAAAAATCTGGCTGGCAATTAGCAAGCCAGCCAGAAGAATAAGTGTGCGGGTAAATGTACTGCGCGGTGACATCCGCATCATCGTTAACTCACTTAGGCATCGCTGCCATCGGGTACAAAGACGTAACCTAGCCCCCATACCGTCTGGATATAACGTGGACGACTCGGATCTTCTTCTACCATTCTGCGCAAACGGGAAATCTGCACATCAATCGAACGCTCCATGGCCGAATATTCACGGCCGCGGGCCATATTCATCAGCTTATCACGGGACATAGGTTCACGCGCATTGGTAACCAAGGCTTTTAGCACGGCAAACTCCCCGGAGGTCAGCGGCATAGCTTCTTCGCCACGGAACATTTCACGGGTGCCCAGATTTAATCGGAAATCGCCGAACTCAATGATTTTACTGTCGACACTCGGTGCGCCAGGGGCTTCTATGATTTGACGACGCAGCACGGCACGGATCCGGGCAAGCAATTCACGCGGGTTAAAAGGTTTCGGCAGATAATCATCAGCCCCCACCTCGAGGCCGACAATACGGTCAACTTCATCACCCTTAGCAGTCAACATCAGGATTGGCAGCATATTGTTGGCATTACGCAACCGGCGGCAAATCGACAGGCCATCTTCGCCCGGCAGCATCAAATCGAGCACCATTAGGTGAAAAGTCTCACGGGATAACAAGCGGTCCATCTGCTCACCATTTGCCACGCTACGCACCTGGAACCCCTGCTCCGACAGATAACGCTCTAACAGTGCGCGCAGGCGCATGTCATCATCAACAACCAGAATCTTGTAATTTTCCTGCATATCTCACCTTACCTGCATCGACAATATCATCGAAATCTATTCATATCTTACTCGACAACAGCAGCTAGACGCTGAACAGTGCTGCTAAATCATAACCCAAATTGTTACAGAGTATGTCGCATGTTTACTAACTCAGCTAAAAAGCGGGGATCCGATCTTATTTCCACCGTTATAAGCGCCTTTAGGCCTATAACGAGTCAAACCTAACTCAATAAATTAAAAATAATCAATCATCGTTCATTGATATATTTGATAATAAAAATGCCTGCCATATAATCCGGTCGATTAAACTATTTGCATTGAGCCAATATGAACAGATAAAGCATGCAGTACAACTGTTTTAATCTACGTTCGGGTAATAATCATACCTATCTAACATAATGCAAATTCGTTCCCCCCATTACGTCAAACAAATGAATAAGTAAAAATATGAACAAAATTACATTACCTGCTCTTCTTGCACTTTTTCCTCTTAGCCTTCACGCCGCGGATTTTAATGCGATATCGAACTTCGGGGACAGCCTGTCCGATATGGGTAACAAGCACCTCATCACCGTCGACCTGAACCAGGCAACGTCAGGAAATATCGGCATTCGTGCCTTGGAGCCTAATTTCAACGGACACTTCAGCAACGGTCCGGTCTGGACGGAATATCTCGCCGATTTTCTCGCTATGCCGGCACCAACTCGTGCTCATGGCAACATCGAAAGTACTGTCATCCTGAAGAGCCAAGACGGCAAACAGGTGACCTATCATTATCAGGATCAGGCGCTGCCAGGCACCAACTGGGCGGTCGGCGGGGCGATGTCCGGCCTTGGCCACTTCATCGACATTGATGCCACCAACGGTTTCACCGCCGAATCCGGTCTTGATGTGCTGGCCAACAGCGGTCTGCAAATTCAGCAGCGTGTCATCAACAAAGGCCGCTTCAACGGCAGCGAGCTGGTCAGCTATATGAGCGGTACCAATAATTTATGGTTCACCTTATTCGGTGATCTCAACCAGACCGGCGATAAAGCAGCAACCTATGCCCTTGCAGATGTGGAAGCTAATTGATGCGGGGGCAAAACAAGTCCTGGCTGCAAACATTCCAAACTTTGTTGATGCACCGTGGTTTGCCGGTCAACAGGACAAAACAACACAATTTATTCAGTCACACAACCGAGCGTTAAAAGCAGGCCTCGATCAGCTGGCAGCAGCCCATCCTGATACCGACATTTTCTACTTTGATACCTTTGCCCTGTTCAGCAAAGTGATCAACGAGGTGAAACAAAACGGTCAATACCATGATGACAAGCTGGCTATCACCATTACCGATGTCAGCGGTGAAGCCTATAGCTATGCCACCGGCAAGGTTATCGACCAGCCAAACAACAACCTGTTCTGGGACGGCCTGCACCCGACAACAGCAATGCATAAAGTCATTGCCAAGGATGCCGCAGATCTCGTCAAGAACGGAACCCCATTATGATTTCACTCAAATCGATACGCCATCAAATCATTATTGGCGCGGCAAGCTGCCTGTTTATCTCGCTCGCCGCGGTACTTGTGGTCGGACTGAAATATTCCAACCAGCTAAAGGAAATGGTACACAGCAAAACCCACACCTTTGCCGACAGCACGCTGACCGAGCTGCTGGAGGAGACAAGCAAGTACCATTCAGAACAGATCCAAACCCAGCTATCTGTCGCGATGAACTCCGCGGAGGCCATGGCCAGTGTCATATCCGGAATGGCTAGCGGCCCGATGGGCAGAACAAGCCGAGCCGGGAGAACCTGTCATTGATGGTCCGCAATCTACTGGCAGGCAACCAGAAGTTCCTCGGCGCCTATATTGCTTTTGAACCCGATGCCTGGGATGGCAAAGATGCGATTTATGAAGCAATCGATGGCAAAGGCCAGTTCAACGTCTACTGGACACGCGGCAGCGACAACCAGCTCAAGCCTTCCTCGGTCGATTCCGATCGCTTTTACCTGCGGGATAAAACCAAAACAGGCACCCGCGTCAGTGAATGGTATCTCTGTCCGCTTGAAACAGGCGCAGCTGCCTGATCGACCCCTGGGCATACGATGTGCAGGGCAAACAGGTACTCATGGCCAATCTGGTCACCCCAATCAAAACTAACGGCCGCACTATCGGCATGCTCGGTATCGATTTGTCGGTCAACTTTATCAACGACCTGGCACTGAAGCTTCAGCACGACAAGTTCGGCCCGAACTCCCATGTCAGCATTATCACATACCGAGGGGTTGTGGCGGGTGACACCAATCCGGTTTCCCCGCTAGGCGAAGTACTGTCTGACTGGAGCCAGCGTAAAGCCCAGTTTCAGGCAGGCCAACAACTATGGAATTCAACGGAGGAATTTTCCAGCCTGGTAACACCAATTAAGGTAGGCAATACCGATACACCTTGGATGTTATGGATATCCGTGCCGAAAGCTGAGCTATTACAAGACATCAATGCCCTGCAGAACGAGCTGGAATCATCATTCAAAGATTTCCTGAACAGCCAACTGCTTGCCGGCGTCTTGATTTCTTTCCTTGCACTCGCCTTGCTTTATTTTCTGGCCAAACGAATTTCCACCCCGATCCAGCAGGTGGTTAACATCGTTCAGCAGCTTGGTCAGGCCGGTGGCGATCTCACCTATCGGCTCGATGTAACAAGAGCTGATGAAACCGGGGCTCTGATGAACGGCCTGAACACGCTAATGGCATCGCTACAGGGAATGATCCGGGATATCGCAGGTTCTGTCGATAACCTGAAGATGTCGGCAAATCGTTCTGCTGGTATTGCAGAAACATCACACCAAGCGTGCAGCAGCAACGCCAGGAGTTGGAACAAGTCGCGACAGCCATCCATGAAATGGCTTGTACTGCGAGCGAAGTTGCAACCAATGTAGCCAATACAGCTAGCTCGGTGGAAGAGGCAAACCAGGCCATTACACGCTGCGGCGATGTGGTGAACGAAAGCGCAGGCATGATCAACCAACTCGGGCAGGAGATGGAACGATCTACGGAAACCATTGTTGAACTGGAAACCCAAAGCCATCAGATCAGCAGTATTCTCGAGGTGATCCGCAGCATTTCCGACCAAACCAATTTACTGGCCCTGAACGCGGCGATTGAAGCCGCACGAGCCGGTGAGCATGGTCGCGGTTTTGCGTGGTGGCTGACGAGGTGCGTCAGCTGGCCTCCAAGACCCAGAACTCGACGGAAGAAATTCAGCAGATGATTGATCGCTTCCAAAGCCAGATACAACTCACCGTCGAGACCATTTCCAATGGTCAAACATTTAGCCGGAACAGTATCGAGAGCAGCAAAACGGCGGTTACGGAGCTAGAAGCGTTAATGGCAACCACATCGACCATGCAGGAAATGATATGCCAGATTGCAACGGCTGCCGAAGAGCAGCACCAAGTGACGGAAGATATTAATCGCAACATCAGTGCGATTACAGACATTACCGTCAAGGCAGCCCAGAGTGCGGAAACTTCCAGCCAGGAAGCACAGGGGATGCTGACACAAACTGGTGATGTTGAAGACAAACTAAACAAGTTCAAATACTAGCGCATATTTGAAATACATATTGAAGGCAAGATGGGCAGAAAGCCCCTCTTGCCTTCAATTATTATCTTCCGCATTGTTCACCTCTTTCTGTCCATCATTTCTATCTACCCCTTCCTATTCCTTTTGGCCTAGCTATTCCTTCCTCACTTTTTCTGCCACCGCTTCCTCGCCAGCAGTCGAATATTAACGAAACGGTAGCAATTACAATGGCAAAGATTGACGCCACCGGAAAAGCATAAGAAGATTTATCCAGCCCAAAACCAAATTCGGACTCAACGATGAAAACCAACCTAATCACGCGCGAGGGGTATACCAAGCTCAGAAACGAGCTCGATTACCTCTGGAAGGAAGAACGACCCGAAGTGACCAAGAAGGTAACCTGGGCAGCCAGCCTCGGCGATCGCAGCGAGAATGCCGACTACCAGTACAACAAGAAGCGCCTGCGAGAAATCGATCGCCGGGTGCGCTTTCTCCGCAAGCGTCTGGAAATCGTCCAGGTCGTTGACTATTCCCCGCAGCAGGACGGTAAAGCCTTCTTCGGCGCCTGGGTCGAGATTGAAAACGATGACGGCGAAACCAAGACTTTCCGCATTGTCGGCCCGGATGAGATCTATGGCCGCAATGACTATATCTCCATCGACTCCCCGATGCACGGGCACTGCTGAAAAAAAAGAAGTCGACGATGAATTCGAGGTCAACACCCCGGCAGGCAAGAAGGAATGGTTCATCAATAGTATCCGCTATACATGATTGATCACCTCACCGCTCCCGTCACGACACGCTGTCCCGGCCTTGCAACTGCTCACAGCACAGGGAAAAGAACGCATTGGCCGACGGCGAGATATGGCGATCATACAAGCGGAAAATACCAATCCTCCGTTCCACTTTAGGATCGATCAAAGGACGCCAGACCAGCGGGGTTTCAGTCTCGGGGAATGCCAGCTTGGGCAGCGTCGTGACCCCAATCCCCAATGACAATACCGAGAACAAAGAGGTGATGTTTTCCACCGTGTACAACGCACTTTCGGTCAGTACCCGGGCCGGCGTCGGATCCAGCAGCCTACAGGTACCATTTTTAATAAACGGATACGCCGTGACCTGGCGCCACGTAACCCCGTCGACCATTGCCGCTATCGGATGATCATGCAGGCATACGACCCCCAGTTGATCAGACAACAATGGCGTAAAATCAATCCGCTCGTCATTAACATGCAGGCAGTTACCCAAAGCAAGATCAACCTCGCCCGCCAGCAATCGCGCTTCCACCCCGGCAGCATTGTCATCAACCAGAGACACCTCCACCTGCGGATAACTAACGCTGAACAGTGCCAATACCTTAGGGATCAATTTCGCGGCCACCGATGGAACACAGGCAATTCTGACCTGTCCCTGCTGGCCGATGGCCGCTGCCCGCAAATCGCTATCCAGCGCCTGATATAGGCGAAGAAACTGATCGACTTTCGGCAGGCAAACCTCGCCATAAGGGGTCAGCTTGGCTTTATGACCAGATTCAAACAGCGGCTGGCCGAGGGTTTTCTCCAGCTCTTTTACCGACGTCGACAGCGCCGCCTGGGAACGGTTCGCCTTGGCTGAAGCCGCCCGAAAGCCGCCTTCCTGCACAACCAAAGAAAAGTGCTTCAGCTGCTGTAGCTTCATGTCCATGTCATTTCCCTTATTGATATCCGTAGCGCGATCAATTCACCCTCCTTTTTGATAAAAAAAACTTATCAAGTGTCAGAAATAAACCATTCGATTTATCACCTTATTATGTGCATTATTTAACCATATTGAAACATTCTCGTTACATCACAGGTGAGATATGTCAGTCACATCATCAAAGAAAGCCGTTCCTACATCACTTTTTGCCTCGAAAGCCCCCTTGGAATGGGCTGTCGTCAACAACGGAACCCTGTATACCGCGCAGATCCCGATAGACCAGTCCGGCAGTGTCGTTGAGGGCGGGATCGAAGCCCAGACTCGCCAGACCATGGATAACCTGGTCCACACACTGGAGTGCGCTGGCGTCTCAACCGATGCCGTCCTGCAGGTACTGATTTATGTAACTGATCGTAGTTACCTGGCGACTGTCAACAAGGTATATGCCGACTA